>LUMK01000206.1_pt1 | contig 15337 bp, 25 predicted proteins | sample 729981 | NCBI WGS metagenome assembly LUMK01 (sample SAMN03860265, study PRJNA289734) | marine metagenome | biome: seawater column; feature: ocean; material: water; isolation source: Red Sea water column Station 22 - depth 200m | place: Saudi Arabia: Red Sea | collected 2011-10-15 | depth 200 m
ATCTCTTACTAGAGGAACTATGTCTGATGATAAAAAAAAATTGATGGAAGAAATGAAAGATAAAAAAAATAAAAATCCTATTAAAACACATCTTCGAGACGTAATAATTCTACCATACATGATAGGAACAACTGTTCATGTTTTTTCAGGAAAAGAATTTGTTCCTGTTGTTATTACTGTACAAATGGTTGGTCATTATCTTGGAGAATATGTAATCACAAATAAACGCGTTAATCATGGAGCCCCAGGTGTTGGAGCATCAAGATCTAGCTTATATGTTCCATTAAAGTGATGAATATGGGCGGATGGAACTATGCATTTCAAAATTTTGATTCTACAAAGCATGTACGTGCTGCAATAAGAGAGAAAACAATTTCACATAAACATGCAAGAGAAATAGCTGTTGCTATTAAAGGACTATCTCTTGAAAAAGCTAGAGATTATTTACTTAGTGTAGTAGAACTAAAACGAAGTATTCCATTCGGAAGGTACAAAAATCAAGTTGGTCATAGAACGGATCCTGGTGTAATGTCAGGAAGATACCCACAAAAAGCTGCAAAAGAGATTTTGAAATTATTAGATAATTTAGAATCAAATGCAGAATACAAAGGAATAGACCTTGATAGACTAAGAATAATTAATGCGACTGTACATAAGGGAAGACTGCTTAAACGGTTCATTCCACGAGCAATGGGAAGAGCCACAGCAAAAAATAACGTTTTTACTCATGTTGAATTGGTAGCACAAGAGGTATAATGAACAAGAGGTATAATGAATGACTCAAGTAAAAAATGTAATTAAAGATAATTATAACGCAATGCTTCTAAATGAATTCTTAAGAAAAGAAATTAAAGATGCTGGATTTTCAAAAGTTGATATAACAAAAACCCCAACCGGTACCAGAGTTACGCTATATGTTACAAGACCAGGTATTGTTATAGGAAAAAAGGGGTTTGGTATAAAGGCATTAACTCAAAAACTTGAAACCGAATATGGATTGAAAAATCCTCAAATTGCGGTTGAAGAAATTGCAAAACCAGAACTATCACCATCTGTAATGTGTAACAGAATGGGATCTCATATAGAGCGTGGAACAGCATTTAGAAGAGCCACAATGTGGACGTTACAACAAATAATGGATGGTGGTGCAATGGGTGTGCAAATAACTGTGTCTGGTAAATTACGTGGAGACCGTTCAGCTTTTGAGAAACACACAGCTGGAATTCTTCCAAGATCTGGTTATCATGCTGAAACGATAGTAGAAGAAGATATTGCCCATGTACAAACGCCAATGGGATTAATTGGTATTAGAATTAGAATTGCACGAAAAGATAAAGTAATTCCTGAATTTGAGATAAAAAGTGATTCAGTTCAAGATGAACCCACAAAAAGTGAACAAACAGAAGAACCCAAAATTGTAGTTAGTACTGAAACAGAACAAATAAAACTTGATGAAGAAAAAATAAAGAAAATAGAAACACTAGAAGAAGAAGAAGAGGAATTAAAATAATGGTTCACTTAAAAAATAAAACAATTAAAGAATTAAATGAAAAAGATCTACAAGATAGATTAATTCAATTACGCACTGATCTGAGAAAACTTCGTATAGAATCATCAAAAGGAACATTACGAAAAGAAAGTGGGAATCTTAGACCAACAAGAAGAAATATTGCTAGAATTTTGACAAGAATAAACGAGTTGAAAAAAAATGATTAGAGTGAACTGCAAAATAGGTTGTGATATGATTGGCTAGAAATATTGGAATCCCAGTAAAAAAATCGACAAAACCTCCAATAAGTGGTGAAAAAAATAACCCTTTCAATGGTTCATTGTCTATCCGTGGTAAGTTATTTGAAGGAATAGTTGTTAATACAAAGGCAAAACACACTGTAACAATAGAAAAAAAATCATTTATCAATTTTACCAAATTTAGACGATATGGAAAAAGTAAAAATAGAATCCATGCGCATGTACCATCTAATTTAAATGTAGAAGATGGTGATCGTGTTATTGCTGCTGAATGTAGGCCAATCTCAAAATCAGTTTCGTTTGTAATTATAGAGGTTAATCCATAATGTCACAAGGAAGAGGTCGAGGTAAAGCGTCAAAGGGTGTAGTGGAATTTCGACCATATGTAACAAGAGTCATTCCAGTAGGTGCCAACATTGTATGTGCTGATAACACAGGTGCTAAAATATTAGAAATTGTGAATGTTCATAAATACAAAACAAGAGTGTCAAGACTACTGTTAAAAAAGGACCTGCAGAATTACGAAAGCAAGTGCACGGAGCTGTAATTATTAGACAAAAATATGCAATTAGACGATTAAATGGTACTAGAGTGTCATTTGAAGATAATGCGGCAGTATTGATAACACCGGAGGGTGAGGTTAAAGGAACTGACATCAAGGGACCAGTGTCTATAGAAGCTTCTGAGAAATGGCCACGAATTGCAAACATAGCATCAATGGTGATATAATATGAAATCAACTAAGATGAGAAATCAGCAAAACTATCGAGCAGTTCAACAAGTAAGAAGCAAACGTGTTGGTACTAACATATCAAAACAACTTCGCCAAAAATATACTCATCGAAGTATACGTATTGTAACTGGGGATACAGTAAAAGTGGTTCGTGGAGAATACAAAGGAATTGAGGGTAAAGTTACCAAAATTATAATTGATAAAAGTAGTGTTGCGGTAGAAGGTATAAAAAAAGAAAAATTGAAAGGTGGAAAATTCGATGTTCTAATTCATTCATCTAATGTGATTATTACCTCATTGAATACAGATGATAAATGGCGTGTTAGAATATTAGAAAATAAAGATAAGCCAAAGACAGAATCTAAGCCAAAGACAGAATCTAAGCCAAAGACAGAATCTAAGCCAAAAGGAGTGCATAAGTAATGGGAAGTATCGCAGGAAGTAAAAAACTAAAACGACAAATGGCGCCTCTATTTTGGGAAATAAATAGAAAAAATAAAAGATTTGCAATTACTGTAAGACCAGGTTCACACCCAAAAAATCGTTCAATTCCTACTGCATTATTATTACGCGATGTGTTAAATGTCGTAACAACACTTAGAGAAGCAAAATCTGTAATCTACAATGGAAAAGTAACTATAGATGGTATTATACGAAAATCACTTCATCATTCAATTGGACTTATGGATGTGGTAGAGCTGCAAGGAATTTCAGATGTCTATAGATTAGTGCCAACACACGGACATACTCTTCAACCTATAAAAATTGAGACTGATGAAAAATCAAAAAAAATAGTAAAAGTAACAAGTAAAACAACTATCAAAGGTAAAAAAACACAATTAGGTTTTCATGATGGCAGAACAATAATTACAGACAACAATGTAAACGTTGGAGACTCTTGCTTAATACAAATTCCTGAACAGAAAATTTTAGATGTAATTAAACTAGAAAAAGATTCTCTAGTCATGGTAATAAAAGGAGTGAATACTGGTAAAATTGGGCATATTAACAATATCAATGAATCCACATTTACTTTATCAAAGAGAATTAATTTAACCATAGATAAGAAAAAATTTGAAATTCCCGTTGATCTTGTTATTGTAATTGGAAAAGAAAAACCAGTGATACAAATTAGGTGATATTATGTCTCAACAAACTCAAAACATTATGAAGAAAATTTCACTTAACAAAATAGTTTTGAATATAGGAGTTGGAAAATCAGGTGAGCCATTAGAAATAGCAAATGCTGCACTAGGTCAAATTACTAAGGGAAAACCAAATAAGCGTAATGCAAAAAAAGCACAAAGAGATTGGGGTGTAAGAAAAAAAGAACCTATTGGGATCATGATTACTCTCAGAGGAAAAGATGCAACAACACTACTAAAAAAATTATTAGAAGCAAAAGGTAATCAAATTAAGGAAAAATCATTTGATAACGAGGGAAATCTATCATTTGGAATTTTAGAACATATTGATATTCCTGGTATTAAATATGACCCAAATATTGGTATTTTAGGTTTAGGTGTATCAGTTTCTCTTGTAAGACCGGGTTTTAACATCAGAGTAAGAAGCAAACACAAAGCTCGAATAGGTAAAACTCATAAAATCACAAAACAGGAAGCAATCAAGTTTATGATAGAAGAATTTGGAGTGACTACTGTATAATGGCTAAAGACAGATCATATGAAAAAACTGGAAGGAAGGAACACAAATTTGGAAGAGGATCACGATGGTGTAAAAGATGTGGGGATTATACAGCTGTTATACAAAAATATGACCTGTTTGTATGCAGACGTTGTTTTAGGGAAGTTGCAGTTTCCTTAGGATTTAGGAAAAATAAATAGGTGAAAAAATGCCATCAACGAACATACTAGCAAATTTGTTTACAACGCTATACAATACAGAAGATAGAAGAAAGGATAAATGTATCATTTTCCCAACATCTAAGTTAGCTGTTGAAGTACTAAAGACACTAAAGAATAGTGGTTACATTAAGGAATTTGAATATGCTGAAGATAATAGAGGTGGAAAATTTGTGGTTAAACTTTTTGCAAAGATTGAAAAATGTGGGGTTGTCACACCACGATTTAAAGTAAAAAAAGATGAATATAATTATTGGGAACAACGATATCTTCCATCATTTAATCGAGGTATATTACTTGTAACTACAAATCAGGGTGTTATGTCACACCATGAAGCTGTAAATAAAGGAATAGGGGGGTTTTTGATAGGATATGTCTACTAAACAAATGGAAAAACTCAATTTAGAAATTGAAATACCCAAAGATGTTAATGTTAAATTTAAGGGTCGAATGTTACAAGTTCAAGGACCATTAGGTAAAACTCATAAAAGTTTTAGAAAGATTCCAGTTGCTATAGAAATTGTAGAAAATAAAATAAATCTTAAAGCAATGGGCACTAGAAAAAAACATTATGCTATACTCAATACATCTAGATCATTAATTAGAACACTTTGTGAAGGGATTGTTGATGGCTACACTATAAAAATGAAAATTGTTTATTCACACTTTCCTATTTCAGTTAAAACACAAGATAAGAAAGTTTTGATTGAAAATTTTCAAGGTGAAAGAGCACATAGAGTTGCGAAAATATGGGGAAACACTAAAGTTGTAACTAAAGGTGATGATGTTATAATCACTGGTATGGTTTTAACTGATGTTACACAGACTGCTGCAGAGATTGAATTGAAAACCAAAGTAAAAAATAAAGACCACCGCGTATTTCTTGATGGAATTTATAAATATTCCAAATCAAAAGGAATAGAAAAATAATAAAAAATTATTTTTTATGTTGAAAATTATGACACTTGATACAAAATTTCGAGACCAAACAAACAAACTGATTAGTGAAACATTAGAACTTTACAAAAGTGCTGGGGCTTCACCACGAATTGGTCAAGTTTGGAAATGTAAGAATACTGGAGATTTCCTATGTGGATTTTTTGTTGGAGAGATGGTTGGCTCTGCATTAGGCGCTTTTCAAGTTTTCCATAAAAGAGAGCCTACGCCAGATGAACATATGGAAATAGTAGAAATTGTTGAAAAATACAGTGATGATATAACAAAATTTTTCTCACAATTTAATCATTAATTATAATTTTATCAAAAAGTAAACAGGTCATACATTGATCATAAGGATTAAATCGCTTTTGCCTAGGTAGAAGGATATGCCGCCCTAGCTCAGCGTGGTAGAGCGTCGGACTGTTAATCCGTTGGTCGTCAGTTCAAGTCTGACGGGCGGCGTTTATATTTCTAAATTCGAATTTAGAAACATTGATCGATAAAACCAAATGGTTTGAGTAATTAGACTATAACGATCTAATAGATGATCGCGCATTAGTGATAATGCAGGAGGCTTACAATGGCCAGAACTAGACGTGCAAATAGATATTGCGTGGATTGTGGCTCAAGATTGGTATATTATCCACGCTTGTCAAATCCAAAAGCCCCTAATGAACATCGAGTTTTAGTTTATGCATGTCCTGACTGTAGTAATGATTTTGATAAACCAAAAATGTTTTCGATAAAAAGAAATCTAGTTGAAGAACCATTAGAGACAGTTGAAATTGAGATAAATCAAGTACAAAAAAATGCTAGAAACAAGGATTAATTATTAACTAGAACAAAAAATTTTAAAGTTATGTATCCTGAGAACAAAAGAAGCAATTGGTGGTATCTTTTACCGATATTTTTGGGAATCATAGGTGGAATAATTGCATATTTTGCGTTAAGAAAAGATGATCGTGAAAAAGCCAAAAAATGCATGTATGTTGGACTAGCACTGTTTGCCATAGGAATAATCGTTGACATAGCGATTTTGACTTCAGGAATTGCCGAAGAACAATTTGGTATGCCAGGATATTGACCTACTACTGCATATTCCTGTCTATATTTCTAAATTCGAATTTAGAAATATAGAAAATTTACATGGTAAGACATAGATTTGCTTTTAATGCCTGATGGAATATGAACAATTTACACGAAGATGTTCAACGCTGGTTAATCCAGGAAAATTATTCATTCAATGAAGCAAAAACCGAAGAAGACAATTTCAAAGTGATAATAAAAAATGCAGATACATTTGGTAATAATCTAGAAATTTTTGAGCCAAAACGGCAGGTCAATATTCTGGTAATTGGGGTAAAAGTTCCCCTAAAAAATAACCAAATGATGAGATTTTTGAAATTGAATGAAAAGGAAAAAGAAAACTTTGAGAAAAAAATCACAGATTTTTGTTATTCAATAAAAGCAATTAACAAATTTTTTGATGAAGATGGTAAGAAAAAGGTAGGGGTTTACATTGTATTAGATAAAAAAGAGCAATTAAACCAGCCTAACTTTACAAAAACATTGGCCCAGATCGTGGAAATAAGTGATAAAACCAGTCAATTTCTGTATAAAGTATTTTAAATTTTGATAATTTGCTTATCGTGACTGGATGTTAAACCCCCTGTATAAGATCGATGTATTACGAATGATGTGATTTTTTCAAAATTGGTCAAAAACAGGGGGGGTTTAACACTTGTTCGTAAATATATAATCCAAGCACAAAAACACCATCTTTTTTTGTTAGTCTCAAAAGCTTAACCCCCATTTTTTAGTAAAATTTGATGATCGGATGAAGACTTTAGTCAAAAAATAACTACATTAGAACAAAAATTTACGACCTGTAATACATAAGACAGAACAACTCAGCGTGAAATTAATGGCAACATCAAAAGCTAAGCGTAGTGCTGCTGCAAAGAAAGCAGCACGAACAAGAAAACGAAATGCTGCTAAGAAAGCAGCTGCTAGAAAGGCAGCAGCCGCAAAGCGTAAGAGAAGTGCAGCTGCAAAGAAAGCAGCAGCAACTCGTAAGAGAAAAGCTCCAAAACGAAAGGCAGCTAAGAGAAAAGCTCCAAAACGAAAGGCAGCTAAGAAGAAAAAACGAAGATAGATAAGCGTTAAAAATTATAACGCCTTTCTCTTTTTTTATTTTTACAAAATTAAAAAATTAGCATCTGCTCAATTTTGTCTTACATGTTTGAAATAGTATATTTCTAAATTCGAATTTAGAAATATACTCTACTGAATGTCTGGCATTACAAAAATCTTCATAGGTTTAATCTTAAAGATAATACGCCTTTCCCCATCTCTTTTGAAGGGATATTCAGCAATGCCCATGTATTGCTTTGTTAACTTATTGGCATGACTATAGTCATAGTCAGGAATTATTTCTATAACTTCGCCTTTGATTGTTGTCATGTTAAGTGGATTATCATGGTCAACTACTGATATAGAAACTCGTGGGTCCCTTAGGACATTTTTATGCTTTAATCTTCCTTCTGCAGTACTAACCAACACATACCCATCATCATAATTTCCCCAAACCGGCGTTAATTGAGGTGAACCGTCTGAATTAATAGTAGATATAAAAATGAGGTTTTTTTGCTGAAATAGTTTTTGTACTTTTAGATCCATAAAATTAATGAGAAAATCTAATATTTATTCCACTGTTTTTTTGTTATAATATGAAAATTGAAATACCGTTTTCTGGTCACAAAAACGTGCTTTCATTACACAAAAAGACTGTAGAAATTACAAAAGATCCTCATTTAACAGTTAATGGTGATTGTATAATTGGAGTTAATGCGGATCTTGCATGCATAGACTTGCCTGAAAAGTTCAAAAAAAAGGCACGAAACTCAAACTCAGAAATTATATTCACAATCAAAGTTGGTTCATCTTCTTTCATTATTCATGGAAAGGGATCAGAAAAACTGACACTAAAACACAAAAATGACATTGTTTTGCGAAAAAGTGCGTTTGTGTGCTCTAGAACGCTTGCAATTAACTGTGATATGGCCTCTGATGATATTCCTAGAACGATGATAAAAAAATTACAAAAGCCTAATACTACAGGAAAAATGGTAATAGAAGTAAAATAATTAATTTTTTTCTAACAGATTAGTCATGGCACGATTGAAAATTTCCATTACGAGATAATCATTATACTCTACCTGGTTTGATTTTCGAGACTTTGAAGTTTTTTTTAAGACTAAATTTAGTACTTTTTCAAGTTTTGATGATGTTAATTTAATCGTAGACAAATATTTTTTCTCAAAATCTAACGGTTTAGTGAATGCTAAAAGTTTGGTAGAAGTTCCATAATATTTTGTAATCCCACCCCTAGATTCTTCAATTTTTACCACCTCAATCAAACCTGCATCTTTAAGAATGTCAATATGATGACGGATTGTTGTTAGGGCCTTTTTGTAACCTAATTTTTTGAGCCTATTGGTAATTTGTACAGCGTTCAGTCGTTTTTTGTACAACAATTGTAAAATTTTTGCTCTTACTTCATCCTCAATAGCTTTTGCACAGACAGTATTTACAGTCAGAATATTGTTCACACTAATTTTTTTTTCTAGTAATATAGACACATGTTTTACTCATAGTTTATGCCTAAAATATCAATAACTCATATTTTTTTATCTATTAGCATAAATTTCATAATACTATTAATTAAATAATAATCTTATTATTAATTTAATTATAATACTAAATATTTAGTATCTAACAAAAATTTCTGGGTTTTCAGGGAATAAAGCGTTTTGATGTGTAAATAGCGTAAAACAAGCAAAACAATAATCGAGTTAAAGTGTTTTCCCAGTCATGTGTTCGTATGCAATAACATATCGCTCAGTCATCTTTGTTGCCAATTCAGCAGGAATTGATGGTGCAATAGGTTCTTTACCATCAGCACGTGCATCATCAAATTGTTTTTGATATCCATGCTCAGTTAGCCAGTCACGCAAAAGTTGTTTATCATAAGTTTCCTGTGTTTTGCCAACTTTATAGGAATCTTTAGGCCACAAACGGAATTCATCAGGACCAATTGAATCTCCAAGCAAAATTTCATCATTCAATTTACCAAATTCCAACTTAAGATCAGCAAGGATAAAACCAGCTTTATCTGCAACTATCCTCATATTCTGATATATCTCAATTGATTTTTTTGATAGCAGATCAAACTCCTCACTAGTAACAAGTTGTTGAGAAATTGCCTGTGTTTTATTCACAGGTATGTCGTGAGATGACTTTGTTGTTGGATCAAAAACTGGTTTAGGTAGCTCTGATGCTAATTCTGTGGATGCACTATCATCTAAAGTAATTTCATTATTTTTCCATCGTGAAACCATACTTCCATAAAAATAACCACGTACAATACATTCAATTGGAAGCATGTTCATTTTTTTAACAGTAATTTCTGTTTTAGAATCAGTTTTTACAAAATGATTTGGAGTATCTAATTTTTCAAACCAAAATTCCGCAAACTTGCAAAGAACTTCTCCTTTTTTGGGAATTTCATCTTTAAATTTTACATCATAAGCTGAAACCCTATTACTAAATTTGAATAACAAATTCCCATCCCCAAGATCATACACATCTTTTACCTTTCCAGAAGTTAGAAATTTCATTACCAATCATTAATTTTAGATTTTATTTAGTATTTCATGATTAAGAACCCATCATTCCAGGCATTGCAACTGGTTCTCTGTACGCCTTGAATTCATATATTCCACCATCAGCCGTTACTGTGACATATTGAAGTGGGTTATCACTAGGCGGTGACAGAATGATAGTTTTCCCTGGATTCAATGATCCAATGAAATCCCTATCACCGTTACCATAATCAACTGCAAGATTTATCAAAGGTTGAGTTCCAGTGTTTTGAATTAATACCCTAGCTATAACAAAAAGACTTTGTTGTTCTTTTGTAGGATCAACCATAATTGAATAACAACAGACCCCATTTTCCGGTTCATTATACGTAGTAGGGCTTGGAAATGCTAGTAAAACTATTACAGCAACAATAACTGCAAGACCGCCCAAACCAGAACCGATTAAAATCTTTGTTTTCGGTAAGTTAGATTTTGGCTTTGCTGGAAGTGTCAATGAAGTTCTGACAACAAACTATGCTATAAGATTAATTCTAGTCATAATTATCTACAATATTCAACATCTTTTTAGCTCCATTGTTTGCGGGTGCTATTTCTTCTGTGTCGATGTTTACATACCAAATATACTCCCTAACATTATCATGCGTTTTAACAGTCAAATTAACCTCATACAAACCAGCACCTTTCTGGTCCTGAATATCAGATACAGAAATTTCTAATTTAGTATCTTTATGCTTAAGTATTTCTTCAGTAACGTATGCATTTTCAATTTGTAATATTAACATGTCAAATAAATTCGAACCCTCGTCATCAGTTCCCTTGTACGATTTTATAATTTCCCACGCATTTTTTTGTTCATCGCCATCTAAGTTTAGAATTGTTTTACTTTCTAAATTATCAGGTTGGATCATATCTGGAACAAAAAAAACTACAAAGACAACAGCACAGGCAAGATAAATGAATGATCTCTTCTTTAGAAATTTTACAAGATCAGATTCTTTTTTGGGTTGATTGTTTTCTTTATCAATATCTGAATGTTTAACCATTTTAGATCATACTTCTAATTCCTTTTTTAATATTGCCGATATGCCTTAAATTCATATCTTAATGATTGTATCACAGTTTTTACAGCGTACAGTAACAGGTTTGTCTGAAATACGCTCAAATTTTTTTGAACCACAATTTGTGCAAATTGGGCATGCTCTTAGTGGTTTCATAAACAACATTTTCAAATACTACATTTGAAGTTAATTGATTTTTCCACTACCAATTACACGTACAGAAACTGATTCAGGCTTTACCAAAAGACAGATATCATTTTTCGAGCAAACAATCGGCTTGTCAAGTGTGAGTTTAACGGGTGAAACTGAAGAAAACTTTGCTGCCTTTATCTGTAACCCAATACAAATAAGACACATCTGATTTTCAGAAATTTCTCCCTTGTAGAATGGCGATTGTTTGAAATCAATTTCAAGCTCAGATTTTACTTCTAATGATTCACCAGAAGTGATGATATCACCTCTTCCAACTTCACTAGGCTTGATTCCTTTCAGTGATAGCCCAACTCTGGCTGGACAAACTGCACTCTTTACGTCATCATCATGCATCTGAATTGATTTTATCATAACATCAGCCCCAGATGGTAAATGTTTTAGATTGTCATACTGATTGACTGTTCCCTGTAAGACCTTCCCTAAAACCACTGTTCCAACACCCTTAACGTCAAAAGAATGATCAATTACAATCTGTATGGGACCATCGTTTGAAACTGGTGGGAATTTTGCTAATTCCTCCTTAATGTTTGGTGAATCTATCTTTCTATAGTTTTGTAAAACAGTGCCCTTAATCATAGAATTTAATCGATTTTCATCAACTTCATAAGAATGGCTTAAGATACCATCTTTTTTCTTTAGCATATCAAGTGCAAGAATTTGTTCACCAGTGTATCTGTCAAGTGATGCAACATAGAAAATAACATACTCTGAAATGTTTATTGCTTGTAACAGTGGCTGGATTTTTTCTGGGAATCCATTTGGAACAACCCATGTCCTAATAATATCTGATTCCTTCCTGTCGTAAACTGTAAGATCTGTTATTGTTCCTTTTTTACCAAAATCATTTGCAATTGTTTGTTCGCCAAGAACAACAAAGTTTACTGATCTCATGGAAAAGACCTAAGAACTGCCGCATAACTTGCAAATCTATGGTTTTTTGGTTTTACCATGGTTTGAGAATATTTTGATATTGTTTTTCCCTGTGCACCTCTGTAGCCAATTGGTGTATTTACCCAATTCCAATTATCTGCAAGACGAAGGACTTCATCATCTGGACTGTAGTAGTTTTTTATTTTTGTTGCAACAATTCTTTGCGCATGAGAACCATTTTTTGAATTTAGCGCATCACTAGGAATAGAACCACCAAAAAAATAAACTGCCTCAACAATTCCCTTATTTTTAGTATTTCTAGCAAGATTATTTATCATACTCAAAATTACATGTGTCCCAAGTGAATGCCCCATAAGTCTGATTTTTGTTTCTGGACTTTTTTGTTTAAAATCGGTAACAAACTTTGCCAAGTTTCTTCCATTCTTTCTTGCTATGATCAAACCTGTATGTAAAGCATGAAGTGCATACGAGATATATTGTGCACCGGTAGTATTCGAATCATAACTATATCCCACGACTGGATTTTTGTAACCAAGAGATACTAATCTCTTTTTTGCAATAACAAATTTTGTGAGTGCGCCCGGGGCATTGTTTCTCAAACCATGAATCATTATGGTAATCTCTTTTGCCCCAATTAATGCGTCAAAGCTTCGTTTCGGATACAGATGATATGGTTTATTTTTTATTGTTATGCCAGAATCCAAGTTGTAAAATCCTCTAGTGGATATACGTGGAAATATCTTTTTCAATTTAGATATTAGCACCGAGTTTTTTCTTTTGTTCTTCTATAACAGATTCTTCCACTTTTTCAAAGAGTGGAGATATCTCCCCAAGCTTATGACCTTGTTTTATTGTAATATTTGATATTTCATCAAAAGGTTGTACTGATACATCATCATCCATTCCTAGTTGTGCCCAGATTTTTTGTGATGATTTTGGTAAAAATGGATAGATAGCTATTGCCAAGCTTCTAACCGCGTTTACGGATAGATACACGCATGATCCTGTACCATGATCTTTCTTCCATGGTTCTTTATGCTGAAAGTACTGATTAAAATGAGCTGAAAATTGTAGTATTTTTTTGAGTGCTCTGTCAAGATGGTTTTGCTCCATCAATACACCAATCTCTGAACCAAGATCCTTGATTGCTTTCTCTGATTCTTTGTCCATGTCATCAAATTCCTCCGGATCAGGAACAATACCATCAAATGCCTTGACGGTAAATCCAAGTGCACGATTAACCAAATTGCCCAAATTTCCTATCAACTCAGAATTTATCTTAGTAGCAAACTCATCCCAATCAAAATTAAGATCATCCTGTGAATACGGATTTATTGATATAAGATAAAACCTGAGATAATCAGCTGGAAGTATCTGCAGAAAATCTTTCAGGCCGATATACCAGTTCCTACTCTTTGAGATTTTTTTTGCCTGCAGTGTAAGATGGCCTCTGGTAGGAATATAATCAGGAAGCTTATACTCCTCTCCGATTCCAAGACGCATTGCGGGCAAAAATAGATAGTGATGGTATACTATGTCCTTACCAATAAAGTGATAAATATCAGATTCATTCCAAAATTTTTTCCCGTCTTTTCCATTATCGTTTAGAAATTTTATAGCTGAAGATATGTATGCAAGGTGATTATCAAACCAACCGTAAAATACTTTATCGCTTACTCCATCAACAGGAACAGGGACACCCCAAGAAATGTCACGTGTGATATCCCAGTCTGCAAGCCCCTCCTTGATCCAGTTTTGTACATATTTTTTTACATCCTTTTGTAGATTTTGATTGCCATTAAGATACTCTGATAGTTTATCTGAAAAGTTTTTCAGTTTGAAAAAGTAATGCATTGTTTTTTCTTTAACAGGTATTTCCCCACAAATTGAGCAGTGAGGCTTTTCAATTTCTTCAGGAACACGACCACATTTCTCACATAGATCAGAATATTGCTCTATAGCCTTACAGTATGGACACGTACCAATTACATATCTATCAGGCAAAAATTTCTTGTCCTTATTACAGTAAAACTGTATTATCTCATTTTCATAAATATGATTAGCATATTCAAGTTTCTTGAAAATATACTGAACAAACTCCCTGTTTTCTAGAGAGCTTGTTTTGTAAAAGAAATCAAATTCAATGTCAAATGCAGCAAAGTCTTCAGCATCGCGCTTGTTCCAATATTCAACGTATTCCTCAGGAGTTTTTCCTTCTTTCTCAGATTGTATTAAAATAGGCGTTCCAAAATCATCAGATGCGCATATGTAATATGCCTCAACTCCTTTTTGTTTTAGAAATCTTGTCGTAACATCAGCTGGAAGATAAGTAGATGCTACATGACCAAGATGTATTTCACCATTTGCGTATGGTAATGCACTTGTTATAATTGCCTTTGAGTTCATTTGATTAGTTATTGTAAAGTTTGGTTAAGAAGCTTAGTATTGTCAATTTAGTTTATGGTAGAGAATATTTTGACTAAAAAGCCCTTTTTCGAACCTAGCTAAAAAATTAAGGCATAAACAGAACTAATAGAATAAACCCAACTCCAAACACATTCGCTAACACTAAAAACTTTTTGAGATCCATGATCTATTATCTAAACGGGTTTAACCGGCTTTCAAGTTTACCAGCTGCCCATGTATTCAATCTGTTCCTTTGTTAGCTTGTCAATCTTGACATTCATAGCTTTCAGGGCATCACTTGCTACCTGTCTATCTATCTCCTTTGGAACAGAAACAACTTTTTTTGGCATTTTTTTATGGTTTTTTAGAATATATAGAATTGAAAGCAGTTGGTTTGAGAATGATTGTGCCATAACTTCTGGTGGGTGCCCTTCTGCAGCTGTCAAATTAGCTATTCTACCCTCACCGATAAGATAGACCTTTTTGCCGTTTTTTAGTACACACTCATCAAGATATGGACGAACCTGTCTAACAGATTTTGATTGTTTCAGAAGAAACTTTGAGTCAACTTCAACATCAAAATGACCGACGTTTCCAAGTACCGCTCCATCCTTCATTGTCAAAATATGCTCTTTTCTTATGATACTGGTCATTCCAGTTGTTGTGATAAAGATCTCACCAATTTTTGCAGCTTGTGCCATTGGCATTACATCAAAGCCATCCATATGAGCCTCTAGCGCACGTACAGGATCCACCTCTGTCACGATAACTTTAGCGTTCATTCCTCGACAATTTGCGGCAACGCCTTTCCCAACCCAACCA
>LUMK01000048.1_pt1 | contig 15196 bp, 11 predicted proteins | sample 729981 | NCBI WGS metagenome assembly LUMK01 (sample SAMN03860265, study PRJNA289734) | marine metagenome | biome: seawater column; feature: ocean; material: water; isolation source: Red Sea water column Station 22 - depth 200m | place: Saudi Arabia: Red Sea | collected 2011-10-15 | depth 200 m
TTATTATGCACAGACCCACCATACGGCTATTCATTTATGGGTAGAGATTGGGATAAAACTTTACCACCAAAAGAAATATTCAAGGAGTGTTTCAGGGTGTTGAAACCTGGTAGTATGGCGTTTGTAATGTCTGCACCAAGAAGTGATGTTCAGTATCGTATGGCAGAAATGTTAGAAAAGGTTGGATTTAGAATTGACTACACACCAATCTATTGGACTTACGCAAGTGGGTTTCCAAAAGCGATGAATGTAGCAAAAATGGTTGATAAGAAATTAGGTGTTAAAAGTAAGGTTGTTGGTGAGAGAATAAAAAAGGCTGGTGATATAACAGGTGGTAATTTCAAAAGAGATGGTTCTTATCCAGATAAAAAATTAGACATAACCACACCTACATCAGACAAAGCAAAAGAACTTGACGGAAGTTATGGTGGGTTTCAACCAAAACCAGCAGTTGAAGTTGTAATCGTCGCAATGAAACCATTAGATAAAAAAGGTTATTTAGAACAAGCACTTGATAATGGAAAAGGTGTAACTTGGTTTGATGATTGTAGAATACCATTTGAGGAAGGTTATGTAGAACCTGAAAACCAAACAATGCCAGACCTACGAGATGTTGGTAAAAAATCAAAAGAAGCAATCGGTATTGATAAATTATCTTTTGGACAAGTAGAAAATGCAAAAAGAAAACCATATAAAGAAAAACCAATTAGTTCTTTACCAACAGAAGAACTTATAGAAAAGTTTGGAAGTATAGAAAACTACAACTCTTGGAAAAAAGAAAATACAAAACATTGGCCAAAAGGCGGTTTCGGTGCTATGGATATTGGTATTGGAAAACCAGGTGAAACACAAAATTACAAAAAGAAAGACGGAACTGAAAGTCGTGGTTGGAATAATAGTAGAGGATATGGTCGTGATAGTGAACCAAAAACTACTAAAAGACAACCAAGAACAGAAGGTTCAGTATTTAAAGAAAGTGGATTTAAATCAGAAAATAATGATACCGCAGAAGCAAATCCAATGGGTAGATTTCCAGCAAATCTATTAGTTAGTGATGATATTATTGATGACGGAAAGATTACTAAATCATCTGGTGGTAGAATAGGAAAGAAAGAATATGCGACCACAACACATATACCAGCAGGACAATATCAAAAAGGAGACCCTGGTTTCGGTGATATAGGTGGTTATTCAAGATATTTCAGTTTAGACGCTTGGTTTGAAAAAAACCTTGAATCATTACCAGAACCAGTCCAACAAACATTTCCATTTATGATTGTTCCAAAAGCCAGTAAAGCAGAAAAGAACGACGGATTAGATAATTTTGAAGTCAAACAACAAAAGGGTGGTGGTGGAACATCAAACGATACTTGGTATGAAGATGATGTAAATGCAGCATCAGGAAAGTTCGGTAGTGAAAAAGCACCAAGTCGTAATATACACCCGACCGTAAAACCATTAAAATTAATGAACTATTTAGTAACATTGGGTAGTCGTAAAGGTGATGTAGTATTAGACCCGTTTATGGGTAGTGGAACTACACCACTTGCTTGTATTTCATTAGAACGAAAATATATTGGTATTGATAACGAGGAAGATTATTACAAGATTGCAAAAGCTCGTGTTGATAAATTAGAATATCCATTAAAGATGTGGGAAAAATTTACTTAATGGAATTGAATAAAACATATAACGAAAATTGTTTAGATACAATGAAAAATATGTCAGATGATTTTATTGATATGACATTAACTTCACCACCTTATGATAATCTACGAGAATACAAAGGATTTAGTTTTGAGTTTGAAAAGATAGCAGATGAACTATATCGTGTAACAAAACCAGGTGGAGTTGTAGTTTGGGTAATTGGAGATGCAACAATAGACGGAAACGAAACAGGAACTTCATTTAGACAAGCATTATATTTTAAAGAGATAGGATTTAATTTACACGACACAATGATTTACAGAAAGTTAAATTATTTACCTGTTACTACAAATAGATACGAACCACAATTTGAGTATATGTTTGTGTTATCAAAAGGAAAACCAAAGACATTTAATGCATTAACAAAAACAAATACTTCCGCTGGTGGTAAAGGTGGTTATCACAGACACGATGGAGAAAATTTAGAACCATTACATACTAATGACGGAATAGTAAAAGAAGTTGGAATTAGAACAAATGTTTGGGATATTCCTTGTGGTTCAATGAATTCAAAAGATAAAATATCATTTGAACACCCAGCAACTTTTCCAGAAAAATTAGCTAATGACCATATATTGAGTTGGAGTAATAAAGGAGATTTAGTATATGATTGTTTTATGGGTAGTGGAACAACAGCAAAAATGTGTATTGTAAATAATAGAAACTATATCGGTTCAGAAATATCAAAAGAGTATTGTGATATCATTGATAAAAGATTAATTAACATAGAAACTAATGTAAAGAGTTGGGAAAAATTTATTTGATTTATAGAAAAGAATTTGATATTTATTATGGGTAGAAAGAAAATATATAAAACCAAGAAAGAAAGAAAAGAAGCTCAGTTAAGATGGCAACGAGAACATTATGAGCGAAACAAAGAAGATATTAGGTTACAAGCCCGTAAAAGATATCGTTTAAGATTAAAACAATTAAAAGAACAAGAGGTTAGAAAAAATTTATATGGAGAATGAGAAATTAACGCGTTTTGGAAGTTCATTTCAGTCTAAAGTTATTTCTTCGTTAATTACAAAGAAAACATTTTTACAGACTATCTCGGATATTTTACAACAAGAGTATTTTGATTCAGATGCAAATAAATGGTTGGTTAAGAATATTATAGATTATTTCTATGAGTTTAGAACAAGTCCAACATTAGAGGTATTGAAAGTAAAAATAAATGATGTTGAAGATGAAGTATTAAATACATCAATTGTTGATAAGTTAAAAGACGCTTGGAATTTCAGAGAATCAACTGATTTAGAATTTGTCCAGAAAGAAACGATTAAGTTTTGTAAAAATCAAAAATTAAAAAATGCTATAATTGATTCAGTAGTCTTATTAGAAAATCAAGAGTATGATGAAATCAAAAAGAAAGTTGATGATGCGATGAGAGCTGGAACTGAACGAGATATCGGACACGATTACTTAGTAAGTTTAGACGAAAGATTATCTAAATCAGCAAGAGAAGTTGTTGATAGTGGTTGGGGTGAAATAGATGAAATTATGGATGGTGGATTAGGTGGTGGTGAATTAGGTGTAATTGTTGCACCAGCAGGTATTGGTAAATCTTGGGCATTACAGTGTATTGGAGCACATAATTTAAGAAAAGGTAAAACGGTAGTTCATTATTCATTAGAGTTAAATGAAAATTATGTTGGATTACGATATGATACGATATTTACAGGAATAACAACATCAAATATAAAGTATTATAAGGAAGATGTCAAGAAAAAATTAGAAAAATTACCTGGAAAGTTGATGATTAAATATTGGCCAACCAAAGCCGCATCAGTCCAGACATTAAGTTCACACTTAAAACAATTAGAATTACAAGAAATAAAACCCGATATCGTATTAGTTGATTATGCTGATATTTTAATGGGGTTTGGTAAAGAAAAAAGATTTGTATTAGAGTCAATCTACGAAGATTTAAGAGCGTTAGCGGGAGAATCTAATTTACCTATATGGACAGCATCACAAGCAAATCGTTCATCATTAGAGGAAGAAGTAATAGATGCAACAAAAGTATCAGAAGCTTATTCTAAAATTATGATAGCAGATTTTGTGATGAGTATGTCCAGAAAAGTAGAAGATAAGGTCGGAAAGACAGCAAGATTTCACATCATCAAAAATAGATTTGGTGTCGATGGGATAACATTCCCTTCAAAAATGGATACTGAACTTGGTAAAATTGACATTTATAAATCAACTTCAAAACAAGGCATTCAACAGCAAAAGAAGATGGATAACTCAGAGGAGTTTTTACGAAAAACTTTGGCAGATAAATTAAAAATTCATCAAAAAGAGGTTGAAGGTTTTGAATAATTTGATATTTAATATTGAAAGAAAAATTTAAAAGGAGTTTCAATGCAATTTCAGTTATCTGACAATTTTGTAGACAAATACAAAAGAAAAAAGCCACCTTTCGGTTTCAACGGATTAGGTGAATTAGTCTATATGAGAACCTATTCTCGTATCAAAGAAAATGGGAAAAATGAACGATGGTGGGAAACCGTCAAAAGAGTAGTTGAGGGAACTTATTCAATGCAAAAGAAATGGATTGACTCTCACCAATTAGGTTGGAACCCGTGGCAAGCACAAAAGTCTGCACAAGAAATGTATGAGAGAATGTTCACTATGAAATTCCTACCGCCTGGTCGTGGTTTATGGGCAATGGGAACACCAATCACAGAAAAAAAGAAATTGTATGCGGCATTGAATAATTGTGCATTTGTATCTACTTCTACACTTAAAGAAGATTACGCAAAACCATTTTGTTTCTTAATGGATGCATCAATGTTAGGTGTTGGTGTTGGTTTCGATACAAAAGGAGCTGGTGAAATTATTGTAAAAGGTGTTAACACCAATAAAAAAACAACTATATATCAGATACCAGACACAAGAGAAGGTTGGGTAAAATCACTTAAATTATTATTAGAGAGTTATTTTCACGGAACAAATCCAGTTAAGTTTGATTATAGTTTACTTAGATTACTTGGAGAGCCAATTAGAGGATTTGGTGGTGTTTCAAGTGGTCCAGAACCATTGAGAGAAGTTCACGAAGATATTAGACAAGTATTGGAGAGAAATTCAGGTAGTCCGATTACCGTAACTACAATCGTTGATATTATGAACCTTATAGGAAAATGTGTTGTAGCAGGTAATGTTAGACGAACAGCAGAAATCGTGTTCGGAGACCCTACAGACGAGGAATATTTAAATTTAAAGAATTATAAAGTTAATCCACATAGAGACCAATATGGGTGGACTTCAAACAATTCAGTATTTGCAGAACTTGGTATGGATTATACCGAAATAGCAAAAAGAATTGTAGATAATGGAGAACCTGGTTTCGCGTGGTTAGAAAATATGAGACATTATTCTCGTATGAAAAATGGTGGTGATGATAAAGACCATAGAGCAATGGGTGGAAACCCTTGTTTAGAACAGACATTGGAATCTTATGAATTGTGTTGTTTAGTGGAAACATTTCCAAACAATCACGAAACATTAGATGATTTTAAAAGAACTTTAAAGTTTGCTTATTTATACGCAAAAACGGTCACATTAGGTAGAACACATTGGTCAGATACCAATCGTGTTATGTTGAGAAATAGAAGAATAGGTTGTTCGGTAAGTGGTGTCGCACAATTTATTACAAATCGTGGTTTACACGAATTAAGCACTTGGTTAGAAGAGGGATACCACACAATACAAAGATGGGATAATAGTTATTCAGATTGGTTAGCTATTCCAAAGTCCATTAAAACTACTTCAGTAAAACCAAGCGGAACTGTATCATTATTAGCAGGTGCAACACCAGGATTACATTATCCTGAAAGTCGTTTTTATATAAGACGAATTAGAATATCAGTTAATTCAGAACTGATAGAACCATTAAAGAAAGCTGGGTATAAAATAGAACCAGCCTATGGTTCAGAAGACTCTACATTAGTAGTAGAAATACCAGTAGATGTTGGAGAAGGAATTGCAACCGCAAGTGAATTAACAATATGGGAGCAATTCAGTTTAGCAGCATTAATGCAACGACATTGGGCAGATAACCAGGTCAGTTGTACGGTGACATTCAATCCCGAAACAGAGGGAGCACAAATCCCGCATGTCCTAAAATATTTTCAATATCATTTGAAAGGTATTTCATTATTACCAAGACACGAGTATGGAGCATATAAACAGATGCCTTACGAAAAAATTGATGAGAAAGAATACAATAAACAAATTAAAAAATTAGGTAAATTAAACTTTGGTGTCATTAAAAACGAAGAAGCTGAAGTAGAAAAGTTTTGTAATAACGAATCTTGTGAATTACCTGGTTTAAATGTAGAGGAAAAATAATTTTCTTAACTGGATAAGGACACACCAGTATAAAAATGTGTCAGTCACAGTAACAAACAAGGAGAATGATTATGAATATTCGTAATCTAATGGTATCTTTTATGATGATTACTACATTGTTTTCACAAAGTGTAGTAGGAACCGTATTGGATACTGACTCAAAGCCACTTGAAGGGGCTAATGTCGTTATTGTTGGAACAGACTTGGGAGCAACCGCTAATGATAGTGGAGCGTTCTCAATGCAAGAAGTTCCAGCAGGAACATATGATGTAACAGCTACTTTCATAGGGTATTCGCCAATGACTCTTTCAGTTGTTGTTGGTGAAGAAGGAACATCAGTTCTTGACTTTGAATTAGAAGTTGGAACAGTTGTTCTATCAGATGTTGAAGTGTTAGCTTCAAGAGCATCTGAAAACACACCAGTTGCTTACACTAATATAGATAAAGTTGATATGGAAATGCGTCTTGGTTCACAAGACCTTCCAATGATTCTTAATACTACACCAAGTGTATATGCAACTCAACAAGGTGGTGGTGCGGGTGACGCTCGTATCAACATTCGTGGTTTTAATCAACGAAATATAGCAGTAATGATAAACGGAGTTCCACAAAACGATATGGAAAATGGTTGGGTTTATTGGTCTAATTGGGATGGAGTAGGTGATACAGCCGCTTCAATTCAAGTTCAAAGAGGACTATCAGCAGTAAACTTAGCAACGCCATCAGTCGGTGGAACAATGAATGTCTTAACTGACCCAACTGCCTTTGAAAAAGGTGGAAAGTTCAAACAAGAAGCTGGTGAAGGTGGTTTTTTAAAAACTACTTTCAACTATAATACTGGTCTAATTCTTAATGACAAGTTAGCTTTAAGTGGAACAATTGTTCGTAAAACAGGTGATGGAATAATCGATGGAACTTGGACAGACGCTTGGGCATATAACTTGGGAGCAAGTTATGCAGTAAGTGATGACCAACGATTCGAATTATATGCAATCGGTGCCCCACAACGACACGGACATAATCTATACAAACAGAATATAGCTACTTACTCACAAGAGTTAGCAGGTGATATCGAAGGATATGACACAGATGCTTTCGCAGAGGGTAATAAGTTTGAAACTGAAGCTGGTAGATTGTTCAATCAAAATGTCGCACCTATTGACCCTTCATATACAGGTAAACAATACTGGTATATGTATGGAGCGAACACAACTAATAGATATAGTTCAACTTTCTTAAATGAAAGAGAGAACTTCTTCCATAAACCATTAGTGAATTTAAATCACTTCTTAAACATAAATGACAAGATGAAACTTTCATCAGTTCTTTATTGGAGTGGTGGTTCAGGTGGTGGAACAGGAACTTACGGAAGTGTAAGTAGAGTTCCAGCAGTTGAAGGAGAAAAATGGTATAAGAGTTCACCGTGGACTTGGGATTGGAATGCTGAAATAGCACAAAATTCTGATAACATTGATGATAACTTTTCTACTACTGAAAATCGTTCAACAGGAATTCTTCGTAATTCAATCAATCGTCAAGATACATATGGTTTGATTTCTAAATTGAACTTTAATGTAAATGATGCATTAGAAATGCAAGTAGGACTTGATTGGAGAACAGCTGGAATTGAACACGCAAGAGAAGTTCGTGATTTATTAGGTGGTGATTATTATGTTGACTATGCTGATGATAACGCACCAGACGGTAAAGTTGTCAGACTTGGTGACATAATTGCATACCACAACGAAACAACAGTAGATTGGTTAGGTGGATTTGTTCAAGCAAATTACACAACTGACAAGATGAATTTATATGGTATGGGTGGAGTATCTCAAATTGAATACTCTTATCAAGACCACTTCACCGTAGAAGATGAAGTCATCACAGCAGACCCAATCTCAGCAATGCAAGTTAAAGGTGGAGCAATGTTCAATATCAATGATGATATGAAAGTGTTTTTCAACACAGGTTTAGTTGAAAAAGCACCTATTATGGACAATGTAATCTACTATGACGGAACTGTAGCATCAGACCCGAGTAATGAAAAATTCTTACATAACGAGTTAGGTGTAAATTACAGAGTCGGTAAACTTGGATTAAACGCAAGTGCTTATAACACTCATTGGCAAGATAGAAACCTTACTAAATCAGTAACAACTGGTCAAGGTTCATCTGGTGATACAGATGTTATCTTTCTAACAGGTGTTAACCAAAAACATTTGGGTGTAGAACTTGAAACTACATATAGTCCGATAGATATGTTAGACTTAATGTTTGTAGCTTCAATTGGTAATTGGAAATTCGATGGTGATGCCGACGGAAACTATCAGGAAACTGAATATAATTCTGAAGGACAAGCAATTGGATTTAAAACTACTGAATACGCTTATGCACTTGATGGATTGTATGTAGGTGATATGCCACAAACAGCATATATATTAGGAGTAACACTAAAACCAGTTAAAGGTTTAATGTTGCAAGCAATACACAAAACATATGATAAGAACTATTCTGATTGGTCACCAGACGCTCGTGAATTTGACGGGACTAATGATGATGCAGACAGAAGTCAAGTATGGGAAGCTCCTGGCTACTCAAAACTTGATTTACATATGTCTTACAAATTACCACAAGTCAAAGGACTTGATATGATGTTAACAGGACACATATTTAATGTTCTTGATGAGGTATTTGTTCAAGACGCAGTAGATAATAGTCAATACAATAGTTGGGGAACTAAAGAACATTTAGCTCACAACGCAGAAGTATTCTTGGGAACACCAAGATACGCAAACATTGGATTAACTATTAACTTCTAATGATATGGAGGGGGCGGTTGAAATATATCGCCCCTTTTTAGAAAAAAACTTGACATTAACAAAAATTATTATTATATTTATATATGAAAACGATAGGTTATTACAGCTAAATGTATCAGAACATCTACTACGATAAAGAGAAAAGAAAAATTCACATTTGGGATGACACCAAAGGGTATTATTCTATGCCTTATAAAAGGTATGCCTATGTGAAAGATAATGGTGGAACTTATGTTTCTATTTATGGTGATAGATTAAAAAAAGTTTTTAGATTTGGTAGAGAAATGGAAACATTTGAAAGTGATGTTGTTCCAGAAATTAGAACTCTTGTAGATTTATATTATGAATCTGATGAAATATCTCTTGGACATACAAGAATGTATTTTGATATTGAAGTAGAAGTCACAGACGGATTTCCAGATGTTGAAACAGCTCCAAATAAAATAACTTCCATAGCGTTTTATGAAGATGTAATGGAACAATATTATTGTTATGTATTAGATGAGAAAGGTAAAATAGAAAGTTATAAAAAAGATGATTTAATCGTAGAAGTTTTTTCCACAGAAGAAGATTTATTACAAAAGTTTTTTGATAAGTATATAGAAATACAACCAACAATATTAAGTGGTTGGAATACAGACACATTTGATATTCCTTATTTATATCACAGAGCAAATAAAGTTTTAAATGAACATATTGCGAACTCTTTATCACCAATCAATCAAGTAAGATTAAATACAATTTCAGGAAAGTATGAAATAGCTGGTGTATCATCATTAGATTATTTACGACTTTATAAAAATTTAACATTCTCACAAAGACAATCTTATCGTTTAGATTCAATCGCAGAACTTGAATTAGGAGAAAAGAAAATTGAATATGAAGGAACTCTTAATGATTTATATGAGGAAGATATTCAGAAATTCATTGATTATAATGTTCAAGATGTTAGATTGATTAAAAGATTAGACGACAAGTTAGATTATATCGATATTGCTCGTGGTATATGTCATATTGGTCATTGTCCTTATGAGGAAATTTATTGGTCATCACGATATATTGAGGGAGCTATATTAGTATATTGTAAGAAAGTTGGATTAATAGCACCTGACAAAAGACGAGATGGAAGAAAGTTATTAGGAAGAGATATGTTTGAGGGAGCTTATGTCCAAGACCCACAACGCGGAAAACACGATTGGGTGTATGATTTAGATGTAACTTCAATGTATCCTTCAGTTATGAGAACATTAAATATTTCACCCGAAACAAAGGTTGGTAAATTAGATAATTGGAACGCCGAGAGTTTCATTAGGGGTGGTGGTAAAAAAACTTACACTCTAAAGAGAGATGAAAAGGTAAGAGGAAAATTCACAGAAACAGAGTTAAAAGATTTTATGGATAATAACCCAGTCTCAATAGCATCAAATGGTGTTATTTACAGAACAGACAAAGTTGGACTAATTCCAGCTATTCTAACAAAATGGTTTGAACAAAGAGTTCAATATAGAAAGTTAGCGAAGAAGTTTTCTGATGAAGGAGATATAGAAAAATATAATTACTTCAATAGAAGACAATATCTACAAAAGGTATTGTTAAATTCTATTTATGGTGTATTAGGATTGAGTGTGTTTAGATTTTATGATACAGACAACGCAACAGCCGTTACAACAACAGGACAATCTTTAATCAAATTCACAAAGAAAATCGCAAATAACTTCTATAATAAAGAATTGGGTGATGATAAAGATTATTGTATTTATATTGATACAGATTCAGTTTTCTATTCAGCACTTCCTTTAATTGATAAAAGATTTCCAAATGAACAATTGAGTGAAGTGATGATAACTCAAAGAATTTTAGAGATTGCTTCAGAAGTTCAAAAATATATTAATCTTAGTTACGATTATTTCGCACAAAGATTTTGTAATATAAACGGAGAACATCAATTTGAAATCAAACAAGAGTTAATTGCTAAATCAGGATTATTCATTACCAAAAAAAGATATGGTATGAAAATCATTAATGATAATGGTGTTAAAGTCAATAAGACAATGGTAAAAGGGTTAGACACTATTCGTTCTAACTTTCCAAATGCGATGAGAGGATTGATGAAAGAAGTTCTTGAAGATATTTTGATGAGTGTTCCAAAAGATAAGATTGATGATAGAATATTAACATTTAAAAGAGATATGGAACTAAAAAATTATGATGAAGTTTCAATGCCTACAGGAGTTAAGAGAATAAAAAAGTTCATAGAAAAAGGAAAAAGAAATTCATTTACTACAACTGGTAAAAGAGCTGTTATTACACCACACAAAAAAGGAACACCTGTGCATGTGAAAGCTTCAATTAATCATAATGATTTGTTAAGATTTTATAAAGCTGATAAAAAGTATCAGTTTATTTCAGACGGAGATAAAATTAAATGGATTTATTTAAAAAACAATCCTATTGGTATGGAAACTATAGCGTTTAAAGGATATGAAGATTCACCAAAGATAATAAAATTTATCAAAGAATATGCTGATTATGATAAGATGTATGAGAAATCATTAGAGAAAAAGATAAAGATGTTTTATGAAAGTTTAAATTGGACTTTACCAGTCGATAAAAGTCACACAATTGAAAAGTTTTTTTGATTTAGAGAAATCAAGCTGATATTTATTAATAAATAAAAGGTTATATAATAAGGAGTTATAACAATGGATAAAAGTAAGTTAGTCAAGTTTATAAACAAATATTACCTGAGTGGTAATGTTAATTCAGTAGTAGTTAATTCTGATGGAAATGGTTTAAGCACAAGATTTGTTTCGGGTGATAAATCTCTATTAGGAGAAGTTAAATTAAATAACTACGCATTAAAAGAAGCTGAGTTTGGTGTTTATACAACTGATGTTCTATTGAAAGTTCTTTCAGTATTAAATGAGAATATTTCAGTAGATTTGGTGAAAACAGATGAAAAAGTTATTTCATTAAATGCAAGTGATGATGGAGCAAAGGTAAAATATATGTTATCAGACCTTTCAGTCATTAGTCAACCACCACAATTAAAGCAAATACCTGAATTTGAATTACAATTAAAAGTAGATTCAACTTTTATAAAGAAATTTATAGCAGGTAAGGGAGCTTTACCAGACACAGAATCATTCACAGTGATTTCTGGTGACAATACAGAAGTAGTAATAGGTTATTCATCTATTGCAACTAATCGTGTAGCAATCCCTGTAAAAAATGAAACTGATAATGTAATTGATAATATATCTTTTAATGCAAATTTATTTAAAGATGTATTAGAAGCAAACAAGGAATGCGATTCAGCTACTTTGGAAGTTAGTTCTGAAGGATTAGCAAGAATTAAATTTAATATTAATGATTATGAATCAACATATTATCTTGTTGCTGTTCAAAATGTAAATTAAGATGAAACAGATAGAGGGATTACGGATATTACACTTCCAATCCCCAGTTAGATTTGACAGTAGTGGCGTTTTCCAGCACGAGTTCGATTCTAATTATAAGGTATTGGAAAAGACGGTAAAATTCTTACCAAAATGTCATCATTATATTGTTGTTCCAGAAAAACACAATATTCCTGATGATAGGGAAAATGTTACGCTTATTCCTTTCAAATATCCGAGAGATGTTTTATCGAATCGTTCACACTTTGACGGAGCATCTTTTAGAAATCTATTTGATTTTCGTTTTATGGATTTTGATTTTGTATTTTGTCATCAACCAGAAAAACTATATAATATATTAGTTTCGTTTAATGATAAAAGATATGGACAAAATATGAATCGTTTTATATTTTTTCATTGGGTAGATTGTTCACAAAGTCGTTCATCATCAGCAATACCACCTTCTTATTTAAGACAATTAGAAGCGATACAACAATCTGATAAAGCATTTTTCCACACAGATATTTCTTCTGATTGGTTAGAAAAGAATTATGCTACAGAACAATCAACGAAATTAAATACAGAATATGTAAAAGATAAAACATTAACTTTTCCATTATCAAATGATTCATTCCCAGAAGCAGTTCCATTAGTAAGAGATGTTTCAAATACAATCGTGTTTAATCACAGATGGGCTAAGTCAACTGGTGTAAATCGGTTTGAAGAATATATGGAAGGGTTGGATTATAATGTTTGGTGCACTGATTCAAAAGCACCAGATAAATATGTTGCTCAAGGATTGAGTAGACCAAAATATAGATACTTACTTGAAAATTCTCTTTGTAGTGTTTGTTTTGTTGATAGTTATGCGACTTGGAATTTATCAATACAAGACGGATTATCATTAGACAAACCAGTTTTAATCTATGAACACCCAGCTATGAGAAAAGTTGTTGGTGATGATTATCCATTGTTTTTTAAGACAAAAGAGGAGTTTCAAAGTAAGTTAAAAAACTTACCAAAAGAATTTAAATGGGAATTACCAAATTATGATAAACAATTTGAAGAAAATCTTACAACAGAAATTAGTAATATTCTTTCAAAAGAAAGGAAACATATTCCAAGAGATGCATCCAAATGGTTATATTGTATTGAAAATGGTATTAATTTTAAAAATGATATTATTGAACAAGTTCAACCAAATATTAAATTAAATTCGGTATGGCAATATATTCGTAGATATTTATTAGAGGTGGGAGTAAAAGATAATTACGAAAGTCCTTATGTAAGTTATTCTATTCCCGATGAATTAAAAAAGGACTTGACTTTATTAACAAAAAATATTAAATTACAACTCAAACCAACACAGAAATCAGAGAAAGTTGTAGTTAAAAAACACGATTGGTTTTAGGAGAAAGATATGATGAATAAAAATAAAGACCATACATTATTTGTAGAGAAATATAGGCCAGTTAGTTTAGAAAACTATATTGGTAATGACCACCTTAAAACAAAAGTGAGTAAGTATATTAATACAGGAGATATTCCACATTTATTATTACACGGAAAAGCTGGAACAGGTAAAACTACATTAGCGAAATTATTGGTTAGTAATATTGATTGTGACCAAATGTATATTAACGCATCTGATACAAATTCAGTAGATACGGTACGAAATCAAATTAAAGTATTCGCATCATCAGTAGGTTTTAAAGATTTAAAAGTTATTATATTAGATGAGTGTGATTTCTTAACACCAAACGCACAAGCTGCACTTCGTAATCTTATGGAAACATTTTCAAAACATTGTCGTTTTATATTAACTTGTAATTATGTAGAACGAATTATTGACCCAGATTATGCAGATTTGTTTAGATTATTATATGATGAGATAGATTCATATGGTAAAGGACATATCGCAGAAGTTATATTAACAATAGCTAAATATGAGTTATCTGATGCTCAAGTAGTTGATAAAGAAATCAACGCTATGGCTATGTTAATTGAAATATTAAATATTACAAAATAGGAGAAGAAATGTTAACAGACAACAAACAAGCAACAACTCAGATTGATTTAACACAAGCCGATACTATTCTTTGTGAGAAATGTTCAAATGGATTATTTATCCCTTCATTTTTCTTAAAGAAAATATCAGCTTTAGTTTCACCAACTGGACAAGAAGCAATTATACCAGTTCAAGTTTACAGTTGTGGTAATTGTGGACATATTAATTCAAAGTTAAATCCAACAGCGAAGAGTAGTGAAGAAACAAAAACAGACAATTAGAAGACGAAGTTTATTTGACCATATCAAAGAGATAACATCAGTCCAACATAAAACTTATTGGAAAAAAATATCTGATGAGGATAAAAAAACTTGGTCAAATTTTATGGTAAATAGATTTTTATCAATGAATCCAGATTGGCTAGAATTAGTTAATGAAGTTCAGAGATATGATTTAACACCAGAGATACAATATAAATTATATATAGATATTTTACCAAAGAGAAAAGTTTGGTTAAAATATATTAAAGGGAGAAAGAAAATGATAGAATATCCGCGATGGGCTCTTAATATAGTTTCAAATCATTATCAGGTTAATTTACAAGAAGCAAAAAATTATATTGAAATGTTTCTTTTAACTGAAGGTGGTATGTATGAATTAGCAGAATTATTTGGAAAGTATGGAGCCGAACCAAAAGAAATCAAAAAACTTGGATTACCAATTGAATAGGAGATAGAATGAAAGATATCAAGGAAGCGAGCACAAGACAATACGCAAAAGATGATGTTGTAGACGAAATGGAACAAGAGTGGCCAGAGATGACCGAAGAGTTTAGAAAAATTCAACGAGAACAATATGTGTTATTCTTACATAAACAACACGATTATGGCCCAGGCAATATATCGGTA
>LUMK01000387.1_pt1 | contig 15128 bp, 16 predicted proteins | sample 729981 | NCBI WGS metagenome assembly LUMK01 (sample SAMN03860265, study PRJNA289734) | marine metagenome | biome: seawater column; feature: ocean; material: water; isolation source: Red Sea water column Station 22 - depth 200m | place: Saudi Arabia: Red Sea | collected 2011-10-15 | depth 200 m
GGCCGATGGATTCGGTATCCATCTGTGTCATGAAGCCGCTCCATTCCGCCAGCACATCTTTTTCGTACCGTGGTGGGTGAACGACCCGGCCGGAATGGAGGAGAGACGGATCGCCGCCCTGCGCTTCGATCAGCGCCTCCAGTTTCTGAAGCGCCGCACCTGAATCGACCGCCTTTTGCACCGCCACCGCTGAATCTCCGGCGCCGTTTGTTTCCAACAGAGCCGTCGCCAGTTCCGTCACTACTGACATCACGTCTGGTTCGCCTTCCCCCTTCAGGCACGCCACCGCCTCGCACACTTCGTTCCACAGGCCCGCTTCGCGCCCGAGCGGCTGATCCATGGATGAATAGACAACGGTCGTCCCTATCCCGAATTGCTCCCCCACCAACTTCAATTTTTCTCCCAGCTCTTTCCCTTCTTCAACAGATTTCATAAAGGCGCCGTTTCCCACCGTGATGTTCATGGCCAGCGCGTCGATCCCTTCTACGATCTTCTTGCTCATAATGCTCCCGCAGATGAGCGGGGTGGAGGCGATGGTATTCGTCTTGTCTCTAAGCGCGTACATTTTTCTGTCTGCGGGGCAGATTTCCTCTGTCTGACCGATGATGCTTACGCCCACATTTTCCACGATAGATCGGAACTCAGAAAGAGACAGATCCGTTCTGTAGCCGGGGATCGATTCCAGTTTGTCCAGCGTACCGCCGGTATGACCGAGGCTTCGTCCGGCGATCATTGGAACGGCCACGCCGCAGGCGGCCAGGATCGGAGCCAGCACCAGCGAAACCTTATCGCCAACTCCGCCCGTTGAATGCTTGTCCGCCACTCGCTTCGCAAGGTGGGAAAAATCCAACTGCTTGCCGGAGTCAATCATCGACTCCACCACAGCAAACGTCTCCTCATCGCTCATGCCGTTCTGGTAGGCTGCCCTCAGCCACGGCGTCATTTCAGAATCGCCGATATCCCCTTCGCTGTAAGCGCGGACGATCGTTTCGATCTCGGCTCGGCTGTTTTCTCCGCCGTCGGTTTTCGTCCGGACGATATGGTCGATGTTCATTCCGGATGCTGTTGCCGTTCTGAGGAACGGCGGTTCCGGAAGACAGTTCTCTCGTGCGTCGTCTGGTACGTCATCAGCATCCCCACACTGCCGAGAACCAGATTGGGCATCCACATGGCGATGCCGCCGTGGAGGTAATTTCGATCAGCCAACTCCTCACCTCCGATGAGGAAGAGATAGTAAAGTAGCACAAAGCCGAAACTGAGAACAATGGCGGTGAATAGGCCTCCCTTTCGTGTCATGATGCCGAGGGGAGCACCCACCAGAACAAAGACGATACACGCTGCGGGGAGTGAAAACTTTTTGTGGATTTCCACAACATACCGGTTGATGCTCCTTTCATACCCCACTCTCGAGATTTTGACTAAAGCTCCAGGGGCGGTTGGGATCAGCGATTGTCTCGGTTCTCTCCTCCTTTCTCTTTTCTTCGATAAGCGCCACCAGTTCTTCAATACTTTCAGGGATTTCGCTCTCGGGGAGCGTTGTCTCAAACTCGTCGATAATCCGTTTTTCGATGGCCGTGATCCTCTCTTCGTAGCCTTCAATTTTATCGAGCATCATTTCAATGTTCATTTCACGATCAGACCTCGAGCCTGTCTCCCGCCGCTGGAGCATCAAGTCGTCCGCGGGGATGGTGATCCTGTGGCGCTCAAACTGAATCCGCCTGTAGTTCTGATAATTCTTCACCTCCACCTCGTGAATCTCGCCGTTATAGAGCGTCACAAGAATGGCGTCATCGAGGGGTTTGAACGACCCTTCATCCGCCCGAATGGATGTCTGTGTTACGGTCCGATCCTTACCATATATGTGAACGTCCTGATATCTTTCCCCCCTTTTCCCCTTCACAATAAAACTGTACTGGGGGAGGTCATCGATGAAATATCCGGCTTCCACATTCAGGTCCGGCCGCTTCCTGTAGATGTCCCGGGCGAGCATCCTCGCTTCGTGGTTCATGTGGGGGAGGACACTGTTGTTAAATGCCATGAGGGGGAGTGCCACCAGCGCGGAGAACGCCAGCGCCGGCCAGAGGATTCGCGTAAAACTGACGCCGGACGATCGAAGAGCGGTAATCTCGTTATCCTCCGAAAAGCGTCCGAACGCCATGAGCGTCGCCACGAGGACCGCCACCGGCGCCGCCAACGCCATGATCCAGGCGGTGTTCAGCAGAAGGTATTCGAGAATGACGTCCAATGGGAGGCCCTTCCCGAGAAACCGGTCCACAGCCCTAAGCAGGAAATTGGTAAACAGAAGGAAGATGACAATGAGCAGCGCGTAGAAAAAGGGCAGGAAGTGCTCCCTCAATATGTACCTTGTGACCAGTTTCATCGGTTCAGGGACAAAGATACAGCCGTCAGCTCGCCTGTTACAACGGTATTAGGAGTTCCGCCTCTCATCATCTTGATCGGAGTTTAGCGGAGTTGGGTGAGGGACGGGACTTGAACCCGCGGCCACCAGGGCCACAACCTGGAGCTCTAACCATCTGAGCTACCCCCACCATTGTCACTGCCTCCGCCGGATCGGCCGGCCGATCTCATTCAGCACGGAGCAAAAGCGCGACAAGAATTTACGGTCTTGAAATGGAGAGTGTGAAACCGGATTGATCAGCTGCTTTTCAAGCCGATCTCCCTCAGTCGTTCATTGAGGTAACTCTCCGCGGTATGTTCTGATGAGAGTACAACATCATCTCTTGGGTGGAGGAAAAGAGGCATCGAATAGCGTGAAACTTTTTCGAGCTCCTCCGAGGGGTTTGCTACCTTGTGAGTGGTCGAAGGGTAGTATCCGTCCGACGCCATCTGAAGCATATCGCCTGTATTCACCACGAGCATCCCCGGATCGCACGACACCTCATGCCTTCACCTCCAAGCCGGGCTGCGTCCCTGAAGCCAGAACTGTGATCAGGTTGATATCTTCATGGTCAGCAGCCCTGACAGCACCTTCCTCCTCTTCACCTGTGAGGGGAGGATAATGGATAATACGAAGCAGATTCCGATCGCTTCCCAGGATCATCTCATTCAACGGCGTGGGAAAACCGGCTCTGACGTTTTCAGGAGTTTCACCCTGAATCCAGGCAAGAAGAGTTGAAGCAATCTCCACCAATTTGTTGTAGAGACTCTGCGTTTCCGCGCCGACCTCATCCGGAAGCCGTCCCCAGGGATAGACATGATAAAACTCCTTAAGATCTTTAACGGAGTATCCCTTCGCGTGCTCGGTAAGGAATGGGAAATAGCCATCCTGTTTTACCTTGTCAAACTGGTAATCGAACTTGGTGTCTGAAGCGAAAAATGCGGCCCAGCCTCCGTACAGTTCGGCGATCTCAGAAGGGGGGACAGGGTGGTTTTTCAGAACGCCGAATCCGGTTGTCCGCAGTGACTCTACAAACTGTGACGGTGCATCGGCCGATTGAAAATCTACAGTGAGAACGCCGGCGCTCACGATTCAGCCGTTTCCGCAGACTCAGACTGCTCCTCTTCCGACGACATCTCCACGTCATGTGAATCGAGCATCCAGATTCGTCCCAGCCTGTCCTTCACCTTGAACTGGACAGGTTGTCCCTGAATTTCTATCAGCTCCACATCTTCTCCGGCGCCGAGGCTCCAGCTCCACGCCGTCCGCTTGTCGCGAACCAGTTTCAGCGATGCGCCAATGGGGATATCGTGTACTCTTTTGTGGGTCGTCATTTCACCTCTCGTGAATCAGTTTTAATTGGGGAATATACCGCTGACGTCCTATAGCGAACCACCGGTCAACCGCCACCAGTTTCATCTTTGATGGACAGCGTAAGAACGAAAGTCGCCACAGGCTCGTCGCCCAGCTTGGAGGGGACCGTCGCCGTTACATTCACCATCGTATTCTGGCGCTCGCCGGTCTCTTTTGCACGGGCCGTCAGTTCTTTCAGCTGCGGCCCGTCAGTGCAGGTGAAAAAGACGTCGGCCTCTGCCCGTTTCAGATAGTCAGCATGAAAGTCTTTGAAGATGAATTTTTTCCCCTTCCCGATCCCCATGTGCCTGATGGCGAGGATCCCAGCTGCCAGATCGGCGCCTACCGTCAGCGCAGCAATGTAGAGCCCGCCCTCGTGATTTCTGGTTTTCCTCCGATGCGGTATTTTCACAACACACTTGTCACTGTCAATCTCAACCACCTTGGGTCGGCAAGCCCACAACAGTGGAATCTGCATGAAGCCGAAGGAGCGGATCATGAGCGTGGCCCGCGTTGTTGGGGAAAGAAAGCTCACATCAGTGCCTCGCACCCCTTGTGGCGATAACAGTCGACCGTATGGTCGTTCACCATACCCACCGCCTGCATGTGGGCGTAACAGACCGTCGAGCCGAAAAACTTGAAACCGCGCTGCTTCATGTCTTTTGCGATGGAATCAGAAAGGGGTGTGGTGGCGGGAATCTGAGTGAGCGAATCCCACCGGTTGATGATGGGCTCACCGTCTGTGAAATTCCAGAAGTAGTGGCAGAAATCCCCGAATTCATCTACTGTTTTCAGAAACTGTTTCGCGTTGTTAACAGTCGCTTCGATCTTCAGTCTGTTCCGGACGATCCCGGCGTTTTGCTTCAACTCCTCGATTTTCTCTGGGCCGTAATCAGCAATCTTCTCTGCGTCAAAACCGTCGAATGCAGCGCGAAAATTGTCGCGCTTATTCAGTATGATCTCCCAACTGAGTCCGGCCTGAAAAGATTCCAGAACAATGAACTCAAACATCTTCCTGTCGTCATGGACCGGCACGCCCCACTCTTCATCGTGATATCGAACGTAAATCGGTCTGTTCATGGGGACCCATCCACACCGCGGTGATGTTGATTTGCCGTTTTTGGACATAGGCCCGAACTTACTACGCCGAGTGGAACTGAAAAGAGAAAATGTTTGGTTCGGACGGAACGGTGGATGAGATTCGGAAGCGATTTTCGGAATACTGCGGCCCAATGAAAACATCAATAAGACCCCTTTTCTTATGCTTTACACTCTTCTCCTACCTGTCTGCGCAGGGGACTCTGCTCTCTCCTGAATTACGGGATCTTCTCCACGAGTCGTTAAGCGGTGAACGTGCTAAGGATCATGTTATCCAGATCACCCGCCACAATCGGATTCAGGCGTCCCGTGGCTACCGGAACGCCGCCCAGTATGTGTTGAGGCAGCTTCGCCGTTCGGGATTCTCGGACCGGAACGCTTATGTGGAGTCGTACCCCTCTGACGGCAAGATAACCTATCAGACGTGGCAATCTCCGTCGGGATGGGACCTCGATTTCGCCGAGCTCCGGATGATTGAGCCGTACGTGGAGAGGATCGTCGGTTATCCTGAGATCGGGATGAGCCTGATAACATACTCAAACCCGGGCGATGTGACCGCTGACCTGGTATGGGTTGGCGCCGGGACGAGTGATGAAGACTATATCGGGGTGGATGTCAAGGACAAGTTCGTACTGGCGACAGGCTATGGCGGATCGGTCCACCGCCTCGCTGTCTTGAAGTACAGCGCCAAGGCAGTAGTATGCTACCTGGATGATGACCGGGCGAAAGAGTTCCCCGATATGCTTCAGTACACTGGCATGTGGCCGAAATCGGAAGAGCTGGAAAATGTCACCTTCGGCTTCAACCTCACAAATCGTCAAGGCGAAAAACTTAAGAAACTTTTGGATGGAGGGGAGAAGGTTTCCCTTCACGGCATTGCCCGAGGGACAGGACTGGAGCCCTATTTCATGGATGTTGTGGTGGCGACGATCCCCGGTTCCCACAGCGCCGAGGAAGAGCTGATCTTTTCAGCACACCTGGATCACCCCAAGGAGTCGGCAAACGACAACGCCAGTGGCTCTGCGGCCCTTCTGGATATTGCCCACTCTCTCCACAACCTTATTGCTGATGGGCGGCTCCCCCGCCCGAAGAACGCTCGCCAACTTCAACCTCGATATGGTTGGGGAGAATCTTGAACTGCTCCATTCAAAACTGATCCTCACGCGCGTGCCTGACTCAGTTCCATCTGTCCTGAATGATGTGATAGCGGACATGGCCGTCATGGTAGACGGGATGGAGATCCGAACGCCCCGAGGGAGTCAATCGGCCTTCAACTATCGGATCACTCCTTACAGCGGCGGAAGTGATCACATGATGTTCATTGACCTGGACATCCCCGGCGTCATGTTCTCTCACTCTCCCGACTATACCCATCATACGTCCGAGGACACTCCGGACAAGGTCGACCCCGTAGAGCTCGAGCGGAGTGAGGTCATCGCATCGTCCGCGGCGCTCTACCTCGCAAACTTGGAGACGGAGCAGGCGCTGGAGCTGGTCGCGCTGTCAGGCGCAAACGGCGCCGGCCGATTGGGCGATGCCTTCAGAAGAGCACATACCCTGATCGCCGCAGATGATGGGATGGAAGTCGGCAAAATCGCCGCAGATGATGGGATGGAAGTCGGCAAAGCCTGGGCCGAAGCGGTGAATACTATGGATTACGCTTTGCTGACAGAGAGGGGCGTTCTGAATTCCATCACCAGTTTTAATGGGGGGGAGTCGGTTCGGACTTCCATTGCGAGCCTCAGCATGGGCCTGAGTCAGCAGGCGAAGACCTATCGTGAGATTCTCGCCTCGGTGGCGAAGAGGAAAGGGGCCAGCGGTAAAACTCCGCCGCCTGTTATCAATAAGGTTGATGAGCGCGTCCCCGTGAGGAATACGCGAGGGCCTCTCGCCTTCGACCTGCCGGGAAGTAAGCTTTCGAAAGCAGATGGTGGCTGGTACTCCAGCGATCAGTTTTCGTTGAGTTCAGAAGAGCGTTTCGAACTTGTGAACTTTGTCGATGGCAAAATGACTGCCACTGACATCCGCAACGCTCTCAGCGCTCAGTTCCGCCCGATCCGTCAGCGGGAGGTGAGCCGCTATCTTGACGATCTGGTGAAGGTGGGCGTTCTGGCGTGGAAGTGAACTAGGAGAGATCTCTCAAACATCAATGACTGAAAACACTGGCTTGGGGGCCAGTTGATCCACACCGTTTAAATCCGCCAGATTGATCAGAAATGCATAACTTGCGATCTCGCCTCCACACTTCTCCACGAGTTGCCCTACCGCTTTCGCCGTCCCGCCTGTAGCAATCAGGTCATCTATAATCAAGGCTCGGTCACCCGGCCCGATGGCATCTTTGTGAATTTCGATCTTGTCCGTCCCGTACTCTAATTCATATTCAACCGCCACCGTTTCAGCGGGGAGTTTCCCCGGTTTCCTTGCGATGGCAAAGGGGCAACCCAGTCTTAGTGCCAACGGAGAGCCGAATATGAATCCTCTGCTTTCGATTCCCACGATGACGTCGATCTCACTGCCTTCGAACTCTTCGCAGAAAAAATCGATGGACTGACTGAAAGCGTCTGCATCGAGCAACAGAGTTGTAATATCCTTGAACTGAATCCCCGGTTTTGGGAAGTCTGGGACATTTCTGATTGCGGCACTTATCTTGTTCTTATCCATTGACGCTCCTGTAAAAAGTGTGACATTCGCAATCCCAACTCGATAACGCCGGGACCGTGTTAACTATCAGAGTCTTGACCTTTTCTGCATTCTCCGCCATCACGGCAAACACCAGCTCGATACTCACCTCCTGTTCGCTCTCGTGCCAGCAGTCGTAGTCCGTACTCATCGCTATGCTTTGGTAACAGAGCCCCAGCTCCCGAGCTAACGCCACCTCCGGCACCGTGGACATGTTGATGATGTCACATCCCCACGATCTGAAGATCATACTCTCTGCCTTGGAACTGAATCTCGGTCCTTCGATGGTGACGACCGTGCCGGCGGGGTGAAAGGTCAGCCCCAGCTTGCCGGCCTGATCCTGGAGGACAGCAGAAGTCTTTCCGCAGAACGGGGTACCCATTGGGACATGCTGAACTTCAGACCCATCGTAGTAAGTGGAGACCCTCTTTGTTGTCCTATCGATAAACTGATCGGGGAAGACAAAATGCCCCGGCGCAATCTCTTCCTTCAGCGTAATAATTCACATTTGTGGGATTTATCGAATGTGCCTTGCCGTGTCTTGACAGGATGACGATGGGACGATCCGTGATCTTCCCCAGCACAAGATCAGAGCTCGGTGGACCGTAAGGCGTCTCCACTGTTTCAACAGAATAATCGTCTATAAAGGCGGGGTCTTCCAGTCCCGAGCCGCCGATGATTCCGACTTTGATTTCACCTGGCATTTCGCTGCTCCTCCAGAGATGTCGTGTATGGATAGCGTGCCACACCCTTTTCTGTGATGATTCCGTGGATCAATTCCGCTGGCGTCACATCGAAGGCCGGCGTGGCCACATCAATATCCTCGATGGTAAATTGGACATCTCTGATTCTAGTGACCTCGCTTGGGGCGCGTTCCTCCACCGGAATCTCCTCGCCGCTCTTGATCTCGAAATCGACCGTAGAGAGTGGCGCCGCTACATAGAAAGGGACGCTATGATGTTTTGCCAGGACGGCCAGACTGTATGTTCCGATCTTGTTCGCGGTGTCGCCGTTTGAGGCAATTCGATCCGCCCCGACAAAAACTCCGTCCAGATCATGTATGTTCATGATTGATGCTGCCATACTGTCGGTGATAAGCGTGAAAGGGGTTGCCGTTCGTTTCAATTCCCACGTGTTCAGTCGCGACCCCTGAAGCAGATCTTCGGGGATAACGCCGGCTCCATGGAGGGAGAGAGAGTGGCATCGCCCCAAATCGTCCCCCCTGATTTCATGAGCCAAATCTAACAGGTCATCTCTTAATTCGACGACACTCCCTTCGAATGTTTGGGCCCGGTCGATCATTTTATTCACCGCCCACTTGAGGTTGACGGCAGTGGGCCGCGTCTGGCCAATCGCCTCTGCTTTTTCGGTAAAGGTTTTCTTGAACTGCTCAACATCTTCTGCCTCAATTCTGTTTGCCGCAAGAACTGTGGCGTATGCGCCGGCAACGCCGATGGCCGGGGCCCCTCGAATGGCAAGCCGCTGGATGGCATCACAGACCGTGAGGTGATCATCTGTCTCGATGTATGTCTCTTCCAATGGGAGTTTGGTTTGGTCGATGAGCCTGACTTTTCCGTCGGCCCATTCAATGGTCGGAGTCGGTTCGATGAGCGTTTCAGCTATCACAATTTCTCCAAGATTAATGTACTACCGGTTAGGTTCAACAATGATCTTTAGCGAATCGGTCCCCCTCCGAATGAGATCAAATCCATCTTGAATCTGTTCCAAACCAATCTTGTGGGTAATCATTTCCGCAACCGGGATTGTTCCATCTGCGATAAGTGTCATCGCTTCAGTGAGATCGCCTGGCGCCGCGGCGTAGGTGGAAGTCACCGTGACATCTCTTTTGAAAAAGACGTCCGTAATATCTATCGGGACTGTGGTGTCCGGTTCACCGGGAGCGAACAGAAGAACGGTCCCTCCGTCTTCAATAGCCTGGAAACTGTTCAAGACAGCATCGCTGTTTCCCGTCGTCAGAATAACCATGTCTGCCTTGTGGCCAAATTCACTCTGGAGCAGATTCGGCAGTTCATTCATTGCGTCGGTCGTTCTATCCGCTCCGAACTGCTCCGCCCACGTCAACTTGCGTGGAACGATGTCTACACCCACGACGGCCCGAGCGCCGCTAGCTTTGGCTAAAGCGACATGCAATACGCCTGACATTCCAGTTCCGATGACAACAACAACATCGCCCTCTCTGACGCCGGCGCGTCTCTGCCCTCTGATGACGCAGCCGAGCGGTTCCGCAAATGAAGCCTCTTCATACGAAACATGGTCCGGGATTGAGCAGATGCCCAGTCTCGTATTGATTTCAGGCAGTCGTACATACTGGGAAAAACCCCCAGGGTCGAAGTTCGTTGACCTGAGTGTCTGACAGACTGTTTCGTTTCCTCTCCTGCAGTTGCGGCACTGGAAGCACGGAACATGATGAGTGACGGCAACCCTGTCTCCTGAAGAGAGTCCATCTACGTCCGGGGCCACACCTACAATCTCTCCCGCCACCTCGTGACCGAGAACAAGAGGCACCTTATCCCTTCGGTACCACTCCATGAGGTCACTCCCGCAGATTCCGCTGGCGTGGATTTTGACGAGGCATTCACCCTCACCAATCTCAGGAATCGGCCGCTCTTCGATACGAACATCGCTGTTACTGTAATAGCTTGCGACAAGCACTACCTGAGGGAGCTCTTGTAGTTCTTGTACGCATCTTCAGGTGATACGCCCTCGACGACTACCGAACGAACTGCCTGAATCATGACGCTAGGCGATTCTGCCTGAAAGATGTTCCGTCCCATGTCCACGCCTGCGGCACCATCGGAAATCGCATTATGTGCAAGCTGAAGAGCATCAGCCTCAGGGATTTTCTTTCCGCCGGCGATGACTACCGGAACGTGGCACACATTCACCAGGCGGCTGAAATCTTCGCAGTAGTAAGTTTTTATCATGTCTGCGCCGAGCTCTGCTGCAATCCGGGACGCAAGCGAAAGGTAGCGAAGATCACGATCCATATTTTTCCCCACGGCTGTCACTGCCAGTACAGGGATGCCGTATCGGTGTGCCTCATTGATCAGTTTCGAGAACTCCACCAAAGTTTGGTGTTCATACTCCGCGCCGACGTAGATGGAAAAGGCGACAGCGGAGGCGTTCAGCCGAATGGCGTCCTCCGTCGACACGCACAGTTTCTCGTTAGACATATCATCGTTCAAAATGCTGTTCCCACTCGAGACTCTCAGCACGATAGGAAGTTTGCACTCCTTCGGGATGCAGCTCTTGAGAATGCCTCTTGTCAGCATGAGGCTGTCTCCGTGAGGAAGTAGCGGTACGATTGTTTTCTTGGGATCCTCAAGACCAGTTGTAGGCCCCATGAAATAGCCGTGATCGATAGCAAACATAACGGAGCCCGTACCGCTCGCAAGCCCCGGCAAAACTCTGTTTAGGCGATTACTTAGTCCCCAGCTCATGTTGTCTCCTGTCTGTTTCTGATTTCAATTTCGAGAGAGAATATACACCTTTCATCGCCTCCCCTTGCAAGTCCTCTTCGGAAGTTCGAGTTTACCGTCGAATCGGCGGATACAGTTCAGGTGAGGCTATTCGAATACGTCTAAGTCTTTTCCCGAAATTACTACGCCGTTGTAGTGCTGACGAATCTCAGTGAGGATTTCATCTTCCGTGGCGCCCCAGAAGATTTGATGGTAGAGAATCAGCCGATCCGGTCTTGCGCGATCGGCGATTTCTGCCAACTCCCTCGTTGAGGTGTGATAGGTGGAGTGATACGCTTTCCACTCCGGCGGTTTCAGCTGGAACTTCTCCAGCGAGTAGACTTCGTGGAACAACATATCACAACCGTTGCACTGCTCCACAATTGATTCACTGGGGGCGGCATCGCCGGAAATGACAATCGTCTTGTCGTTTGTCTCGAACTTATAGCCGTAAGCTTCTTTGACCTTTCCATGGTTGACCTTGAATGCGGTGACGGTGAGATCATCCTCCTCGTAAACAACGCCCGGACTGATAAGGTGAGCAGTCACCTTGTAGCCAGTCTTGTTGTGGGGCTGTCCGCCGGTGGTTCGAATCTTGATGTCCTCTCTAAAGGCCCTTACTGTATTCCCCGCCATCGCCTTGATCCCTCGTGGGCCGTACAGCTCAAGAGGGTGTTCCCTGTCCAAAACCCACGGCGTGAAGATGAGATCAGCGAGCCCCACTGTGTGATCAGAATGGAGGTGCGTGGCAAAGGCGTGTGACAGATTCGGCATGTCAAGCTCCTCAATGCCGTTCTCGTACGCCTCCGATGCTCTTCGTACCACGCCCGGCCCGAAGTCAACGAGATACGGTTTTCCATTCGCTATGACGGCAATGGAAGCGCCCATTCTCTCCGGGTTGGCGTTGGGATTGCCTGTCCCAAGGAGAACGACCTTGGTCTGCGCCGGCGAGAAAGAGAGAAAGAGCGAAAGAAGGAGGAGGCTCCTCACTTCACGAACTTCTGAATTCTCATTCCAAAGTGAACGTCCCCGACATAGACGGAACCTTCCGAATCGACTCCCACATCGTGGGGCCAATCCATCTGGCCGTCGTACTGTCCGTATGAGCCGAAGCTGCCGAGAACTTCGCCTGACAGCGTCATCCTGACAATCCTGCTGCGCTGAACGCCCATGGGATTGGGGTCGCCGCCGTCCACGACATAGAGCGTTCCGTCGGCACCGACTGCCATCCCCCACGGCCGTCCAATCTCTACAGATTCCCATGCGTCAACAAATGTGCCGTCTGACTCAAAGACCTGCACTCGACTGTTGCTTCTGTCTGCCACATAGATTCGACCGTTGTCGTCTCTGGCAATGCCGTGAGGCAGATTGAACTGACCGTCCCCTTCACCGCCCGTTCCCCACTCAAACTTGAACTCACCCTTTGAGTCAAAGACTGCCACACGATTGTTGCCGTAGCCGTCTGATACATAGACCGTTCCGTCCGGGGCGACCGCCAGATCTGTCGGCTGATTGAAGTGAGTCTCGTCCCACCCCGGCACCTTCTCTTCACCAAGTGTCATGAGGAGCTGACCGTCATGACTGAACTTGTAGACCTGATGATACTGAACATCCGTCACCCACACGTTGCTTTCCGAATCAACCGTAAGGCCGTGGGGCGTCAGGAATGCATCCTTTCCGAAACTGTTCAGCAGAGTGCCGGTCTTGTTATCGATCATCAGGATTGTCGGTTCCTGAATGTTTTTGAATTCGCTGTCACTCCCGAGGTAAGCGGCGTTCTTCCCACGGTGGAATGCAAAGACGTGGTTGTGACTGTCCACTTCCACGCCGGCGACCTGCCCGAGGATGAAGGCCGGCGGCAGCTCCGGCCAGCCGTGAATAACCGAGTAACCCTTCCCGGCCGGCTCACAGGCGGTGAGCAAGAAAAAGGAGAGAATCAGATTGACTAGTTTCATTTTAATCCTCCGGATTTCATGAAGTCGATGATGAGTGTCGACATTGCCTTCATTCCGATAGGAATGCAGGAGTCGTCAGCGCGAAATGTGGGTGTGTGATGCCCGCCAGAGACGGTTCCCAGTTTCACCATCCCGAGGCGATAGTAGAATCCCGGCACAACGTTTGCGAAATAGGCAAAATCTTCTCCACCCATTGTGGGAGGGATTTCCAAAACATTTTCTTCACCAATGGCCCGTTGCAGGCTCGGGACCACCTGTGCCGTAAGCTTAGGGTCATTGATGGTAGCCGGCGTCCCTCTGTCGTAATCGAGCTCGTAAGAACCACCGTAGGCAGAGGTGATTCCTTTCAGAATTTCGTTCATCCTGTTCTCAACGCCATCTCGAGCTTCTTTACTATAGGTCCTTACAGTCCCTTCGAGATGCACTTCCGAGGGGATGATGTTGAAACGCTGTCCGCCCCGGATGATTCCTACCGTGACCACGCTCGGTTCCAGCGGATTGAGAGAGCGAGAGCGAATGGTCTGGAGAGCGGTCACTACCTCGGAGGCCATCACCACAGGATCGACAGACTCGTCAGGATGGGCGCCGTGAGCCTGTTTCCCTTTCACCTTGGCGATGAAGTGATCGACGGCGGCGAAGGACGGACCAGAGGTGTAGCCGATGGTTCCTACTTCCATGCTCGCCAGAGCGTGGAGGCCAAAGACAGCCACCGGTCTGGGATCCTCCATGGTGTTCTCCCGAACCATAAGATCAGCCCCGCCCTCCTCACCGGGAGGCGCACCCTCTTCAGCCGGCTGGAAAATGAACTTGACGGTTCCCGGGATATCTTTCTTCATGGAGGTGAGGACAGAAGCGACGCCCAGCTGGACCGACGTATGAATATCGTGGCCGCACGCATGCATAACGCCCACATCGTTCCCGAGGTAAGTCGTGCGGACGGTAGACTTGAAGGGGAGATCAGTATCCTCGGTAACAGGGAGGGCATCCATGTCGGCCCTGACAGCCACGACGGGCCCCGACTTACCGCCCTTCAGAAGACCGATCACTCCAGTATGGGCCACGCCGGTCTGCACCTCCATCCCGAGGGACCTGAGGTGATTGGCCACAAGCTCGGCCGTTTTGAACTCCCTGTTCCCCAGCTCGGGATACTGGTGAATCTGATGGCGAAGTTCAAGAATAGCGGCGGTATGCTTTTTCACCGCTTTCTGAATTCTTCGGTCATCCGCACCCCCACTGGCTGTGAGCAATACAGAAAACGTGAATAAAAAGATAAACATTCTATGTCTATTGATCATAACCCCTTCTCGTTGGTTGTGCGGGAGAAAATCGTTCGAGTTCACCGGTTGTGTTTATAATACACATTATGTTAACACATATCATCATCAGAAGCGAAGTGTAACATTCAAGACAATAGTCGCTTTCGTCAGACTCTCGACTGTCCCTGACGGAGTATACTGATCCGATGAGCTTCTTTCCCACATGGTTGTCAGATAAGATAAGTTAATAATAAACTGTTGTGTGGGGGAAATTGCAATTCCACCGGTGAAATAGTTCCTGTCCTCGTCGGGAATGCGGAGAGGAGAGGGGATGAGAGTGTAACCGCCGCGAAAACTGAAAGCCATTCCCCGAACTCTCAGGACATATTCAGCACCGGAACGCAGTTCGACGGTTGTCCTGTAGTCGGAGGAGAGGATTCTGTTTTCGGCCTCCAACTCTTCGCGCAGGGGCGTTGACGCCGGGAGGTCCTTCAGATCAAACTGAGTGCTTGCCCAGTCCTTGAGGCGTGCCGTCGCTGAAATGGTGAGAGCTGGGCCGGTGAATGCGGCTCCAACATCCATCGACAGAGGGGTTCTTACTCGATATTCCCAGTAGCCTGCTATCGTGGAGTCAGTGGTTGATTCATCATCGAAAGTGAGCTCCTCCTCGAGGTAGTGTTGCTCCGTAATCTCGAATGTTGATGGGAGAGCGACCGTCGCGCCGATTTTCAGTTTCGGCGAAATGGCCGACATGATGCCGCCGCGGATTCTGGTGGCTGTCCCTTCGAGTGAAAGGTCCTGTGTAACGAGATATCTGTGAAAATCGGCAGGGAAGGCAGTATACCTGTTCTCGGAATCAGTCTGGCTAAAAATAAACCTGTATTCTTCGCGAGCCCCTACAGTAGAGACT
>LUMK01001509.1_pt1 | contig 15006 bp, 16 predicted proteins | sample 729981 | NCBI WGS metagenome assembly LUMK01 (sample SAMN03860265, study PRJNA289734) | marine metagenome | biome: seawater column; feature: ocean; material: water; isolation source: Red Sea water column Station 22 - depth 200m | place: Saudi Arabia: Red Sea | collected 2011-10-15 | depth 200 m
GCGTACCCTCGATCGTAGGCGGCCTCAGTCCCCGCGACTCTCCAGCCAGCGCTCGGCGTCGATGGCCGCCATGCAGCCCGACGCGGCGGCGGTGATGGCCTGTCGGTAGGTGTGGTCCTGTACGTCACCGCAGGCGAACACGCCGGGGATGTCGGTGGTGGACCGGTCGGGGTGCGTGAGCAGGTAGCCGTTGTCGTCCATGGCCAACTGGCCCGCGAACAGGTCGGTGTTTGGCCGGTGGCCGATGGCGATGAAGAGGCCGGTGACGGGCAGCTCCCGCAGGTCGCCGGTCGCCGTGTCGCGCAGCCGGATGCCGGTGACGGCCTCCTCACCGAGGACGTCGTCGACGACGCTGTTCCAGGCGAACTCGATCTTCGGGTTCTCGAAGGCCCGGTTCTGCATGATCTTCGATGCCCGCAGCTCGTCGCGTCGGTGGACGACCGTGACTTTGCTGGCGAACTTGGTGAGGAACGTGGCCTCCTCGAGGGCGGAGTCACCGCCGCCGACGACGGCGATCTCCTGGTCGCGGAAGAAGAAGCCGTCGCAGGTGGCGCAGGTGGAGAGTCCGTGGCCGATGAGCCGCTCCTCGGCCTCGAGGCCGAGCATGACCGACCGGGCGCCGGTCGAGATGATGACGGCGTCGGCCGTGTGGGTGGGTTCGGCGGCGTCGGGGTCGCCGACCCAGATGCCGATCGGGGTGGACGCCAGATCGACGCGGCTGGCCTTGACGGTCTCGACCTTGGCGCCGAAGCGGACGGCCTGTGCGCGCATGTCGGTCATGAGCGTCGGACCCATCACGCCCTCGGGGAAGCCGGGGAAGTTCTCGACGTCGGTCGTGAGCATCAGCTGGCCGCCGGGCTGGTCCGAGTCGGAGGACGGCTCGCCCTCGAGGACCAGCGGCGCCAGGTCGGCGCGGGCCGTGTAGATGGCGGCGGTGAGTCCGGCGGGGCCGGAGCCGATGATGACGACTTCGTGGTGGGTGGGGGGCATGGGGGCTCCTGGCGACCGGGGGAGAGGGGACGAGGACGTGGGTGGGGCTGGTCAGTCGGTGTGGGACTTGCGGCGTGACCACAGGAGGGCGCCGCCGAGCACGCAGGCGCCGCCGAGCACGAGGTGTGCCGCCCAGGACTCGCCCGGCAGCACGTTGTCGAGGAGGCGGAAGGCGCCGATGCCGAGCAGGACGAGAACGGCCAGCCCGGCGATGGCGACGAAGGTGCCGAACACGATTGCCCGCGTGGCGCTGAGCAGCGGATCGGTGGTGCGGGCCCGCACGGCGTCGACGGCCTCGACGATGCGATCGGTGGCGCGGGCGGCCAGGTCGCGGTCGTCGTTGGAGGGGGAATCCGCATCGGCCATGGCGGGTGATCCTACAAGGGGCGTCGATGGCGCGATCGGGGAGTCACTCCCGGTCGGGATCCGGGTACCGCCGCATGGTGCACGTGTCCGTGAGGACCATCGCCCAGGTGTCCGGGCCGACGATGAGCACGGCCTCGAGGACCTGGTCCCCCCGGGAGTCGCGGAGGAGGACCACATCGAGTCGCTCCTCGCCGTCCAGCGCCGCATCGACGGAATCCGGACAGGGGGCGTCCTCGGGAACGGGGACGGACCAGGCATCGGCGCGTCCCGAACGGATGGCGTCGGCGGACTCGGACGCGTACGGGAACAGGAGGGCGAAGGTGTCCTCGTCGCCGGCCACCGGCCTGTCGTCGGAGGAATCCGCCATCCCCGAGGTGGCGGCGCCCTCCGGGATCGTGGTCACCGGCGGTTCGGCTTCGGCGTACGAGAAGCTGCCATCCGCTTCCTGAACGGCGTCGGAGGAGACGTTTCCGGTGGACGGTGCGGACTCCGCCTCGGTGGCGAGGGCCGTCGACTCGTCGGCGTCGAGCGCCTCGGTGGCGAGGGCTGTCGACTCGTCGGCGTCGAGCGCCTCGGCGGCTCTGAACTCCTGGTCGGTATCGGCTGGCGCCATGGCGGCGATGGTGGTGGACGGGACGATGGTGGGGGTGGGCGCAGCGGTCGTGGTCGCCCCCGACATCTCGGTGGCAGGCGCCTCGGTCGCCTGCGACGCCACGGCCGATGTGGTCTCGACGGCCCGGGTCGCCGACGGAGCGCCCGCCAGGTCGGCGTCCCGTGCGTCGTCGCCGAGGCTCAGGATGGCCACTCCGACGAACAGGGCCACAGCGGCGGCCACGGCGGCCGCTGGCAGTGCCGGGAACCGGCGTCGGCGGGTGGCCAGCGAGTGAACGTCGGGGCTGGTCGCCGAGGCTGCCAGTGCCGACGAGATCGCCGCCTCGCGCAACGCGTCGGACGGCGGCGGCACCGGTGCGGCGATGGCGTTCCGGATGGCCCGGAAGGCCGCCACGCGCTCGAGCAGCACGGCGTCGGCGTCGTCGGGGAGGGGCGCCTCGCCGTCGACGATGGCCGAGGCCAGGGTGTCGAGGGCGTCCGGAGCCACGGGTTCCTCGGGTGGGCGGGGGTCGTCGGGTGTCATGGTCACCGGTTCAGACGTTCGTCGGAGGGTCCGTGGTTCCCGAGCCGGTTGGCCAGGGCGGCGCGTCCACGGGCGATGCGGGAGCGCACGGTGCCGGGGGGCAGGTCGAGGACCTCGGCGATGGCGGCGTAGTCGAGGTCGCAGAGGTCCCGCAGGACCACTGCCACCCGGAACTCCTCGGGCAGGTCGGCCAGGGCGGCATCGACGTCGAGCCGGACGGCGAGTCCAGTGTCGGCACCGCCCTCCGTTCCCGTGGGGAGGACCTCCTCGACGTGGACCGGCCGTCGTCCGCGGCGGCGCAGTTCGTCGAGGCAGGCGTTCGTGGCGACCCGGTACAGCCAGGTGGTGAACGCCGAGTGGCCGTCGAAGCGGTCGAGGCGGGTGGCGACGGCGAGTAGCGCCTCCTGGGTGGCATCGGCGGCGTCGGCGTCGTTGCCGGCCAGCCGCCGGCAGATCCCCCAGATGCGGTCGTGGTGGCGCCGCAGCAGCCCGTCGAGGGCCTGGCGGTCGCCGCTGCGTGCGGCGTCGACCAGGTCGTCGTCGGAGGGCCCGGTGGGCGGTGGTGCCACGATGGTCGGAAACTAGTTCCAGCCGAGGAGGGCCCACCCGGCGCCCAGCAGCGCCATGGTCGCCACGACCGCGGCGCCCAGCACGGCGAGGAGCAGGAGGCCGAGCACCGCCCGGGAGAGGCGCCGTCTGGCGACGTGAACCGGATCGTCGCCGACCTCCGCCTCCTCGTCGTCGGGCAGGAGGGCCATGCGCAGGTCGAGCATGCTCGACGGCCGGTCGGCATCGGGCGCGGTGGGCGCACGATCGGCCAGCCGGCGGAGGCCTTTCGGACGAGGATGTTGGAGGGACGGAGGGCACCGTGGGGCACGCCGGCCCGGTGGGCGGCGTCGAGTACCCGGGCGACGGCGTCCACGAGGGCGACAACGTCATCCGGCGTGAGGTCGGGCTGGCGGTCGAGGAGCCGGTCGAGTGGTGTGGCATCGACTCGCTCGGTCACGACCACGGCCAGGCCGTCGTGGGAGGTCACGTCGAAGACGGCGGCGATGCCCGGCAGGTGCAGGCGGGCGGCGGCCACCGGCGGCTCACCGACGTGGACCAGCTTGACGGTGACCGGCCGCTCGAGTACGGCGTCGTGGCCAGCCCACACCTCCGCCCGGGCGGTCTCGCCGAGGAGTTCGTCCAGCCGGTACCGCCCGGCGACCACGGCGCCGGGCGCGCCACCGTGGGCCTGGTGGAGTGCCATCGCACTCGACGGTACCGACGGCGCCTCCGGCGGTGGTGCATGGCCCCGCCCAGCGGGACCGGAGGGTCAGTTCGCCAGCACGAGGCCGACGCCGATGACGCCGGGTCCGCCGTGGCTGGCGACGACCGGGCCGATCATGTCGACGCGGATGTCGTCGCGGCCCGTGGCGGCGGCCAGCTGGGCCACGAACTCGTCGATGTCACCGGCCATGGCGTGGGCGACCGCCAGGTGTTCGATCTCGTCGGCGTGCTCGGCGACCTTGTCGCTGAGCCAGGCCAGGGCCTTGCGGCGGGTGCGCTGCCGGCCGGCCTCCTCGACCTCGCCGGAGCTGAAGTCGATCAGCGGCTTGATCGAGAGCATGCTGCCCAGCAGGGCCTGGGCGTTGCCGATCCGGCCGCCCTTCTTGAGGTTCTCGAGGGTGTCCAGCACGGCGTAGACGCGGGTTCGGGCCGACAGGTCGGCCACGAGTGCGGTGATGGCGTCGGCGTCGGCGCCGTCGGCGGCGGCCCGGGCGGCGGCCAGCACGATGGTGCCCAGCCCGCACGTGACCGACACGCTGTCGAGCACGCGTACGTCGCCGTCCACCGATCGGGCACCCGCCTCGGCGGCCTCGATCGTGGCCGACACCTTGCGCGACAGGTTGATGCACACCACCTGGTCGGCCCCGAAGGCCAGTGCCCCGGTGAAGGCCTGCTCGAACTGGCCGGGGGAGGGCGCGGCGGTCTGGGGCAGGTGTTCGCTGGAGGCCATCCGGGCGTAGAAGTCGGTGACCGTGAGCTGCTCGCGGTCGATGAGCTCCTCGTCCCCGAAGCGGATGCTCAGGGGCACCACGTCGATGCCGAACGACCGGATCTCGTCGTCGGTGAGGTCGCAGGCGCTGTCGGTGACGATCCTGACGGTCATGGCTCCTCCCGGGGTTCGGGCGCACTGTAGTCGTCGTAGTCGTCGCCCGAATCAGGGTGGTCGCCGGGGTCGGCGCCTTCGTTCCTGGCCGATCGGAACCACCAGAGACCGAGGACGATCAGGCCACCGGCCAGGAGGAACACACCGACGCCGGAGAGCTGGGTGCTCCGGACCAGCAGCAACGAGGACTGGAGTTGCAGCAACTCCGCGGCGTCCGGTGAGCGCACGGTGACCTGGAGTCGGGCGTCGCCCGACGTCTTGGCCCCGACGGGGATCGGGATCCGGTTGTCGCCCGGCTGCAGCACCACATCGAGGGTGTCGCCCTCGGGAAAGTCGAGTCGTCCGTCGGATTCGAGGTGGAGCCGAACCTGCACGGGGACGGCGAGCCGGTTCTCGACGGTGTAGGGGACCGTCGCCCGGCGGGACGTCATCCGGACGTTCTGGTCGTCGGGGGCAGCGAAGGCGTCGAGGACGTCGAGGACGCCGTCGTAGACGGCTCGCAGGTAGGCCTCGCCGGCCTCGACGCTGACCTCGGTGGCCACGGTCGCCTCGAGCAGGTCGTGGAGGTGGGCGACCTCGGGCCGGTTGTCGCCGACCATGGCCTCGTAGGCGTCGATGGTGACCTCGACGAGGCTCCGGTCCCGGGCCTTGGTGGCGACCGAGCCAACCGGTTCCGGCCACAGGCCGGCCTCGTCGACGGCCGCATCGTCGAGGGTGGCGGTGGAGGCGAAGGCGGTGGGGAGTGGCGCCATCTCGAGGAAGGGCGCCGCCTCGAGCGCTCCCAGCAGGACGTCGAGCAGGTCGACGTCGAGGACGCGCGGGTCGTCGAAGGCCAGCACGGTGAGCCGCGGAACCCGTGGTTCGGCCCAGGCCCGGATCGCAAGGTCGGCGAGTAGGTGCTGGGTGGCGGCCACCGGGCCGTCGGCCGCGAGCAGGTGCTGCTCGAGCGTGGGGTCGACGACCAGGGCCGTGAACGGCCAGCCGGCGTCACCCCGGAGCCGGACCGGCTGGGTCAAATCGTCGAGGTGGTCGGGACGCGGGTCGAGGTGGTCGGCGTCGACGAGGAATCGCTGGCTGCCCTGGAGGCTCAGGGCGTCCAGCGTCTCGGCGGTGCCGGTGGCGGGCAGTCGGGCGATGGCACGGTCGGGGGTCGTGCCCAGGTGGTCGGCGAGCGCCAGGTCGCCGTGGTCGACGAGGTCCCGGTAGACGTCGAGGCGCCCAGCCTGACGCCAGGCCTCCGGGTCTGCGGTCACGTACGGTCCCGAGGCCAGGCGCACCCCGCCGCCGAGGACGCTGGCCAGGTCGTCGACCAGGTCCGGGTGGGTGGGGTCGCCTGAGTGGACGAGGCCGACGATCGTGGCCGGGGGGAGGCGGAGGTCGGCGGCCACCTGCGGGTGGCGGGCGAGGGCGTCGACCACCGAACGCAGGCCGTGCAGGGTGTCGGCATCGGGGGTCGAGGAGCCATCGGGCTGGAGCGGGGGCGGTCCCGTCACCTCGAGCAGCAGCGACGTGAGGAGCGGCAGGGGCGGGTCGCCGTCGGGGAGGCGGATGATGGCGGTGTCGACCCGGTCGAGGACCGTGCCGTCCGTCGAGGTGAGGAGGACCGAGAGGTGGTGTGCCGATCCCGGGCGCATCGGCAGGTCGCCGTCCGTGCCGGTGTCGAGGCCGATGGAGGCGATGCCGCTGGCGCCGAGGTGTTCGGCCAGGTCGATGGCAGCCTCCGAGCGGGCCACCTCGGCGTCCCCGGCGGTGTCGGCACCTGCGCCGAGGACGAGGTCGGGGCCGATGGCCCCGTGGAGTCGCACCACCAGGTGTGCGTCCTCGACCGCGCCGGTGACCCGGAGGTCGAGTTCGAGTACGTCGTCGTCGCCCACCCACCGCGTCTGACCGACCAGGACGAGGCTGCCGCCGGCCTCGGTGTCGGCGCCTGCGGGTCTGGGCCCGAGGCCGAGGCCGAGGGCGACGACGACGACCGCCACGAATCCCCGGCGGACGACGCTTCCCGCGTCGTCGAGCAGGGTGCGCCCGAGGGCGTTGCCCTGACGGGAGGGATCGACGGCCAGCCGCTGGACGAATCCCTGGTCGCCGGCCCGACCGGTGACGGCGTAGGCGACGACACGCTTCGAGCGGCGGTCCGCGACCACCCGGCAGCGGCGGGACGGTGTCGCCCGACGCGCCTCGTCGAGGGCCAGTCGGTCGAACCGCCAGAACTCGGGGAAGGACGCCGCATCGACGTCGAGCACCCCGTCGAGGTCGCCGCGGCGCATCCGCCTCGACCGGACCGGCTGGGCGGCGGAGCCGGCGGGACCGGCGCCAACGCCGAGGTCCGACAGGTCGAGGACCAGCAGGTCGAGGTCCTCCTCGAGCCGGAAACCAGCCTCGAGGAACGGCCGCTGTTCGGCGGGTGTCAGCGCCGACGTGACGATGGCGTCGTGGCCGTGCGAGCGGACGTGGCGGACCGCCTCCCGAACGGCGTCGGGGTCGAGAAGGCCGCCGCCGAGGGGGACGAGTTGGGCATCGGCGCGGTCGCGACGGTGGGGACCGAAGCGGAAGCGGACGCCGGACGTGGCGGTGAACAGCCGCGACGAGGATCGCAGGGGCCGGGCGACGGACGACAGCAGGGGGAGGGCGATGCGGCCCACACTACGGCTCCGGGGCGCCGCGCCGCCGGTCGCCGGAGGCCCGCGCGACCTGCAGTCGGCGGTCCCGGCCGGTGGGACGGCGACGGGTACGCTCGCCGTGGTGAGCGTCCTCGTGGTGACCGACGAGCGCTTCCTCGACCACCGGCCGGGCGAGTCCCATCCCGAGCGGCCGGCCCGGCTGGAGGCGGTGTGGTCGGGCCTCGACGCGGCCGGCCTGGGCGATGCCGTGGTTCGACGCCCACCTGAGCCCGCCGCCGACGCCGACCTGCTGCGCTGCCACCCCATCGACCACCTGGACGCCCTGAGCGCCCTGGACGAAGAGGGTGGGGGCCGGGTCGATCCCGACACCCGCATGAGCGCCGGGTCGTGGACGGCCGCCCGGCTTGCTGCCGGCGCCGGACTGACTGCCATCGACGCCCTGCGCGCCGGCGAGGCCGACACGGCCTTCTGCGCGGTCCGCCCGCCCGGACACCACGCCACGCCCTCCCGGGCGATGGGCTTCTGTCTGCTCAACAACGTGGCGGTCGCCGCCGCAACCCTCGCCGACGCCGGTCAGCGGGTGGCTGTCGTCGACATCGACGCCCATCACGGCAACGGCACCCAGGACGCCTTCTGGTCCGACGGGCGGGTGCTCTTCGTGTCGTGCCACCAGTGGCCGCTCTATCCGGGGACCGGCGCCCCCGACGAGGTCGGCGAGGGAGACGGCGCCGGTACGACCGTGAACCTGGCCCTGCCGCCGGGCGCAGCCGGCGACACGTACCGGTACGCCCTCGACGCAGTGATCGTGCCGGTCGTGGAGCGCTTCGCCCCCGACTGGCTGCTGGTTTCGGCCGGGTTCGACGCCCACCGCGCCGATCCGCTGGCCCAGCTGGGCCTGACCGCCGCCGACTACGCCCCGCTCACCGAGCGCTTCGCAGCGGCGGGCCTGCGGCTGTATCTGGTTGGCGGGGTGGTGCGCGACGTGCTGCTGGGCCGCCACGACGAGCACCCCGACCTTGACCTCACCACCGACGCCCCGCCCGACCGCATCCGCTCGCTGATCGACGGGATCGCCGACGCCGTCTGGCTGCAGGGCGAGAAGTTCGGCACCATCGGCGCCCGCCTGGGCGGCATCAACCTTGAGATCACGACGCACCGGGCCGAGGCCTACGTGTCCGACTCGCGCAAGCCGGTCGTCACGTTCTCGACGCGGCTCGAGGACGACCTGGTCCGCCGGGACTTCACCGTGAACGCCATGGCGGTCGACGCCGCCGACGGCACGCTGCACGACCCGCTGGGCGGTCGGGCCGACCTCGAGGCCCGTGTGCTGCGCACGCCCCTCGCTCCCGAGGAGTCTTTTTCGGACGACCCCCTCCGGACGCTGCGGGCCGCCCGCTTCCTCACCGCCTACGCCCTCACGCCGGTGCCGGGCCTGGTCGATGCCGCCCGCTCGGTCGCCGAACGGCTCGACATCGTCTCCGCCGAGCGCATCCGCGTCGAACTCTGGCGGCTGCTGGCCCTTCCGGACCCGACGGCGGGCCTGGCGTTCCTCGACGAGGCGGGCCTGCTCCCGCTGCTCCTTCCCGAGGTGGCGGCGCTCCCCGGAGACGAGCGCTCCGGGGTGCTGAGGCGGACGGCATCCGTCGACCCGGTGCCCGAGGTGCGTTTGGCGGCGCTGCTCCTCGGACTGACCGAGCCGGTGCTCGGCGACCGCCTGCGGGCCCTCCGGCTGTCGGGTGCCGAGGCTGTGGCGGCCGCTGGCGAGCTCGACGACCTGGGCCCGGCATTGGGCGGCGCCGAGGTGATCGACCTGCTGGGCCTCGAGCCCGGCCCCGACGTGGGCCTCGCCGTTGCCTGGCTGGGGGATCTGCGCCTCCGGGAGGGCCACCTCGACGAAGCCGAGGTCCGTCGCCGCCTGGTCGAGTGGTGGGAGAGCCGTTGAGCCGCTCGGTCGCCCGGTTCCGGCCCTGTGCGCCGAACGACCTGTCGACCGTGGCGTACAGTGCTCCATGGCCATCGGACCGGCGACCAGGGGACTGGTGCCGGATCCGCGTCCGGCCGACGTCGACTACCGGCTCGCCCGTCAGAACACCCTGAGGGCCTACCGGAACGGTTCCCTGGCTCGACACCTGGTGTGCGACGCCCAGGCGATGTTGCAGCGCAACGCCCACTACTGCGGAGAGCGCACCGGCGAAGTGTGTCCGATCTGCGAGGAGCGCGAGCTGGTCCACGTCGTCTACGTGTTCGGGCCGCGGCTGCCCGCCCATGGCCGGTGCCTCTCGGCCCCGGGCGAACTGGCCCGCTACGACGCCCGGTCCGGCCACTATTCGGCCTACACGGTGGAGGTCTGTGCCGCCTGCGCCTGGAACCACCTGGTGCGCGTGTCCGTCGTCGGCCGCGGCTGAGCCGGCCCCCCGCTTCGCCCCACCCGCCGTCGACCTCCGGCCCGGGGGCGTCGGATGTCACAGCAGTCGACCATGGGCCTCAAGCGGGTTGCCCTGTTAGGTTGTGCCGTACCGCCGGCAGCTCGAGTGCGCTGGACGGGGAAGGAGGCCAGTCATGGCTCAGCAGATGACGGTGCCCGCCGTACGCGCACGCAAGACGATCGGCCGGTCGACGGACGGGGCGTCCGGTGACGACCAGCCGCTCGTGATGCTCACGGCGTACGACGCGCCGGGCCGACCTGATCCTGGTTGGCGACTCGGTGGCGATGGTGGTGCTCGGCTACGACGACACCCTGCAGGTGACCGTGGACGACATCGCCCACCACACCGCCGCCGTGGCCCGGACCCGACCGAACGCCCTCGTCGTCGCCGACATGCCGTGGATGAGCTACCACGTGTCCGTCGAGGAGACCGTCCGCAACGCCGCCACGCTCATCCGCGCTGGCGCCCAGGCCGTCAAGCTCGAGGGTGGTCGTCGCCGCCTGCCGATGGTCGAGGCCCTGATCGCCGCCGAGATCCCCGTCATGGGCCACCTCGGCCTGACCCCGCAGTCGATGCACGCCATGGGCGGCTTCAAGGTCCAGGGACGAGACGTCCAGGCGGCCCTCGAGCTGGTCGACGCCGCCAAGGCTCTGGCCCACGCCGGCTGCTTTTCGATCGTGCTCGAGGGCGTACCGGACCGGGTGGCCGCAAGGGTCTCGGAGACCGTCGACGTGCCGACCATCGGCATCGGCGCCGGTCCGGACTGCGACGGCCAGGTGCTGGTCTTCCACGACGTGCTCGGGATCGAGCACCGGATCCTGCCCAGGTTCGTCCGCCGCTACGCCGACCTGCACACGGCGGGCGTCGAGGCGCTCGAGCGGTTCGCTGCCGACGTGCGTTCCGGGGCCTTCCCGAACGCCGACGAGAGCTACGCCATGGACGACGAGGAGGCCGACGCACTCGGCCTCTACGGCGCTGCCTGAGCGCCTGATCCCCGTTCGCTTCCGGGGGGGAGGCCGACTGTCACACCCCCTGTGCACACTGTGGGACATGACGACCAGATGGGACACGAGGCACGGTCCGCACGCGTGCCGGACCGGCGCCGATAGCCTCACCACGCTCCCCCGGAGCCTGACAACCCGTTCCCCCTGCCCCGGACGAGGGGCCCCGGGACCGCATCCGTGCCCCCGGGACCAGAGGAGGTGAGTGCCTGCCATGCGGGCCTACGAACTGATGATCATCTTCGACGGCGACCTCGAGGAGGCCGCCGTTGCGGCCAGCCTGTCGAAGGCCACCGCCGCCATCGAGGCCGAGGGCGGCCGCGTGGCCACCACGCTCGATTCCGAGCCGTGGGGCCGTCGCCGCTTCACCTACCGGATCAACAACAAGTGGGAGGGCGTCTACGTCGTCCTCGAGGTGGTCACCGAGGCCACCAACCTCGACACCACCGACCGGATCCTCCGGCTCGCGGACCGCAGCGAGGTGGTCCGCCACAAGATCCTCCGCCTGCCCGACGCCGAGGCCGTTCGCCGCGGCCTCATGGGCGGCGGTGAGCCGACGGCCGAGGCCGTCTGAGTCCCAGGAGCATCGACATGGCTTTCAACAACAACATCACGGTCGTGGGCAACATCACCCGCGACCCCGAACTGCGCTTCACGCCGGGTGGGGCCGCCGTGGCCAACTTCGGCCTGGCGTGGAACCGCAAGGACCAGAACGGCGAGGACGTCGCCTCCTTCTTCGATGTCACCTGCTGGCGCAGCCTGGCCGAGAACGTGGCCGAGTCGCTGACCAAGGGTGCACGTGTCATCGTGACCGGCCGCCTCGAGCAGCGCTCCTGGGAGAACCAGGAGGGCGAGCGCCGCTCCAAGGTCGAGATCGTCGCCGAGGAGGTCGGACCCAGCCTGCAGTGGGCGACCGCCGAGGTGACCCGTAACGAGTTCCGCGGTGCCGGCGTCCTCGGGCGGCGGCAACTTCCCGACCGATGAGGAGCCCTTCTGATGGCACGACGTCCCCCCCGTCGCACCAAGCCCCGCGACAATCGCCGCGGACGCCGCAAGGTCAGCGCCCTGACCATCGCCAAGGTCGAGTACGTCGACTACAAGGACACCGAGCTGCTCAAGAAGTTCGTCTCGGACCGGGCCAAGATCCGTGGCCGCCGCGTCAACGGCAACGACGCCCGCCAGCAACGCGAGGTCGCCAAGGCGATCAAGAACGCCCGAGAGATGGCGCTGATCTCCTACACCAACCGGGTCACCACGCAGCGCCGCGAGCGCCGCGACGAGCGCGGTGGACACTCGGACGGCCCGCCGTCGCGCCCGTCCATGCCGCCGCCCGGCTCCGGTGCCGAGGTCGCCATCGCCGAGGACGTCATCGCCGAGGACGCCATTGCCGAGGACGGGATCGCCGAGGACGTCATCGAGAGCGTCGACGAGGCCACGCTCCCCGAGGACGTGACCTTCGAGGCCACCGAGGAGTCCCCTGCCGGCGATGAGCCGATCGCCGCGGGTGGCGACGAGAGCGAGGAAGTGTCGTGAAGGTCCTCCTGCGCACCGACGTCGAGGGCCTGGGCCGTACCGGCGACATCGTCAACGTCGCCCGCGGCTACGCCCGCAACTACCTGGTGCCCAAGGGCCTGGCCGTGGCGGCCACGGTTGGCATCGCGGACCAGGCCGAGGTCATGCAGCGCAAGCGCGCCCTGCAGGCCGCCGAGGACCGGGCCGACGCCGAGGCGGCCGCCACCCAACTGGCGGGGGTCCTGCTGACTGCCAGCGCCAAGGCGTCCGAAGAGGGCCGGCTCTACGGCTCCGTCGGCAGCGCCGAGGTGGCCGCCGCCCTTGCCGACCAGATCGGCGTCAACGTCGACCGCCAGCAGGTCGAGGGCGAGGTCGCCAAGGACGTCGGCCTCCACGAGTTCACGGTGCACCTCCACCCCGAAGTGGCAGTGCCGGTGAGCCTCGAGGTCACGGCCGAGGACTGAGCCGATGACCGCCGGTGCTCCACAGCAACCGACGGTCGTCCACAGTTCCGTCCCCAGCGTTGTCCCCGCGTCCGGGCGCGAAATCCGGGTGATTTCCACGGCCTGTCCACTGGTGACGCACAGGGCCGATCCGGCAGGATGGCCGGGGCGCCGAACGGCGTCCGACGGCCAGGAGCACGGGTCGGACCATCCCGTGGGCCGCTCCGACAGTGGCAAGGGACAGGGACAGGGAATCCGATGGGTGCAGGAAGCGACCTTGGCAGTACTCGGGGGATGTCGGGCCGGTGAGTGACGAACTCCCTCCCACCGGCGACGACCTGCCCGCCGAGCCGCCACCCGTCGACCACGGATCCGACCGGTGGGGTGCCGACGACCGGTCCTCGTCCGGCCGGCCCCGGTCGTCCGCCGTGGGGCGGGTTCCCCCACACAACGTCGATGCCGAGGCATCGCTGCTGGGCGCCATGCTGCTGTCGCGCGACGCCATCGCCGATGCGCTCGAGATCGTCGGGGCCGACCACTTCTACAAGCCGTCGCACGCCCACGTGTTCGACGCCATCTGCACGCTCTACTCCATGGGTGAGCCGGCCGACCCGGTCACCGTCGCCGAGGCGCTGGCCCGGGCCGGTGTGCTGGACCAGCTCGGTGGCCCCGGCCTGCTGCTCGAACTCCAGGCCTCCACGCCGGCCACCTCCAGCGCCGCCAAGTACGCCCGCATCATCCAGGAGCACGCCACCCTCCGGAGCCTGATCGGCGCCGCCAACGAGATCGCCGAGATCGGCTATGGCCGGCCCGACGACGTTGTCAAGGCCGTCGACGAGGCGGAGAACCTCGTCTTCCAGGTCGGCCAGGGACGCGTGGCCGACACCATGGCCAAGATGCGCGACCTGCTCGACGTCAACCTCGACGCCATCGAGCGCCGCTACGAGAGCGGCGAGGACATCACCGGCATCCCGACCGGCTTCGACGACTTCGACCACCTGCTCTCGGGTCTCCAGCCCAGCAACCTCGTGATCGTCGGCGCCCGTCCCGCCATGGGCAAGACCTCGTTCGCCCTCAACATCGCCACCTCGGTGTCGATGACGCAGAACCTGCCGGTGCTGCTGTTCTCGCTGGAGATGAGCCAGCTCGAGCTCAGCCAGCGGATCCTGTGTTCCGACGCACGCGTCGACTCCAAGAAGGTGCGCAACGGCAACCTCAACGAGGAGGACTGGGCCCGCATCAACCACGCCGTCGGGAGGTTGGGCGAGGCGCCGCTGTGGATCGACGACAACCCGAACACCACCGTGATGGAGATCCGGGCCAAGGCCCGTCGCCTCAAGAGCCGTGTCGGCCAGTTGGGGGTCGTGATCGTCGACTACCTCCAACTCATGACCGGCCGGTTGAGCGCCGAGAGTCGCCAGGTGGAGGTCTCGGAGATCAGCCGTGGACTCAAGATCCTCGCCCGCGAACTGGAAACGCCGGTAATCGGCCTGTCACAGCTGTCCCGGGCGCTCGAGGTGCGCCAGGACAAGCGGCCGATGCTGGCCGACCTCCGTGAGTCGGGCTCGATCGAGCAGGACGCCGACGTGGTGGCCTTCATCTACCGGGACGAGGTCTACAACCCGGAGTCGCCCGACATCGGCACCGCCGAGGTGATCATCGCCAAGCACCGCAACGGACCCACGGGCGTCACCCGACTGGCGTTCCTGCCACACCTCACCCGCTTCGCCAACATGGCCCGCGTCGCCTGAGCGGCGGACGACTGATGACCAGGCCCGACACGCAGCGTCCGCTCCACCGGGCGACGGCCACCTGAGGCCGACGGGTCGGTGTTCCTCGGCGAGGACCTGCTGGGCTGGCTGCTGCTGGCGCTCGGTGGTGCCATGGCCGTCGGCAACGTGCTGGCGCTCGTGCGCCCTCCGGCGGGCGGCCCGGACGCCGCCCGCCCGCCCCTGGTCCGCAGCCTGTTGTACGCGGCGCTGGGCCTGATGGTGGCGATCTGGGCGCTGGCGACCCTGGCCGGCAGCTGACGCCGCAGCGACCTTGTCCCGCCCGGGGTTCCGCATGAACGGTCGGGACCGGACGCGGGTCCGCTACCGTGCCGCGCCGGAGGTACCGACATGATGACAAGCCTGCCCCGAACCCTGACCGAGGCCTGTGGCCTCGAGCCCGGCTTCATCTGCGAGTGGGTGTACGACACCACCGACAACGAGGCCGCCGCCGAAATCGTCGGCTGGCTGGTCGAGCGACCGCTCAAGGTCGTGGTCATCCTGTTCGGCGCCTGGCTGCTGAACCGGTTCGTCGGCCGCGCCATCGACCGGCTGGTCACCCGCATCGTCGAGACCCGCTACCCGACT
>LUMK01000042.1_pt1 | contig 14991 bp, 26 predicted proteins | sample 729981 | NCBI WGS metagenome assembly LUMK01 (sample SAMN03860265, study PRJNA289734) | marine metagenome | biome: seawater column; feature: ocean; material: water; isolation source: Red Sea water column Station 22 - depth 200m | place: Saudi Arabia: Red Sea | collected 2011-10-15 | depth 200 m
GTAACAGGTTTAAACTTTAAAAAATCAGCTTCGATAACTTTAGGTTCTTGTGCACGTGGATGGGAATGAGTAATACCACCTATATGAGCATGTTCAATTGCACGTGTGGTTGATAAAGCTCGCACAGAAGTATGTGTATGAGAACGAGTATCAATATCTATACCTATTTTATTCGGATGAATAATAAGATCAAAAAAAGCACCACTACCAACTGATGGATCAATTACTAAACCATATTTTTTTACATCAATTGTATTAATAAGTTTTTGTGCAACACTTCTTTTAGTAAAAAATTGACCCCTAGCATATGTCTCCGGTGGCACAAGTGGTGTTGGAAAATATGCCATAGTTATACCCTCAATATAAATTCAAAATCATCATCATATATTATAGTTTGGTTATCATTGTGATTAACTTTAATTAATATTTTATAAGCACGATTTGGTTCAAAACCATTTAAATCTTGTTTAAAATAAGGTGATACTGAATCACAACTCATTGAAGTATAAGAACTAAACGGAACAACTGATTCATTAGTTGCTAAATCAATAATAGAATATGATGCAGAACCTTCTGCAAAGTAACTACCACTTACAGTCTGTACTGATGTAGTGAAACTCTTATTAATATATCGTTTACGAGCACCAAACCTAAACTTAACTGTTTCATTTTCTTTATAAGCCTCTCTAAAGTGTATTGGATAAACATAATTTTCTACTTCACCGGATAAATCTAATGCAGTTAAACTACCAGTAGCACTTCCAGTTACTATTGCATGATCATCCCACTTTAGTTCAATCTTTGGTGAATATATTGTATTAGTTTGTCTTGAAAAGAATTTTAAATCTTCAAAACTACCAGTTGATGTTTCCCTACTACCAGAAAATCTTAAAAGAAATCCATAATTTTTATTTACATTACCAAACCATTTTTTTAGAATAGGCGTAACATTCATATTTATATCTGGCGATTCAGATGAAAATGATTGTGTTACTTCATCACCAGCTATATATTTTCCACCAGGCGTTTGCCAAGACAATTCCGAGGCACCATCTCTATTTTTTCTATATTTCCAACTCGCACCTTCTATTGTTTTTGGTCTATCACTTTCTTTACCAATTCCTTCGTCCCAAGATTGACTGATTGGATAAGCTGCTATTTTATAAGTTTCTGATAAACCACTTGTTCCTTTTGTCTCATATAATCTTAAAGACGCACTATAAGAAGTAGAACCAATGTTTGATGAACTTATGAAATTTTCTATCTCATCGGTATCAAATTGAATTAAAACTCGTGTAGGGTTTCTAAATGTTCTATTATAAAAAACCTTTTTTAATTCAAGTATTTCGTCTTGTCCTACATTCTTATCTAAAAATGTTTCACCATCTAAAGTGCTTGAACCACTATCTATAAACGTATCTTTTGTTGCGAAGAAAAAGCGATGCATTATATCACCTTCCCATAAATGTCTTTATTTGGATTTTTTAATTCGAAAACAGCTGGTGTGACTGATGGTCTTATTACACCATTTTCTAAAGCATTTTGAAAATTATATTCAAACCCATATCCAGATTCACCATTATTTGATAAAGTACCATCAGCTCTGTAATAAACTAAATTTCTATTTACACCTATATCATTTCCTCTTTGAAATAATCTTAATTCTTTTATACCTATTACACCATCTAATCCCAATATATTATACTGCAAATCATTTAAGTTAATTGATTGCCTGAATTGCATCTTATCAATTTTAAAAAAGTCTTTTATAACGTCAATGACATCTAATTTTACTTGTGTTGAATTAATTCTACGATCTGAATTAACTTGGAATTTAACACCAAAATTAATATGATATCCAGAAAATATTGTATCATTTATAGTATATCCAAAATCTAATTGATCATTTATCAATCTAAATTTATCAATATAAGTACGTAAATTTTGTAAAATTAATTGTGGTGTTGAAACCAATTGTCTGTTTTGATTATATGAAAGTGTACTAACTACTAAACCGCCAGTATCATCAAGTCTTTCAACATACGTCTTAGCTATATTACCAAACTTTGCTGGCATACTTAATATTCTAGACTGATAATCTTCTCGTGTCACACATCTTAATTGAGTTGAGAAAAAAGCACTTGCATTCTGTTTGATCTCATCAACCGTTTGCCCATCAGTACCGCCAGAACTTGGTTCATCATTAGTAACCGTAATAGTAACTCCAGAAGGTGCATTTTGTACATCAGTTATTTCTCCAACTTGTGCATTAGAAGCATTACCACCACCAACTCTATACCTAACTGTCATTATTGTATTTGCTGGTGTCTCACCTAAGTTCAAATTATTAGATGCAATAAGTTCATTAAGTGTTGCATTTATCGAACTAAAAGATGTTCCATTTAAACTCAAGCCAGTTTGTTCCACTGCAGAAAAAATACTTGTTTGTTGTGAACCAGTTTGATTATATCTATAAAGACCGTTACCAAACATCAACTTAGTTGAATCTGAATCTTGATCAAATTTCTGTACGAATTTTTTATTAGTATTTATATACTCCATCACGTATGGTATTGTAACCAATGAATTGTCAGAAATACCATCACCTTGATCATAACCAGTTGTTCTAGTTGAATCATCACTATAATGTTTTTCTTTTAAAATTCTTTGTTGTGCTAAATAATCTACTTCATACCATTTTTGTCCTGAACTATCTGTTACATCTAAAATTTCAACCACATTATTTACACCCAAATCCAATTCTAAAAATTTAGTAGGACTTGTAACTGTAAATGATTTTGATTTTGTCTCTCCAGATATAGCTCTCACATATCTGGTCAAAGTATAACTAGAAGCTTCTCCATTAGCATCAAGATCAGGCGCACTTATTGAAGGAGTATCAGGAGAACCAGAAACCGTGAAATCAACTTCACCTGTAGTCTCGAAAATTAATTCCGAATCTACATTTGATTTTATTTGTAATCCAGTTCCAATAGAAGCTGGAGCAGCACTATAATCTGGATTACCATTACTGTCTACACCAATATTAGTCGTAACTTTTAATTTTGCAATAGATGCTGTTTTATTTGCAGTTTTATATCCTAAGAATTCTGCTAATCTTCTAACATTTCTTTTTTCAGTTGCAGTTGATAAAATATTTTCTTTATAATTGTAATCAATGTAATAAGACAATACATCACCAACATAGCTACTCAATTCAATCAACATCATACCTGGAGAAGTTTCATTAAAGTCTTTATATGTATTTGGAAAATAAGACTTAGTATATTCAATTAAATCAGCTTTAATAGTTGAAAAATCTTTACTTGTGTAATTAACATTACTTGGTATATATTTTTGTTTTTCTGAATATGCCATAAAAATTACTCCAATACTACTCCAACCGACTCTGTTGAATTTGATGCTCTCTTAATACTAAATACTATGTTGATGTTAATTTTATTACTATCCTCTGTCACAGAATCAGAACTTATTTGAATGTCTTTTAATTCAACAAATGGAAGCCAAGTTTCAAATACATCTACAATATTATTTTCAATTTGAATTTTAGTATCCTCTGTAATTTGTTCAAATACAAATCGTTTTAAACCCATCCCTAAAAATGGTTGAAATACTCTCTCACCTTGTTCAGTTTGTAACAAAAGGCGGATATTATTCTTGACCGATTCAACTGTTGTTTTTGTAGTTTTAAAATATCCATCTTGATTAGGTTGTCTGCCAAATGGAAAATCTATCCCAACACTTACACGAGTATCTTGATCTTCAACAAGTTGATTAGTTCTTCTATCTAGTATTGGCATTATGCAGTTCCACCTTTTACTCTAAGTAATTTTACCTTAGATGTTCTAACGTTTGAATTCACAGTCGGTAAACCAACTTTATTTGATGTCTCACTTATTTGAACAAAACCAGGAACTGGTGCTGCATTTGCTTGAGCTGCTGGTGAACCGACAGTATTAATTTGTCCAGGTTTAATCATAAATGGAGCTTCCATATTAGTAATATTAAAATCTTGTTTAACTAAAAAATCAATAAAAGCATCTCTTAATTCTGTAGCAAGTGTATCTAATGGTGTACCTCTACCAATAGCTGGTTTGATTGTTTCAATCTCACCTTCTTGATTTACTTTATCATGGGTTAGATTTTTTTCAAATGCTTTTAATATATCATCTTTAAGTCCCATTTTTAAACTTTGCCTTTTCGTCTACTTTTTTCATTACTTCAGAATAATCTTTCGTAAATGCGTTTGCTAAATGTTCTGGTAATTCTTGTGGATTATCCTGTACAGATTGAACCTCGGCTTCACCTTTACCCTCAACAGTTTTCCAATCATCAGATTGTGCTGTCTCTTTAAGTAATTTATTCAAGACACTATTGTTTGTCTTAGGTGTAGGAACACTACTATCAACTGGTGAATTTACCGTCTTTTTTAGACTTGTATCTTGTATTGCCTGTCTCTTAGCTTTTACTAGATTTACATTATTACCAGTAACTATAACTTCATTTAGCTTTTTTTCAAGTCGAGAAAATTTATAATCTAACTCTTCTCTTATTACTTCTCTTATTAGCTTTTTAAATGCAGATAACTTCATTCTATTGACCCCTATTTATTTCTATGAAATGATGATGACTAAAGAACCCTGGACCACCTTCTGATCTATCTGATTCAGGTACTTTTGCTTCATCATTATAATTTGTTTTATATTCATTATTTAATTCTCTGAGTACTTCATTTACCCTTACTGTCAATGGTGTATTTGTAGAATCTATCAATGGTACTGGTACACCTTGAACAAGAGCATTTGCATCTTTTAAAATTTCCATAATTGTTATTAATAGTTCTTTTAATTTATTACCTAATACCATAGGTTCAGTTCTTTTCTTAGCTTCTTCTCCAATATAAATATTCTTTGACTCAAATACTGAAAATCCTTTATTAGTTAATGTAAAGTTTTTACCTGCACCAATGTTAATATTACGAAATGCTGAAACAGTAAAATCATTTTGTCGAGCATCAAATGTTATCCTATCTGAAAACATTATTATCTGATCAAATTCAGTTTGTAGTTCTGCTTTAGGCTTAACATCACCAAATTCTCTATTAAATATATTTTGAGGTGGTGTACCTTCAGCATTATTTCCGTATCCTATAGGAAATCCTCGATAGCCAGAGTCTCCTTTTTCATTAGCCTCTGCCACTACTCTATCAACTGATAACTGTGTAAAGTCTAAAAAATGATTTGGTATTGAACCAAGTGATAACATTCCTATTATAGAACCATTATTAGAATTATCAGAACCAGCTCCATTATTATTACTTATTATAGTATAAGGATTGAATGATCTAGCACCAAGCCGTATTGTATTACCAAATCTACCTTCAAGTTGTAAATCAGAAAAGTGTGAGTTTATTTCAGCTATAGAACCATTTTCTCCTACACCAAGACCAAACGGTCTATCTAAATCTTGGTTTCTTGGTTTTGATACTTTAGTTATTCCTTTTTTAATATAATTTGAATTACCCCCATCAGAATTTTCACCTTTATCTAAAACAAATCCACTTGGATTTAAATCTGGATTATAGCAATGATCAGGACAATAATTTGGATTATTTGTCGTGTTTAATGGACCTAAATAAAAATGAGGATTTTTACCACCATGTGGTATTTGTGTATAAATTACTCCGTCCCCATATGACATTGAATCACATATACCTCTTAATAGTGGTTGAGCAAGTATAGGTTTTACAAGTTCTTTAGATGATACTGTTATATTTCCATCAAAAGTTGGTGATATAAAAATACACTGACTTAAATTGGTCGGGATATCACTTACATAATGTCCTGAATCTTCTAAATCTTTAGCAGTATTTATTACTGTTTCGACTCGACCATGATGAAATGTAAATTCTGATATAAACTTTGAATCTTGATTTTCTGTACCAAATACATTAGTATTTTGTGGATGATCCATAAATGGATTTATCCTAAGTTGACCATTACTACTAGCCATTAGCTTTCTATCCTTTTTCTAATTTTATCCATTTGCATCTCATCTGATTTATCTTGTAAGCTTGCAGCTGCTTCTTCCAAAGAATCCATTAGTTCTTGTTTTTCTTCATCAGATAATAATGATGTATCTTCAGTTAAATCAAGTTGTTTATTCATTATACGTTGAATAACAGTTGCTAACTTCAAAAGATTATCGTCATTCTTAACACCCACATCAAAAAGTTCTTTCAGTATTGGACCTACTATAGCAATATCTTCTATTCCTTGTATGTAACTATGTACCTCTTGGATTAAAAGATCAATCTGAGTCTTTTTTAATTTAGTGTTCTCGTATATCTCTTGGGATAAATCAGAGAATTTCTTATCGCCGAATATGTTAAAATCTTTTTCCATAACATTCTAATAATAAATATAGAATGTGTGGAAAGTTATACGGAACTTGAGCTTGTTTGAGTTAAGCTATTTATGTGACCTTTAGATAAAACTTCTTCTTGGATTGTTGGATATATTTTACGAAATACATTTGAAATTTGAGTTATTTTTGATGTTTTAACATCTGTCATCTCTCGAATCATTATATATAATGCTTTTTTATTAAAGTTGTCAATTTGATCTTTATTTTTACAAAGATATAATATTGATTCAGCAACATATTTATCTTTTTCTTTTGGAAAAAGTTCATCTAATTTAGATAGAAAATAATCTACAGTTTTATCAAATACATCAAGCGATGGAGACTTTTCTATTCTGTCATCATGAACACCAGTATAATATAAATTATCTATATTATCATGTGTTTTTAATTTTTTATAATTAGCATTATTATTTAATATAAGATAATTTTTTGCTACTACACTGAAGTAACTGAATGCTTTACTACCTTTAGTCTCATCAAACTTATGCATATTTAATACTAAATTTGATACAACTTCATGTTGCAAATCCTTAAACGGGTAATCAAAATAAGAAAATTTATACGTATTGATTATGTTCTCTGCTAATTTTAAAAAAGCAGCATGTATTTCTTCAGTATAAATTCTATGTCTAAATGCTATATCGTCTGAATTATTATATTTTACAATAGCATCGTGAACTGGTGTGCCAAAATATATTTTACTTTTCTTTTTTCTTTTCTTTATCATCATCAACCTCTGTTTCAAATAACTCTTCTAATTGATTGCCAAGTTGTTTTATTTCATCGAAAAAAAATCCAACTTCATCGTCTGCTTCAAAATGACCTTTATCATCTATTAACTTGAGTTGATGGTTTATCGTTTCTATAGTATTATTTATATTAAGTATTATTGATTCATATTGATTAATTCTTTTTAATGCATAAAAACATACCGCTATCATAAACAAAGATAGAGTAGCAAATATTAATGTTGTTATTAAGTAAAACAATTAAGACTAATTTTTATTTTAGGATTCTCCAATGATTTGATCTAACATTGATTTTAAATCATCACTAATTGGTTCATTGATATTCATTTCCAATTCTTCTATCATTTTATTTGTTTTTTTAAATTCGCTTAATTTATTTTCTACCAACACATCGTCTTCATATTTATCATCTTCCACAATATCAATAACATCATTCACAAATCCATTGAGTTCTAATAACCTAGATTTTATTTTTACTATAACTTTTTTATTTGTTTCTTGTTCTTTTTCTACATTATCAAGTCTTGCTATGATAATATTAAGTGCATTAACAATTTGATTTTCTGTAATAGGCATATATCTATAAATAGTTTCATGTTACTAAAATCAAATTATAGTTTAAAATTTATTTAATAATAAATATCCATTCCAGCATCACCAAGAGTTTCTAATTCTTCACGACCATCACAATCAGAATAATCATCTACACCAATATCATCAAGTTCATCTTCAGCATAATACTCAAGATTAACTTTTTTATTTTTTTGATAATTTGGATTTGATAATGTTTTTTCATCGATAGATTTCATTTGTTTTATATCATCTTTAGTTAGTTCAAATTGTTTCATATTTATTTTCTTTTTCACAATTTACCTCTTATGTTTTATTAATTGTTGGGAGCACAGAAGAAAGGAAGAAAGAACCATGCCCCCATTAGAACCTCTAAATCGAGATTCAATTCTTTTATAGAACGATAACCTATTTTAATATCCAATGTAATATACGAATAAATTTATTTAAAGTCAATAATTATTTTTACTTATTACTATTTACACTTATTAAATTAGTAGGCCAATTCATCTTATAAAGATGTACATCTGTATACTTATAAGGTTTTACATTATTAGATTCTAATATATCAACATAGTTAACATACTTTGGATTCATTGTATCTCTTACATTATACACACCATCTTTATGACCTTTAGTTGTTCCTTTGATAAGAATAAAATCACCATAATCAAATGGACCGCCCCACCTTTTTAAAAGATTCCGTGACAGTGCTACAAACTTATAATCTGATGCTTTACTAATACGAATACGTGTTCCATCTGCTGTAATATTTGGTGTGCTGTCTGTTTCTCGTATATTTGGTCTATACATTGTTACATCAACCACTACACCATATTTGTAAAACTCTGTTAATTCTAATCTTAAAGTTTCAGTAACAGCTATTTGGTTATTTAGTTGAGTATTATAAAATCGTTTATTTTTTTCTATTATATTGATTGAAAAAAATCCATTTAATAAAACAACTAAAAGAACATATGCTATAAGTTTATTATTATCGTTTGTCATATTACGATTTCCTTTCGTTATTAATAATAAATAGTGACCCCTTTTTTAAAGTCGTTATTCTAGTGGAGACTAAAAATTGGAGCCACTATTTAATCTTTTGGAAATTTGGGAGGGATGTGGGTACGACAACCCACAAGCATCACTGGTCTTGAATGATTTTATTACTCATGCTACCAACCCAATCAGTTACGATTAGTTACTTCTCATAGTGGTTAACTACGTTGAAGTGGACACAACTCCTGTTAATACACCTTATCCATCACTCACGGATTATTAGGTAACAAAGGTAAGAATCTCAGCTTTTACACCACGCTCTTACAATGAGCCAGAAAAGTAGTCTTTTCTTGTAATGACACATCTTTCAGTTCACAATTGTTATTGTTTCTTATCACCTACATTAAAGCAATAAGAGTTCACCACAAACGAACTTACTTAACAATAACCCCCTTCTCCAGAAAAGGGTTTATTCTGTCAATCCCACACAAAGATAGCAAGTCTTCGTGCTTCCCATTTCCAAATTGTCAAAAAACTTTAAATATTTATTCTGTAGGTGAAACTGGGAGTAGTGATGGAGCTACCATGTACATCCCAATTTCCACAGTATATCTCTCAATCCAACGATCAGTGTGTGGATCTTTCTCTTAATCGGAATAGAAGTTTACCAAAGAGAACGGCTGTTAGCCACTACCTCTTTCTTCCTAACATCTTCCCTCAGCCCTTGGTCAACTAGCCTACTTATTTAACGACCTAACAGGTTCAGGACACTCTTGAGAAACTGATTTATAACCTACAGCATTTTCAAAAAACTTTTGCTTGGGTTTCAAATTCAGTAGAAACCCAATAACCACCATGCTCCCTTTTTTTAAAGTGGCCGAGTCCCACTTAATTATTATTTAATAAATACTTCTATTTGTATCCTCTAATTCACCCCACATAATAAGAGAAGTAACAAGTGTTTCATCTTCATCTGACCACACTGTTACGTGGTCTTCCCAATAAACCTCACCACTATCGTTGTCATATATTTCTCTAATATGTATCTCATCATCTATAGTTTCCCATACAACATTTAAATCATATACTGGCTCGTTATGATTAATAAAATATAATTCTTCCATCAAATCAATCAATGAAATGTTTTCAATTTTATTATTAGGTCTTTCAACACCAATCATATAATCTGTTCCAAAAATGGTTTCGTTCATGTTATACATAATCTATACTCGATGGTAATGTACTATAGACATCTAATACAGTATTCAAATCATCAGTAGAAAGTGCTTCAGCCCATTCCTCATCAATGTCATTTAGATTCACTATAACACCTTCATCTATAACAGGAATTCCATCCAAATCCATCGGATAAGTATCTCCTGTTTCAGTATCCAATACTGTTCCAACACTACTTAAATTAACTAACTTCATTTTTCATTTCCTTTTTTATTATTTTCAATTCTTTTATTAAATTGTTTATACATTTTATTTAATGCTTGTTTTTGTTTTGAAGAAAGATTACCTCTTGACTTAACATGTGATTTTATACTACCTAAAAAATATTCCTTATCTGACGTATAACTTTTACTATAATTAGCTTCGTATAATTTATCTTCAAGTAATTTAATTTTAGTTAATGATTTTTCAATATACTTTATTTTATTTTTTTGATACTCAGGATCATTTTCTTTTTTTAACCATTCACTATAAGTTGTAATAATTTTAGCAATAGAAGATTCCATCTTCCGTGTAATTTTTCTACCACCCACTAAAGCTGAATACATATTCTGTATAAACTCGTGATATCCATTAGTACTATCTTTAGGGATATAATTTAAATCTTTTACAATATGATCAAGTTGTTGTATTCGTTTTGCAAATTTTTCTTTATTTTCTTTGATTCCCTTTTCTATTTCTTCAACTCGTTTTTTCATAGTTTCGGAACTAGGTTTTTTATAATATCTCGATTTCATGTAATTATAATTACCATAACCATAAGCTAAGCGATGATCTATTATACCTTTATTTGCCATATTAATATTTTTTATAATTCTTTATTCGATATCTTAGTTAATTGACCAGCATATTTCAACATTTTTTTCCTAGCAATTTTCATTTGTTTTGATGATAAGAAACCAGCCTTATTATAAAATTCTGTAAAAGAACTCATTATCCCACCATCAACACCACTAAAACCAACTCCATTATGTTCATGAGTATCACCAAAAACCTGTTCACTTTCAGTCTGTAAGCCATAAATCCGTAACATTCCACGGACTACGGCATCATCACGACTTTCTATCAAACCTTTAATTTCGTCTTTAGTCCAAACTTTCATTATATCAAATAGTTAGGACCTGTCCAAGCATACCAATCAGTATTAGTATCATATATAGAACCTCTAACATGTTTAGCTGCTGCTGACCAACTCGCTGGTTTGAAAACATCACCTTCTTTAAAAGGTAATCCTTTATGAAAACCGTCTTTCTTTGCTACAAAACCCCAAACAGATTTATCTGATATAATCTTATCAAATTTTCTACCTGACTTAACTGATATATCCATACCATTTGGTTTATAAGATAATGATGAATTCCAAGATTTATACTTATCATTAATTCCAACAAGAAGTTTATCAAGGGAATCATTGTAATTTAAACTCATTATATTTCCTCTCTTTTTCATATGTAAATATACGAATAAAATAGCATATAAGTCAAGCTTTATTTGCATTATTTTGCATTATTTTATAATACCTCTACGTCTCATATCTTCAGCAGTATTATCTATATATTCTTTTGCATCTCTTAAACTTACTTTAAAATCATAATTTTCATCCATTTCTTGTCTATAATATTTAATAGCATTTATCTTCTGATTTTGTGCTATATAGTCTTCTATCTGATCATTCATATTAATTTGATGTTTATCATCCAATTCACCATTTTTAATTTTATTTCTAATCTTCCATATTCTATTAGCACACTTCATTATAGAAATTAGTTCTTCTCTTTCAGTATCTGGATCTAATATTTTTTTACCTAAATGCAATTCTCTTACTTTCATTACCATTTCATTAGCAGTTACAAACTGAACACTAAATAAAGAACCATCTCCTGGTGTCCATCTTTTTGGTTCAGTTTCATTACATAACTTAACCAACATTTCTAATCTATATAGTATAAGATTTTTATTCATTCCCAAAATGATTTCCCTTCACTGAATAAAGCATATAACATAAAAAGAAAAGCAAGCAATAAACCTATTATACCACTCCATTCGTCTTTGTTAAAATTCTTCAATATTTTCTTTATTATGATATAATCCTTCATAATACCATTTACTATTACATCGTGGATGTGTTTTCATATCACATTGACAAACTAACGCTACAGCATTAGTTTTAAACTCACATACTTCTGCAGTATCCCCGCAGTTATCACAAGTCCACAATACATTTCCGTTAGGTAATCTAGGATATAATATTAACACTATTCATTATCTGAAGCCCCAGGCGATGTCCACACATAGGGTTCTCTCTATTGCTAGACTAAGTGTGTAAGTTAATACCATTCAGGGAACCACCACTGAACTATTAACAACACCTGAGACTTCTAATCTTTTACCCATATATTTTTTTTAAGTTTTTCTGACCATACTGAATGACCTTCTTTTATTTTACGCTGGTTTATCCAAAAATCTAATTCATCCGCTTCTGGTATTTTACTCCAAGTCTTACGACAATTTACTAAACCTTCTAAAATTTTCCTATGTAAATATTCTCCTAACGTTTCTTTTCTTTTATATTTACGTTCTTCATAAGTTTTATTTTTCATAACAAAGAGCGGGTAGACGGAATCGAACCGACAGCATCAGCTTGGAAGGCTGAGGTATTACCATTATACGACACCCGCGAGCCAGGAATTGGATTCGAACCAACGACCTGAGCTTTACAAGAGCCCTGCTCTACCACTGAGCTATCCTGGCAAGTGGAGCTGACAGGGATCGAACCTGCGACATCCACAGTGCAAGTGTGGCGCTCTCCCAACTGAGCTACAGCCCCGTAGCCGATAGGAGAATCGAACTCCTGTTGCCAGGATGAAAACCTGGAGTCCTAACCACTAGACGAATCGGCCGATATTTAGGGATTCCTAAACTAACCATACATATGGATTAGATGAATCTTCTGTCCACCCAAACTGTGAATAATACTTATAATCTTTACGAAGTAAATTAGCCCTATGTGATGAATGAAAATCTTCATTACCTAACCAATGTGGATATGTAACTTCATCAATCTCATATTTAGACATAGTATTATTATAACCTTGCCTAACCCATTCATTAATCATAACATTACAATAAACTTTAAGAGCTGATACATATGGTGTCCACATCTTCACTATAGGATGATGTTTCCAACCTGTTTGTTTCTCTATAGTGTTTATTATCTGCATGGATTCTACTCTCTGTTTACCTAACCGTCTATAGTCTAATACAGATGCAGTTTCTTTAAAATTAGCATATGGTAAAAATGTTTGCATTTAAAAATTTCCTTCAGCTACTTGTAAACAAATTAAACCTAATGACCTCCACATATCAACAACCTTTTGTCTATCGTCTACTACCATAAATATATCATTAATGTCAAGATATTTATCCAACATATCTTTCTTCAACACTTCATCAGGAACAAAGTTCATCGTCTTATGTGGTCTCATCACTAACTTATGAAATGGAACTCTATTATTAGATAACCAAGACTTTGTAGTAAATTTAGTTTTATCTGAACGACCTGAAAAAATAACAATGTTAAATCCTTCTTCAGCAAACAATTGAGCCATCTTTATTACAGGCCAATTAGGTTTATCGTGTTTTATTAAAGATGGATCGTGTAACTTATCAAAGTCAATCTTACCATTAGGTTTAGTAGATAACTCACGCCTCTTATCAATAAGAGCAAGAGTACCATCAAGGTCAAAAATTATTGTATTTTTCATAGTATAAATATACTAATAAATACCCATATGAGTCAAGCATTTTCTATATTTATATTAGATAGGGGTACTTTCCCCTGTCTTGTTCCTTAACTAACGGAGAAGAACCATGAAGGAAGCCATAACAATGGTCAAAGGATACGTTGATGACTTAGCGCATCTTATGTTATCCTTTGTAGCCATAGGTGCTATAGCTGAAGTAATATTCGGCACAGGCATCTTTGGTGTCAACGTTATAGGAAACCTGACATCCATCATAAACACGTTCGGCGAATCTGGTTTCGCTGGACTCGTCGCCTTGTTGGTGTTGGTAGGTTTATTCCGTAAGTAGGTGTACGGAGGGGATGGTGGTTTCCTACTTCTGCCATCCCCAAAATTTTATTTTTTATCATCTTAAATTGAATATAACATATACATTGAACTAGATAATATAACTCCTATCGTATTATACAGCATATCAACATGTGAATAACCACTATGTTTTTTTGATATACCTTGGTATACTTCAAAAGATAAACCTACCAATAAAGATAATATAATAGATAACATAATACTGTTAGTATAGGTTAAGAAAAAATAAAACAATCCGAATGAAACACTGATATGAGCTTGCTTATCCATGCTAAAGCTATAAGTGTCCTTCTTTATTTTAATCATTTATGAGTATGATTTATATAAAGTTGTCCATGTTTAGCACATATTTTATTTATTCTTGTCAATACTTCACCACCAACACAATCAGGACACCAACATATTTCAGTGCCATATTCAGGATGATTATATTTAAATCTTTCCATACATTCACTATGACTTTCTTCTTTTGGTCTACCATCTTCACCAATCCTAACTCGTCTAATAGGCATCATATGAACATCTTCTAAATGGTCATAAAACCCATGACCTGATTCTGTTACTGCTGTACATAATATACATTTAGTCATTTTATTAATGTAACCGTAACGGTTTCTCCATTGTTTGTTAAATAATAAATACCACTCGATAACTTACGTGTATCCCAATGGTATCTTTCTGTTAAATATAATTCTTTAATTAATTGTCCTCTCATATTATAAATACTAACTAACCCATATCCACTAATAGTCATATAATCATTTGATGGATTCGGCCAAACTGTCAAATGTTCCGGTGTATCTAAATATGTTAATTGATCAGTTAATCTCTTAAATGTTTGTCTAGGTACTAACTGCTCTAAATATTGAATTGCC
>LUMK01000795.1_pt1 | contig 14806 bp, 10 predicted proteins | sample 729981 | NCBI WGS metagenome assembly LUMK01 (sample SAMN03860265, study PRJNA289734) | marine metagenome | biome: seawater column; feature: ocean; material: water; isolation source: Red Sea water column Station 22 - depth 200m | place: Saudi Arabia: Red Sea | collected 2011-10-15 | depth 200 m
CTTTAATGGAATGAAGTGATGTAGATAGCGTGGGAGCCTTTTCAGGCACTAGAAATTAATTCCATTCCTTTCGGTAGGTATAGGTAACAGTCTGAGATCCGTTAGCAGGAATGGTCAATGGGAAGTGAATAGTAGAGGCATCCTTTTTGCGATAATTGGCAGAAGCATCCCGCACTACCCAATCTCCATAAATATGTTCAATCATGCGAATTTTGATTTCTGAAGCAAGAGTATTTTTAACTTCAATGCTGATAGTTCCTTCTTCACTTTTTCGTTGCCGGTCATAATTCAAAACAGTTCGCTTTCCCATTACATCAAAGGCTCGACCAGAAACAATGGTGGCCGTAGCCCCTTTGGGCACCTGCCGAATCTCATCTTCACCTACAAATTCAATATTTCCTTGATTCCCCGTTTGGTATAATTGAATTTTTCCCTGTGGCAAGGGTACACCCAAATTATTGTTTTGTATATTGGCAATTTGATATTCAATTGCGAGTGGTTCTTCGCGCTGGCTACGTTCGTCATTTTCAAATAAATATGTTTTCTGAAAGGAAACCCTTTTTGATGCATAGAGACGGGTAGTGATACTTTCTTCTCCCATGAGACCAATCTTGCCTCCTAATTGATAGATATGGTAATCACCCAATTGATCTTCTTGGGGTTCCGCATTCTCTTGGGATGAATCAATGGTTTTCATCATTAAGGGTGGTACATTCATATGACCGTTCTGCTTTAAGTTTCCTTCTACCAGTTGAAGCGATACATTCTCAAAATCCAGATTGCTGTTATTGTTTATATAAGCTTCGGCCAAAAATTCTGCTCCATTACCCGATTCATCCAAAATAAGTCGATAAATAGCATTCCAGTCAAACCCTTTGGAAAGATAGATAAGGTTTCCTCTTACAGGCCCCAATTTCTTGTTTGGTGAAATATTCCACGTGAGGGAGGGCTTATACATGACATTTTCCAGTGACCCAGGGGCATTAATATAATCAATACGATTCCGGGTAAAAGAAATGACGGACCGTCTACGCTGTATAGTTATAGTATTACTTGTTACCTCCACAAGTGTGCCAGTCATAGCTTTATCATTGATAAGTTTGATATCAACGGTTTGACCTAAAAAGTCATAAAGACGATCTGCAAAATGGAACACATCCCGATTGAGACGTTGCATGTTAACGGTTGCATTGTCAAGGGTCAAAAATGGAGAATCTTTGATCAAACCAGAAGGAAGTATATCCCATGATATATTGCTTTCACCCGGCTGCATATTCCACGCAACGGGCTGTTTGATGAGGGCAAACCCATCCTTATACATAGTCATGGTGGCATGGTTTGATTGACCTAAGGTGAAGGCCATCAAAGTAATAATTCCGATAATTTTCTTCATTGAAGCATTTCCAGGTTAGCTTTTACAAGTTCGAATTCTGTTGTCATATCCTGCAGTTTTGTCTTTTCATTTTCAATTACATTGGCCGGAGCAGAGCTCATAAAATTTTTATTTTCAAGTTTTTCCTTTACACCAAGTAAATGTCTTTCCAGTTCACCCAAACGTTTTGAAAGACGTGCATATTCCTGCTCTGAATCTATTAATCCTTTGAGCGGAACAAACAGTTCCATTTTTTGTACTACGGCTGTGGCAGATTGATCGGGTTTTTTCAAATCCTGTCCTAATGTCATGTCATCAACCTTTCCTAAGGTGCGAATAATTTCATCAAATGATTCAATAAGTGTTTTGTTTCCATTTACATTACGAATCACTAAATCTGCTTTTTTCCCGGGAGGTACATTCATACCGCTTCGAATGGTACGAACTGCCGTAATTATATCCTTTAACAGTGTTATAGAATCATCTGCTTCTTTGTCTTCAAAGGATGAATCGCCATTTAACCAAAGGGTTACAATTAAATCTGCATCGTTTTCATTACGGAAATGGGCCCACAGTTCTTCAGTAATAAAGGGTGCATAAGGGTGCAATAATCTCAAAATACCTTTAATTACATGAACCGATACCGCTCTTGCAACATTTGCTTTTTCCGCATCTTCTCCATAGAACCGCGTTTTGGCAATTTCAATATACCAATCGCAGAAATCGCTCCAAGTAAATTCATAGATTGCCTTGGCCGCTTCATTAAAATGAAAACGGTCTAATTGGCGATTCACCTTGATTGCTGTCTGGTTCAATTGGCTTAAAATCCACCGTTCCGGCAAGTCTAATTCAACTGATTTCAGATCAATTTCTGGAGCTTTACCTTCTTCGAGATTCATCTGAACAAAGCGAGATGCATTCCAAATCTTATTCATAAAATTTCTTCCAACTTCAAGCCGAGAATTAGAGAATAAAACATCCATTCCTTGTGGTGCCATAAGCATAATCCCAAAGCGTACCGCATCCGTACCGTATTCTTTAAATAAATCAAATGGATCGGGTGAATTGCCTAAGGATTTACTGAATTTTTTCCCTGTTTTGTCCCGAAGTATGGATGTGAAATAAACGTCTTTAAAGGGAAGATCATCCAAAAATTCATAGCCGGACATTATCATTCTGGCCACCCAGAAAAATATGATATCTGGTCCTGTCACCAGTGCATCGGTTGGATAAAATGTTGTTAGACTCTGATTTTTTTCAGGCCAAGAATGAACGCTAAAAGGCCATAACCAAGATGAAGCCCAAGTATCTAACACATCTTCATCCTGAGTCCAGTTCTCCGGGTCTTCTGGACCATCCACCGATACGTGTAATTGTGTTGAATCCTCATTGTGGTACCAAACAGGAATCTGATGTCCCCACCATAACTGCCGACTGATACACCAGTCATTGATATTCTCCATCCAATGATTATAGGTCTTTTTCCAATGATCAGGGTGAAACTTGATCTGGCCAGAATTGACTGCTTTCAGAGCCGGTTTTGAAAGTTCATCCATTTTCAAATACCATTGCTCTGACATATAATATTCAATTGGTACCTGCCCTCGTTCAGAATATCCCACATTGTGGGTATAATCCTCAATTTTATCAATTCCATCTTCAGCTTCTAAATTGGCAACGACTGCTTCCCGTGCTGCTTCCCGTGTAAGCGATTGAAATTTGCTGGGTACATTTGTGTTCAAAGAAGCATCATTATTCATAATATTGATGAATTCCAAGTTATGATGTTTGCCCATTGAAAAATCATTCGGGTCATGGGCTGGTGTAACTTTTACACATCCGGTACCAAATTCAGGATCGACATGTGCATCAGCAATGATTGGAATCTCACGATTCACCAATGGTAGAGTAACGGTTTTCCCAATAAGGGATTTATATCGATCGTCATCAGGATGAACCGCAACTGCTGTATCCCCAAGCATGGTTTCGGGGCGGGTTGTGGCCACGACTATACATTCATCTTCATCTGTTATCGGATATCGAAGATGCCATAGTTTGCCATTTAATTCTTTATGGATCACTTCCTCATCACTAATAGCTGATTTGGATACGGGGCACCAGTTTACCAATCGGTGGCCACGGTAAATAAGGCCTTTATCATATAGTTTGACAAATGATGCTAAAACTGCTCGAGAATATTCCTCATCCATTGTGAATCGTTCCCGCCCCCAATCACAAGAACATCCCAGTTTTTTCAGTTGGTTTATAATGATCCCACCATATTTTTCTTTCCAATCCCAGGCATGCGCGATGAATTCATCACGTGTAATGCTATTTTTAGATATTCCCTGAGATTCGAGCATTTCAACCACTTTAGTTTCGGTGGCAATAGATGCATGATCCGTACCAGGGATCCAACAAGCATTTTTTCCATCCATCCTGGCTTTACGGATCAATATATCCTGAATGGTATTATTTAGCACATGGCCCATAGTTAACATACCAGTGACATTTGGTGGAGGAATTACAATTGAATACGATTTTTTTGAGGATGTATCATCCCCATGGAAATAGCCATGATCCAGCCAATGTTGATACCAACGATCTTCCAGCTTATCCCAGTTATAAGTTTTATCAAGTTGTGGCGTTGACATGAAGTTTTAATCTAATGTATTGAAAAAATCAAATGAAGATAGAATGCTACCTTTCTAAAATTAGACTGAATGCTGTGGTCAATTTTAGTACGTTTTGATTAGCCTTTACCAAATTACCGGAAATGATTCGACCCAAATTGCGCATAACCTTGAATCCAATATTTGGATTTTTTTCGCAAATATTGTACAAATCTGATTTATCCAATTTAACCAATATACATGCCGTTTCAGCTCGAACATTGGCAGTTCTGCGGTCACCATCGTTAAACATGGACATTTCGCCAAAAAGCGGATTGATATCGCTTGATAGCTTTAAAATCGCTTTCTCACGGTTATCTGATTCGCTTTTATTCATGGATAACGTTAAAGCCTGATTGATTTGAACCTCACCTTCAAGTAGCAAGTAAATACAATCCCCTTCTTCTCCTTCGGTTATAAATTGCTGACCTTTTTCCATTTGTACTTCTTTAAGCGCATCACCAAAATGGTTTAATTCATCATCAGTCAAATCAGAAAAAATGGCGAATTTTTTTAATCGTTCATTATTCATGCTTGCCTCAAGGAATTACGATGGCTCGTTCTTCTTCACTGATCGTATAGCCATCCTGTGGATTTACAACAACATTGATTGGATCTAGGACATGAGAAGTTAATATATGGGCACTAAAATCATCTCCAATCACTACTTCATCCGCATCCGCACGTTTAATATGGGTCAGGTTTTCTCTATCTAACAGGTATGCCACAACACGTATGGCTGGATCGATACTTTTTATTGTTAATGTCGCAAAGATTGTTTTCTCATCATATGTGGCTACCTCTGAACCGGTAGTATTTGGTATTACAACAACAGTATTCGCTGTTCTAATACTAGCTCGTTCTAATATTTCTTCCTGCGTAAAATCCCCTGAAACAAAGTCAATCTTCAAATCGCGGTAACGATTTTTCAGTTGAGTTACCTCTTCCTCATTCAATTCATTGATAAGAACCAAGTTTTCCTTTTTTCCACGATTTAAAAACTGCATAGCATTCAGCATTCTTTCGCCATTTGGATTCCAACCGCAAAGAATTAAATGATCGTTTAAATTCAGTTTTTCCAAACCTTTTCCCTCCCGAATTTTTTGAGCAACAAAAATGGATGATATTGATGCTGTGAGCAGCGAAACAAGTGAAATACCAATAAACATGATTAATACGGCAAAAACTCGACCTTCAGGTGTTCCCGGCGAATAATCACCATATCCAACGGTCGTCATGGTTACAATTGCCCACCAGTAAGGGTTATCACCCTCAGAAATCTCCCCAGGTTCAAGCCACTGCAGCAGAGCGCCGCCTAAGAACATTGTTACGATAATACCAGCGCCAACCTGAAAAAAACTGTTGCGAATTAAAGTTCTGACCCACAGACGCATAAAGGTAATTTAAATCAACCTAAAGTAGTTTGACTTATGGAAATGTAGAGAATTTCGCAAAAAAAATTGCAAAAAAAACATATTGACTCGTATTCTATATCCCTATTAGCATCACTTAGGAGAGAAGATGACCGGAGGGGTCATACTCATGTCGTAAAAGTGTATACTTTTTCAGTCAATCTTTCCGAAGAGATTTATTTAACCTTAAGGAGGCTTAATGAATAAAGCTATGATTCCCAGATTGGGTACAACATTTCTCCTGCTAATAGGAATGTCCACATTTCTTTTTGCGCAGGAAGGTTCTGTATCTGGTCGCGTCACTGACGCTGATAATGGGGACCCTTTAGTGGGCGCCAACGTTCTCGTTGTCGGCACCAACCTTGGTGCAGCAACAGACGTCAATGGTGAATACACTATAAGTAGGGTACCCGCAGGCGCTCAGCGACTTAATGCTAACTATATTGGCTACGCGAGTAGTTCAGCCAATGTGGATGTCCCAGCTGACGGTGCTGCATCTGCAGACTTCGGTCTGTCTGTTGCTGCATTGAATCTCAATGAGATCGTTGTTACCGGTGCCGGTACAGCTGTGGAAAAATCCAAAATTGGTAATTCTGTAGGTATAGTGAATATGGAGAGCCTAGAAGATGCACCGATCACTAATTTTTCGGATATTCTTCAAGGACGTGAAAAAGGCGTTATTATGCTACCAAACGGTGGTTTGAATGGCGAAGGCGCTTCAATTCGTATTCGCGGAACCTCAACCCTTTCCCAGTCGAATGAACCAGTGGTTTACATTGATGGTGTGCGTGTTGATAATACCGCCAGCGGTGTAGGACCCGGTGGTACGCCATCTCGCCTGGATGAGATCAACCCTGATGCTATTGAACGGATTGAAATCTTAAAAGGTGCAGCTGCGGCTTCACTTTATGGGACTCAAGCTGCCAATGGGATCATTCAGATCTTTACCAAACAGGGTGCAATTTCCAAACCACAATTCTCAGTAGAAGTAAGCAGTGCTTCAAGCAGCTACGATGAAAGTCGTTGGAAACCCAACTCTGGGTTTGCTCGTGACCAAGCTACAGCGGATACTATGAATAAATGGCTTGGAACCAGCGTAAAACCGTATGAAGAGACAGGTAAGTGTTTCCCATGTGAACTTTATGACTCAGGTAGTAACAACACTATTTCTGCTTCGGTTCGCGGTGGCGCCCCTGGTGCGACCTATTTTGCTAGCCTACGCTATGTTAATAGTGATGGTCCTTACGATGAGAATGCCACACTAAATGGCGCACCTGTTGGATATTCGGACCCAACCAAACCAGGTTCGAATGACATGCGTGATCAGTTTATGGTTAGTGCTACGCTAAATATTGTGCCGACAGATAGACTGCGGCTTCGTGTATCTACGAACTATACGTACACAGATCATAACACGATTCAAAACAATAACAACATTTATGGTACTACTTCCCTGATTCAAATGGGAAAACCGGAGTATGTGACATACAAAAATGCCACCGGCTCAGTTGCCTTTGCAACAGCTCGTGAAACCACCTACCGTTCTTTGAACAATGAAGGTGACAACACAACGATCTCGCTGCAAGCCAGCTATAAGCTCGCCGATGGTTTAAATCTTTCCGGTACCTTTGGCATGAACACCACGTTGAATAAAAGTACCAACTTGACGCCGTTCGGATATGCAGTGGATGGTAAAATGGGCTATGCCCCACAGGGTGCCCTATACAAAGGAAAGAATGACAAGAAAGTCTACACAATGGATGTGAAAGGTGATTACGCCAAAAACTTTGGCGATATTAGCACCGAATCTGTAGTGGGCTTCCAGGCTTTCCAGACCATTAATAAAAGCATGAACGGTGGTGGACAACAGTTCCCTGGTCCCGGTCTTCAAGTACTGGGCGCCTTAGGTTCTAACCTGTCTCTTATACGATTTTCGGAAGTCATTGAAGCTGGACTTATGATGCAGACCAGAATAGGTTATTTGGACTGGTTATACGCTACTGCCGGTATTAGACAAGATGCGAACAGTGCATTTGGCGCTGACTTCAGCACCATTACCTATCCGCGGTTTAATTTATCTTTCATCCCCACGGCTATGACGGGGGGAGCAATTGGTCCTATGTCCACATTAAGACTACGGATGGCTTGGGGTCAAGCCGGTCAACAGCCTGGTGCTTTTGACCAGTATACAACTTTCTTGCCTTGGGCTTCTGAATTTGGTCCCGGACTTTCCCCTGGGAATGTGGGTGACCCAAGTTTGAAACCGGAAGTCTCAACCGAAATTGAATTCGGTGGTGAAGTCGCTTTTTTAAACGACAGACTCGCGGTTGATTTTCAGACATGGAGCCGTACAGTAGAAGATGCACTGATTCAACGTGCGTATCCGCCTTCTGGTGGTTTTTTCAGAACACAGCTTTCTAACATTGGGCAAATCGATGCCTCTGGTTGGGAAGCCGGTGTAGATGCAAGTGTTCTACGTAACTCTTCAATGTCAGTCGATATATTTGCAAGCATTTCCTACCTGGAAGAAACGGTTGTTAGCCTTGGTGGTGCTCCGGAACAAAAAGTGGGTGGTTCTTATCCCCGCTACCGGAACTTCTTAACCGAAGGTTGGTCTCCTGGTTCTTTTTTCGGTGCGAAACTTGATCGCTCTAAAAAGTATCCAATCGATACAAATGGCGATGGTGCAGCTGATGACGATGCAACGCTCCTTGCTTTCTTCACTGCGGGCGGTGCTGGTGTTCGCGCAGGATGGAATCCTGTCATGATGACACCGACACAAGCCGATGTTGACGCTGGTAGAGCAAAGGACACAGGTGCACTCGGCTGGTATTTAGGTAAACCAACACCCGATTATAGCGCTTCTTTTGGTACAGCTGTCAAAATGGGTAAAAACTGGCGTATGAATGTCATGTTTGAATCCCGTTTTGGTAATTACACCGTCACAAACCTGACAGATGCATTTCGCAAATCTCATGGTTTGATCGGTAGAAATGTACCTGAAGCCGCGGCAACAGAAGCTGATCTCATGGATCCAGCTAAAGCAGGTCAAGTACGCTTGGATGCAGCTAACCGCTGGGTTAGAGAATTCCTGGCTCTTTCACCTTACAGTGGTTTAAATACCATTGAAGATGCATCATTTACTCGTTTGCGCGAGCTGAGTTTTGCATATTTGGTTGATCCGGAACTTGCTGCCCGTGTAGGTGCAAAAAGTCTGACTGTAGCAGTCTCAGGTAAAAACCTGTGGATTAGTACACCTTATTCTGGTATCGACCCAGAGCTGAATGCTATCGCCCGTTCAAATGGCGGTATCAATGATTTTCAGCAATCAATCGATGCTTTTGGTGTTCCGATCCCAAGTTCTTGGACCCTCAGTCTTAAAGTTGGTATGTAAGGAGGTATGATAATGATTAATAAAATAAAAGTACTCAGCCTTCTGATCAGTTTTGCCTTGATTGGTTGTGCTCTTGAGGTAGATAACCCAAATAGTCTGCTTGAAGATGATCTTGGAGACCCTTCTGCCGCCGTTGGTGTTGCTAATGGTGGTTGGAATGCTTCTTTGAGAGGAATTGGCTACATCATGATCGCTAATGCGGTCGCTACTGATGAAGTTGTATGGATTGGATCCCGCGATGCCTGGCGTGAGCTGGACAAAGGCGGTATGGAAAATGTTTACAACGAATTCGTAGACGGTGCTTGGCCCTATATAACGGAAGGCCGTTGGATGAGCGATAAAGCTGTCTTGGTATTAGAGGATTTCCATGGAAAAGGAACTTTGCCTAATACACAAGACCTGGTTCGTTCATACTTAACTGCTGCAATGGTTCGTGTTTACATTGCTGATATGTTTGATGATTTTGTCTATTCTGACAAAACTATAGCTGGTAATGCTATTGGTGATGCAAACATGTCGGGATTGTATGATGAAGCAACCGCGCTTTTGGGTAAAGCCTCTGCACTTGCAGATGCTAGCAATAAACCCAAAGTTGCTGGTTTACAAGCACGTGTTGCCCATGCAAAAGCCGTTTGGGGTAAAGTCAACCCTGTGAATACAGCAAGTCCATATGTAAATGCGGGTGCTACTGAAGCTGCCGCTGCACTGGCATTAATGACCAGTGATTACAAATGGAAAATGTTATTCAGTGGTTCTACAGTGTCCAACAATATGTCTTGGCAGATCAATGGTCGCCTGGAAATGGATTTGTTGTACAATGACTATGTCGCTAATGGGGACGCACAACCCAATGATTTAGTCACAGGAACGGCAGATTCAAGAATAACTGCTCTTGCCGCTGAATTTAGAGACATAAGTGGCGGTACGGATTATGCACCAATTACGATCGTTTCCGCACGGGAAATGCATCTAATTATTGCTGAAAGCAAAATGGCTGGTGGTGATGCTGCGGGTTGTCTTGCTGAATTAAATAAAATTCGTGCTTTAGATGAATTAGCAGCCTACACGACAGAAGATGCTGGTACAGCGCTACAAGCCGAACGACGTGCAAACTTGTTTGTTCAAGGCCGTCGTTTGTCAGATATGTATCGTTTTGACGTCACATCTGATGTTTGGGACGCTGTTGAGAAATCTCCGGCTGGCACATTTTTTCCGATTACTATTCGGGAAATCCGCGCCAACCCAAACCTTTCTCAATAAGCAAGCGTACACCGCCTTTAATTTAGGCAACAGTACAAAACATGTAGAAAAGGGCCCTTTTTAAGGGCCCTTTTCTTTTTTGTCCATATTTATACTACCCTGTAATTTCCCGCTATGAAAATACTAATTAAACCAATTGCTATTATTCTAATAAATACCATTTTGCTGGCACAAGCAAAAATTGTCAGCAGTTCTGGCAAACCCATAAAAGTTGCTTATGCAGGCGTTAAAATTGAAAACATGGAGTCATGGGCAGAAGCGGAGCTACAGAATAAATTTAAATCAATTTTCAATGGATTAAACCCATCGCAAGTAATCTTAAGTGAAGAAGTAAACAAAATAGCTAAGGCTCAAGCGGATTCTTTATTTTTGGATATGATTGATATTAAATCATTTCAAAATCTGGCCGAAAAAACGGGCGCTCAATATGTTTTTGTTGGAAAATTTAAAAATGTATCTCCGGATGAAAGCCGCATAATGGTTCAAGGTGATTTTTATCGATATAATGCAGCGTTAAAGTCCAGTTTTCGGTATGAAGTCCTGAAATATTATGAACGAATGAATGATGAAACTGCAGTGATAAAAAAGCAATTGGTTGATTCTATTCCCAATGCCGCTAAACCAGCATCAGCCAGACAGTTGTTAATCGTTTTTAGCGTAATCTTACTTGCTGGCTTCCTTTTTATGTCATTAACAGGAACAGATGTCTGGGCTGAAGGTGACGGCCAAGGTGGACCGCAGCCCACAGAAAATTAATGAGCCCCCTTTTTAAGCCACTGGCCATATTTTTATCGGCAAACTTATTGCTGGTTCAAGTTTCCCTAGCTGTACCCCAAACCAAATCCGGAACAATCAATGTAGGTTATGTTGGTGAAAAATTAGATGATATCCCAGATGGTTATAAAAAACTTGTGCGCCAGAAAATGTTGGGGCTGATCAATCAAAATTACTATGAATTCCATAACCCCACTGATTTATCAGCTATTCACGGTAATTCAGTTGCCACCATTTTATCCCATAATGAAAATTCATTCAACGGTGATTTATCTCGTTTGTCTGAAGAGGCCAACTTGGATTATATTTTTGTAACATCACTTAGTAACATTTCAGAAGATCAGAATCGGGTCATGCTGGAGGGGAATGTTTTTCGATATAATCGAAAATCTGACGATGTATACCGATATGAAATACTCTCTTACGCTGAAGATCTGGATCTTCATATCCAAGCGATAAAACGGGAATTGGTAGAGACCATTCCCCATAGTGTTCATGGCTTAGGTCGCAATCGGATATATGTTCTAGTTGGAGTTGCTATCGTTATCGGTTTTGCCATGAGCCAGACTTTTGGTAATATGTTCAAATTTTTACAAGATGGTGATAATGATGAAGAACCTGTCCCGCCTGTGGGAGATTAAATTATTTTTTGTGAAAAATCCCCACTGTCTCCACATGGGGAGTATGGGGAAACATATCTACCATCGTTAATCGTTTTAAGTCATAGCCCCTCCTTTGCAGAATCTCTGAATCCCTAGCTTGTGTAGTGGGATTACAGGATACATAAACGATTTTTTCCGCTTCAAATCGGGGTAAATAACTGGACATTGATTTATGCATCCCTGCTCGGGGAGGATCAACCACAACCACATCTGGTTTTGGATATTTTTTAATTTTACCAAACTTAAAAAAATTGTCCAGATTAGCCACATGAAATTTTACATTACCAATCCCATTTCGTACTGCATTCCGTGTAGCATCTTCAACTGCTGAAACAATCACTTCAAATCCATGTACTTCCTTCGATTTTTGGGCCAAAAACAGTGAAATAGAGCCAGTACCACAGTAGAGGTCAAATACTACCTCTTTTCCGGTTAATTCGGCCCCTTTCAAAGCGGTTTGATACAGCTTTTCAGCCATTAATGTATTGGTCTGAAAAAACGAATTGGCTGATATTTCAAAAGTTAAATTCCCCAACTTTTCGGCCTTCTTTGTATTAATATTATTTACAATAGTTGTGATTTGCGGAAATGCTTTGGTCAAACCATTCACTAAAGGGTTTAGTATATCAGCATTTTCATAAGCTGTAACCAAGTTTACTAATAGTTCACCTGTATTGACTCCGAAACGCATCATTAAGTAGCGTAGAAACCCATTATGCGTTTTTTGATTGTATGGTTTCAAGCCTAATTCCTGCACCAGCGATTTCACTTTAGTGAGAATTTCATTACCTAGTTCTGGCATAATATGGCACCTGTCAATATTAAGAATTTTATCCCAGCGTTTTGGGATATGCATTCCGAGGGCAAAATCTTTATTTACATCTTCCGGCTCTTCAGGCAATACCCAGCGATTATTGGAAAAGGTGAATTCCATTTTATTGCGATAATGAAAAATATTATCGGCAGAAATAATTTCATCCAATTCAAAATTGGTGATCCCCGCCTGACGGCGGAATATGTTTTCTATTTGCTGCTTTTTCTGAGCAACCTGCTCAACATAATCCAGTTGCTGAACTTTACATCCTCCACAAGTGGGAAAATGATCGCAACGAGGTTCGACCACATGCTTTGATTCAGAAAGAATTTCTAATGGCCTTGCTTCGCCGAATCCTTTTCTTTTTTTGTAAAGCAGCGCGCGAACTTTTTGACCAGGAATGGCATTTTTAACAAAAATGACAAAGTCATCCACACGAGAAACACCTTTCCCACCATAAGCCAGAGAATCGATGTTTAATTCCAGTTCCTGGCCTTTTTTAACTGGCATTGCTGACGTTCATAATTTCAACTCCTGAACTGGTACCAATTCTATTTGCACCAGCTTGGATCATTGCAACTGTATCCTGGAAAGATTTAATTCCACCGGACGCTTTTACACCAAATATATCCCCCACTGTTTCCCGTATAAGTTTCACATGTTCTACCGATGCACCATGTTTTGAAAACCCTGTTGATGTCTTTACAAATTGTGCTTTAGCATCACGAACAATTTCGCAGGCTGTCTTGATTTGTATACTATTCCACAAACAGGACTCAATAATTACTTTTACAATCCTTCCTTCGGCCGCTTCAACAACTGAATAAATTCCTGCTGCGACCTTTTCATAATTTCCATTCCGAAAAGAATCCATATCCATTACAAAATCAATTTCCATTGCCCCTTCGCTAGTGATCATTTCTACATCATCAACATTTCTTTCCACATCTCCCAATCCTCCAGGAAAATCGATAACGGTACATACTTCTGTAGCAGATTCTTCCAGTTCATTGGTACATAATTCTACAAACTGTGGATATACACATACTGTTCGAAAATTCCAGACTTTTGCCTGTTCACATAAAGCCATATGATCAGACCCACTAGCATTCGGTTTTAGGAGCGTGTGATCAATCAGACTGGCCAACTTTAAGGATGCCTGATTGTCCATTTAAACCTTAGTGCTGATCTTATTGATTAATTCCTGGGCATCGTGTTTGGTTGGCCCTTCTGCGTAAATACGTATAATTGGTTCTGTGTTGGAGCTGCGAAGATGAACCCAACGGTCCGACCAAGAAAATTTGACTCCATCAATGGTATTAACTTCTGCATCAGAAAAAATAGATTTAGCTTTTTCTAAAAGGGCATCCTTATCGATTGCATCCAGACTAATTTTATCTTTGATAATATTAAACTGAGGCAAATTGGCATGAATTTCACTAATTGGCTTTTCATCTTGTGCCATGCGATTTAAAACCATAGCAGCACCTACTAATGAATCTCGGCCTAAATGCGCTTCTTTCAGTATGACACCACCATTCCCCTCTCCACCCAATTCAGCACCGACCTCTAGCATCTTCTGAACCACATTTATTTCACCTATGGCGGATTTTTCAACAGAACATCCGTGAGCTTCTACCATTTTCTCAAAAGCCAAGGAAGTGGAAAGATTTACAACAAAAGTTTCTTTTGAATCTTTCATTTTGATATATCCTTCCGCAGCCAGTACAAGGGTGTATTCCTCTCCTAATGGAACCCCCTTTTCATTAACTACAGCCAAACGGTCAGCATCGGGATCAACCGCAAAACCCGCATCGGCATGATTCTGACTTACTGCTTTGCTTAAATCCGCTAAATTTTCCGGTAATGGTTCTGTGCCACGCGCGAATACACCGTTACCCTCACAGTGGATTCGAACTACTTCACATCCCAAATGTTCAAGTAAAAGTGGCAATGCTTCCGATCCGGCACCGTTGACTGCATCAATAACTATTTTAAAATGGCAATTTCTTATTTTATTAATATCAATACATGAAAGTTCAACAGTATGAATTGAATGTTTCAAAATGGAATTCTGATCCGGCAAAAACATTCCTAGTTTATCAGCAGAATCTACTGGAGTATTTCTATCTACCAACCCAAACAGCGCCTCACATTCATTTGGATGAAAAAAAGTACCATCAGCACGGACAAACTTTAACCCATTCCACTCAATAGGATTATGACTGGCAGTAATTATGATACCGCCGCTGGCCTCCGATTTCTCCACCATAAATTGAACCGTTGGTGTAGGGACAATTCCACAAACAATAAGATCCCGACCCAAGCCTATTAATTCTTCTGTAAATACATCCAGTAAATCCTCACCGGATGGACGGCTATCACGGCCTAGCATTATAAGCCCTGGATTTACATAGACATGAAATGCACGGGCATAGGCCCTAAC
>LUMK01000757.1_pt1 | contig 14738 bp, 11 predicted proteins | sample 729981 | NCBI WGS metagenome assembly LUMK01 (sample SAMN03860265, study PRJNA289734) | marine metagenome | biome: seawater column; feature: ocean; material: water; isolation source: Red Sea water column Station 22 - depth 200m | place: Saudi Arabia: Red Sea | collected 2011-10-15 | depth 200 m
CTGTCAACATGGACTCTTGATGCTGGACACAGGCCGTCAATCATATCTGCCATCGTCAAATATCGAAATACCCAGCTACTTCAACAGTCCTCGATTGATGCTATGGACGTTCATGGCGGAAGGGCAGTTATGCAAGGCAAAAGAAACTATGTTGCTAACGTCTATGCTGGCGCACCTGTTGCTATTACCGTTGAGGGGGCAAACATACTGACTAGAAGTTTAATGATTTTCGGACAAGGGTTGATTCGTTGCCACCAAACGATGCTCGATGAACTAACTGCACTTCACGATAATAACAAAAAATCAATTCAAAATTTCGACAGTGCGCTTACAAAACATGTTGGTAACTTTATCAGGAATATTGCAAGGGCAATCCTTTTTTCTTGGACTCGTGGGCGTTTGGCAAAACCCTATGGTGATTCGACTACCAGAGTGTATTATCGAAATTTGGCTGTTTTATCGGCTAAATTTGCTTGCCTGAGTGATATTGCTTTATTGCTGTTGGCGGGCTCTTTAAAGCGCAAAGAGATGGTTTCGGGCCGTTTTGCCGATGCAATTTGTGCAATGTATGAAATTAGCGCCTGTCTGAAGTTGTATGAGGAAAAATTTCAAAACGACGACAAGGTAAAGAGCATTTTGAAGTTGTCTGTCCTTCAATTAGTTAAAGAAGCAGATACAGCGATGCTCACCAACATAGAAAATTTGCCAGTTAATCGGGTTGTAAAATTACTATTAAAGTTTTTACTCTTCCCATTTGCTCTAACAAATGCCAAAATAGATGACAGGCTGATTGTTGCTAGTTCCAAATCCATTGCTGATATTGAATGGTTATTGGAGAATTTCTCAAGTTGCTTGTGTTCTCATTTAAAAGATATTCCTGGACATCCGTTCTATATTTTATTTCAAGGCTATGAAGCAGGAATTTTGTTAAAGGCGCTCAAACAAAAGGTCAAAAAGGCTGGACACAAATACCAGCCAAGTTCAACGCTAGAAGACTGGTTGCAGGAATTAGTAGATAGTGATGTTTTAGCCAGTGAGGAAAGGGATGACTGGCTAAGATTGAATGATATAGTTCTCGAATCACTTAAGGTTGACGATTATGAAAATTCAAAGACATAAATTAATAGGAAAAGCATGAAACAATATTTTGATAAAACATTTAGAAAAATCGCTGTACTCGGTTCGGGTACTATGGGCGGCCAGATTGCCGCACATTTCGCGAATTTAGGATTCGAGGTTTTTATGTTTGATGTGAATGAAGAAGTCTTGGCTAAGTCACTCGCAGTTCTAAAAAAACTAAAGCCACCAGCTTTGGCGAGTCAATCGGTGATTGATTTAATCAAAACGTCTACTTGAAGTCGAATTTTTGGAGTCCATTTCTTCAACCCTCCTAGATACTTACCTCTGGTTGAAATCATTAGAACCTCATTTAGTGATGAAAAATTACTTAGCAAGGCTGAGGGTTTTATCACTTCTGCATTAGGCAAGGAAGTTGTCTATGCAAAAGATAACCCTGCCTTTGTTGCCAATAGGATTGGTGTCTTTTCTTTATTGACTGTCCTGAAACATGCAGAGAATTTCTCTCTTTCTGCGGATACTGTAGACGCACTAACTGGTAAGAGAGTTGGTAGACCTGCTAGTGCAACCTTTAGAACGCTAGATATTGTTGGGCTTGATGTGATGTCGAATGTAGTCAAGAATATATATGAGAACGCTAAAGAAGACCCATGGATTGAGTTATTCAAATTACCAGAATGGATTGATGATTTAATTGAAAAGGGTTGTCTTGGTAGCAAGACAAAGAAAGGTATCTACGAAAAAAAGGGAAAGGATATTTATGTTTTTGATCCAAAGAAAAAAGAATACAGGCTGTCAGATAAAACCATCAGTCCCGAAGTCAGAAAAATCCTTAAAGAAAATGGCAGTATAGAAAAGGCTTTAATGTCTCTATCTGAATGTGATGACCCCCAGGCCCAGTTTTTATGGTCTGTCTATCGGGATGTTTTTCACTACGCCTGTTATCAGTTAGAGCATCTGGCTGAAACTGTGAGATGCGTTGATTTAGCAATGAAATCGGGCTTTGGATGGCAGAGAGGTATATTTGAACAGGCACAGCTCACTGGTTGGAGCGTTATGAGAGATAACTTAATAGCCGATATTGATAGTGGCAAGGTTCTTTTAGAAGAGCCATTGCCATCTTGGGTTTCAGAAAGGTCCTTTGTTTATAGCGAGGAAGGTGCCTTTGATCCAAAAAGAGATCAATATATTCCTAGATCTTCTCATCCTGTTTACGAGAGGCAACTATTTAAGCCTCTGTTACATGGCGAGAGGCAGCACCAACAAGAAGTTTTGTTAGAAACTGATACAACTAAACTGATTGATATCGGTGACGGCGTCGCTAGTATATCTTTTAAAACGAAAATGAATGTATTAAGTTCGGGTGTCTTGGTTGATATCCCTAATTGTCTTGATTTTCTTGAGGAAAACGGCTTTAATGCTTTGATATTTAGACAAGAAAAAGAACATTTTTGTGCTGGCGCGAATCTTTATGAAATTATTTCAGCGATTAAGCTGGGTCTTTTAGAAAAAGATCCAGGAGTGACTGCAAAAGCTAAGAAGAAGGCCTTTGAAGTTATGCATCCAGAACTGCCAAAATTAGGCAAGCTCTACTCGATCAAAAAAACTGTTTCTATGTTGCAGGAATCGCTAATGCGTTTGAAGCATGGCAGAATACTAACCTTAGCAGCAGTTGATGGGCTGGCTTTGGGGGGTGGTTGTGAGTTGCTTTTGCATTGTAATAGAGTGATTGCCTCCATGAACTCTTTTATCGGACTGGTAGAAGTGGGTGTTGGCGTTTTTCCTGCTGGTTGTGGTAGCAAGGAGATGGCTTTAAGAGCATATTCTAATAAAGAAACAGACGATATTTTTCCATTGCTGTCAAAGTACTTTGAACAAATTGCCATGGCTAAATTTTCAGGAAGCGCTTTAGAGGCGAAAGAAATGGGTTATCTGAAAACTGACGATGTTATTATTGCCAATCCAAACGAGTTGCTTTATGTTGCAAAACATCAGGCATTGGCATTACTTGAATCTGGCTTTAAGTCACCTTTAGACACTAATTTCAGAGTTGTTGGTAAGGCAGGTTATGCCAACATTATGGCCCAGGTCGCGAATCTTTATGAGGGCCACTTTATGTCGGATCACGATAATATGATTATTACTCGCCTAGCTAAAGTAATGACTGCCTCAAAAGTTGAAGAGAATACTGTAGTTGACTCACAAATGATTCTTGACTTGGAAAAAAAGTATTTTATTGAACTCTTGGGAACTCAAACAACTCAAGACCGGATTGAGTACATGTTAAAGAATAGCAAACCGCTTCGTAATTAGTTGGAGAACAAAATGGGAAAAGCTTATATCGTAGACGCAAAAAGAACTCCAGTCGGAAAGGCTCGTGGTTGCTTGTCTAAAACCAGAGCGGATGATCTATTGGTTCATGCAATACAAAGTGTTTTAACAGCCTCTGATGAGAGTCAAGAGATTAACAATAATATCGATGATATTATTGTTGGCTGTGCGATGCCTGAGGGACCTCAGGGTCTTAATATAGCTCGAATAGCAACACTGTTGGCAGGGCTTCCAGATTCAACTCCAGCATATACCCTAAACCGTTTTTGTTCTTCCGGTTTGCAATCTGTTGCCAACGCTGCAAATCTCGTTAAATCAGGTTCTGCAGATCTTGTGATTGCAGCCGGCGTGGAAAGTATGAGTAGTGTTCCAATGACTGGCTTTAAACCTTCTGTTAACCCAAAAGTGTTAGAAGATGAGAATATAGCCATAGCCTATGGTATGGGCTTAACAGCCGAAAAGGTTGTGCAGAAATATAGCATCAGCAGGGATGAGCAAGACGAGTTCGCCTTTGATAGCCATCAAAAAGCAATCTTGGCTAATAAAGAGAGTTTGTTTACAAATGAAATTTCCCCGATAACAACAGTTGAAACCGGCTATTCTCTTGATTCTAAGGAATATACAACTTCAACTAATGTTGTGTCTAGGGATGAGGGGCCTAGAGAAGACACCAGTATCGAGGTCTTAGGAAAATTAAGGACTGTTTTTGCTCAAGACGGAACGGTGACTGCAGGCAACAGTTCACAAATGTCGGACGGTGCTGCAGCAGTTTTAATTGCAAGTGAAGAGGCTCTTAAGAAATATAACTTAAATCCAAAGGCAGAGTTTTTGGGCTTTTCTGTCGCTGGGGTGCCAGCAGAAATAATGGGTATCGGACCCGTAAAAGCTGTCCCTAAAGTTTTAACATCGGTTGGTTTGGGTCTGGACGATATTGGCTGGATAGAGCTCAATGAAGCTTTTGCGGCGCAATCTCTGGCCGTCATTAAAGAATTGGGTCTTGATAGAGAAAAAGTTAATCCACTAGGTGGAGCGATTGCACTTGGTCATCCCTTAGGTGCTACAGGCTCCATTAGGACAGCTACAATTTTGTCGGCGCTGAAAAGAGATAATATTGATTATGGCATGATAACAATGTGCATAGGTACAGGTATGGGTGCCGCCGGAATTATAAAAAATATAAAAAACTAAATGGATAATAAAAATTTTATCCACAACTTGAGGTTGCCAATTATTCAGGCACCTATGTTTATCGTGTCTAATTCGAGACTGGTTATTGCCTCTTCTCGTGCTGGTATTGTTGGCGCTTTTCCGACTGCAAATTGCAGAACCTTGGAAGCGCTAGATCAATCCTTTTCAGAAATAACTAGTGCGCTAGGTAGTGGCAAGGATTCACTACCTTGGGGAGTTAATATCATTGTTAGTAAGATGTATGCACGTAGTGGCGATGACATAGAGTTAATCTTGAAACATAGAGCGCCTATCGTAATAACCTCTTTAGGAAACCCCAAAGAAGTTGTTGAAAAAGTGCATGAATACGGTGGTCTGGTTTTTTCGGATGTCATTAACTTGTATCACTCACAAAAAGCAATCGATGCTGGTGTGGACGGTTTAATTTTGGTTTGCAATGGTGCCGGAGGGCATACAGGTGACTTGTCACCATTTGCCTTTGTATCAGAGGTAAAAGAAATATTTGACGGCATTATTATTGTCGGAGGTAGTATTAGCTCGGGAGATTCCATTCTTGCCATCCAAGCTTTGGGAGCGGATCTGGCATACATGGGTACACGTTTCATCGCAACTAAAGAAAGTGATGCTAGTGATGAATATAAAGAAATGATTATTAATGCATCTGCCAAGGAGATAATTAAATCGAACAAGATTACTGGGGTTAATGGCAATTGGCTAGAGCAGTCACTCAATAATGCAGGCATTGCCACTAATGAGGGGGGTGCCAAGAGTGCTCTGAGTGATTTAAAGAGGATGGCAATGCCAATGATAAAGCAAAAATTAAAGGTCGATTTTGATATAAGCAAGGTTACTGCCAAGAGGTGGCGCGACATTTTCTCAGCAGGTCAAGGAGTGGGCTCTATTTCTAATATCCCTAGCGTGAAAGATTTGGTGTTAGAATTAGAGCAACAGTACATGAATTCAAAAAATAGTATTTTATAAGGGACAACAAAATGTTGACTAAACCAGTAAAAAGAGACTTAAAACATAACAGAACAATCAAGGGTAAGGGTTATAAAAGAGAGGATGGATTATGGGATATCGAGGTATTCCTATTAGACACTAAGACTTTTTCATTTACAAATATGCATAGAAGTTATATTAGTGCAGGAGAGCCGTTGCATGATATGGCTATTAGACTTACGCTCGATGATGACAGAAAGATTGTTGATATAGAGGCTGTTATTGGCTCAGGCCCTTATAATGTATGTCCTCAAGCGGTAATAAATTGTGAAAAATTAAAAGGGGAATTTGTAGTATCAGGCTTTAATAAGAAGGTTTTAAAAATACTAGGTTCAGAAAAAGGTTGCCGCCATATAACGGATCTATTGGCTCATGCTGCTACGATAGCTTATCAAACACTCTTCAAAGAAAACACAGCAGAGGGTAGGAAAAAGGACGGAGAAGTTTATAATCAATATAAAGAAATATTGATAAATAAAGTTAAGGAGAGTTAATTTCAATCGAGAGGATATATGGAAAACAACATACCAAGCAATATCGAAGAGACTGACTTTTTCAAAGAGAACGCAAATCTAGTAGATTTTTTTAACAACACTTGTAAAAAACATCAAGGCAAAATAGCTTTTGAAAGTTTTGGTGTTGAAATGTCTTTTGAGGAACTTTCTGAACAGGCTAATTCTTTTGCTTCTTGGCTTGGCCAAGGTTATAAGGCTGGAGACAGAATCGCCGTTATGATGCCAAATATGTTGGCTTACCCAGTCATCGTTTATGGTGCGCTAATGACAGGCATTGTCGTTGTTAATATTAACCCACTCTACACCCAAAGAGAATTAGAGCATGTATTAAGAGACAGTGAGGCTAAGGTTTTACTTGTCTGGGAAGGGGTGGCCCATGTTGTTGAAAAATCAGATCTTGCAAGTGTAGAAAAGGTCTTATTGACGACAGTTGGAGACCTTCTAGGCTTTAAAGGAAAGATTATCAATTTTGTTGCCAGAAAGGTTAAAAAATTAGTACCACGATTCAATATAAATGATGCTACAGGATTTCTCGATGCGTTAAGTGAAGGTGCGAAGGCTGAATTTAATGGTGCTGATGTGTCAATAAATGACACCGCCTTTTTACAATACACTGGCGGTACAACTGGAGTATCTAAAGGAGCAATACTGACGCATCGAAATATTCTGGCAAACATTATTCAGGCCTTTTTCACTATCGATCCAGAGATGTACGAAAATGCCGATAAGGAACAAAGAGTTGCAATATGTCCGCTTCCGCTTTATCACATCTTTGCTCTGACAGTGCACAACTTCATGTTGCTTCATATAGGTGGAAAGAGTGTCCTTGTGACCAACCCAAGGGATCTCAAAACTTTCATCTCGATTCTGAAAAAACATAAGTTCCACATGATTTCTGGGGTCAACACACTTTACGAGGCGCTGTTAAATACCGATGGCTTTAAGGATTTAGATTTCAGTAACCTGATTATGTCCTTAAGCGGCGGAATGGCAGCGTTGGATACAACCGCAAAGAGATGGCTTGAGGTCACAAATTCGATTATTTGGCAGGCATACGGTCTAACCGAAACTTCACCACTAGTGAGTGTAGTTGACTACAGACAAACAGAGTTTACCGGCTCTGTTGGTTTGCCTGCAGCCTACACTGAGGTGGAAATTCGAGATGAAAATGACCAGGCAATCACGGAGCTAAATGAGCCTGGAGAATTATGTGTACGAGGTCCTCAGGTTATGAGCGGTTATTGGAAATCTGAAGACTCTGGACTAGACGAGAACAACTGGTTTAAAACCGGTGATATTGCTAGAATAGATGAAACGGGCAATATCTTTATTGTTGATCGCAAAAAAGACATGATCCTGGTCTCAGGATTTAACGTTTATCCGAATGAAGTTGAAGCGGTAGTCAATGAGCATCCCGCTGTTCTGGAGTGCGGTTGTGTTGGCGTGAAGGATGAAAAATCTCAAGAAGCTGTAAAGGTCTATATCGTCTTACATGAGGGACAGGATGTTGCTGAAGAAGAAATCATTACTTTCTGTCGCGAAAAATTGACAGCATATAAAGTTCCTAAACAAGTTGAGATTATTAGTGAAATTCCAAAAACGAATGTCGGTAAAGTTTTAAGAAGGGAACTCAAAGCCAACTCTTAACTTTATTTGGCTATGACTAAAGTCAATGAATGAGTTCTTGCAATTACTTATAGTTGGCATCAGTCAAGGCTGCATCTATGGCTTGATGGCATTGGGCTTTGTGATGATATACAAGGCCACTGAGATGCTTAATTTTGCTCAGGGTGATATGATGATGTTGGGCTCGTTTGTTGCCTGGACATTAATAATGGACTTGGGCATGCCTTTCTGGCTCGGTGTTCCCGCCACGCTGATTATCATGGCATCGTTTGGAGCTCTTGTCGACATTCTGATAGTGCGTCGAGTGATTGGACAACCTCAGTTTGCCGTAATCATTCTGACCCTAGGACTGGGCATCATTTTCCGTGCTGCTGCAGGGATGATTTGGGGGCAGGTGCCTCTGACCATTGATAGCCCCATTTCAGGTTTTAGCAGCTTTTACGGCATTGTTATAGGTAATGAGCGTTTAGTAATTATTGCTGTCACAGCGATATTGATAGCAATTCTATGGGCATATTTTCGTTACTCTAAATGGGGCATTGCCATGAAGGCTACATCTCAAAACCAGCTTGCTGCGTACTATTCAGGAATTCCGGTAAGAGTTATCATTTCAGCTGTTTGGGCTGTCGCCGCTGCAATTTCAGCTCTGGCAGGTATTCTATTGGCCCCAATCACACTAATCGAGCCGATGAACGGCTTGCTGGGCATCAAGGCTTTTGCCGCAGCCGTAATAGGTGGCTTCGGCTCTATGCCCGGCGCTATTCTTGGGGGACTTATTGTCGGCATAATAGAGCCCTTTGCAGCCGCATACGTTCCCGCAGTTAAGGGCAGTATGATCTACGTTGTAATGTTGATAGTATTGGCCTTACGACCACAGGGGTTGTTTGCTCAAATGCATAAAAAGAAGCTTTGATATGAGAATTCTATTCAAAACCAATTATAAACAAGACTTGAATCTAGCAAAACATGGTGGGCACCGCTTTTGGTATGGTTTACTAATCCTCGTCCTGTTTGCTGTACCACTAATATTCGATGGCTATTATATCGGCGAGGCAACGCGCATACTGATCTATGCCATGGCAGGTTTGGGCTTAATGGTATTAACTGGCTTTACAGGCCAGGTAAGTCTCGGCCACGCGGCATTTTTGGCAATCGGGGCTTACACAAATGCCTGGTTTCTAGCTCAGGGGTTTTCCTCCTTTGTAGCGCTACCAATGGCAGCCTTGCTGAGCATGATAGGTGGTCTGCTAGTCGCCATCCCTGCCGCACGGATGTCAGGCATATATCTGGCAATCGCGACACTCGCCTTTGCAATCATAGTGGAGGATGTTGCTGGCCATCTCAGCAGCATCACCGGCGGCAATCGCGGCATGATGGTCGAGGTTCCAATACTTTTTGGCTATCAAATATGGGAGTCTTGGGAGCTGTACCTGTTTGTCTTGAGTGTCTTGGTCGCTGCCACTCTCGCGGTGTTGAATATATTGCGCTCTCCGCTGGGTCGCGCAATGATTGCGGTAAGAGAATCCGAAGTCTCGTCCCAGGCATTGGGTGTGAACCCAATGAAAATTAAGGTTTTTGCCTTTACCGTATCTGCCGCCATAACAGGTCTAGCGGGAGCCTTTTTGGCGCACTATATGTCGTTTCTGACACCTCAAATATTCGGAATTTTATTGTCCATCCAGTTGCTATTGATGATTGTATTAGGAGGCCTTGGTACCGTCCATGGCGTATTTTTCGGAGCTGTATTGATTGGCCTTTTGGAAACCGGCATATCAATTGCGAAAGACAGTCTGCCATCTTCGATCGGCGGCTTGCCAGGAATAGAGCCATTCATTTTTGGAGCTATACTGGTCAGCGTGATCGCATTCGAACCAACCGGTATCTACGGCCGTTGGATCAAAATCCGCAGCTATATGGAATTCTTCCCTGTTTATAGGCGCAAGAGTTTTAAGCGCCAGAGAGCCTACCTGAAGACGGAGCGATTAAGATGAGCTTGCTAGAAATCGAAAACCTCTCCATCTCCTTCGGCGGCCTCAAAGCAGTCGACGATGTGAGTTTTACTGTCGAAGAGGGCTCGGTATATGCAGTCATCGGACCGAATGGCGCAGGAAAATCCACCATCTTCAATTTATTGAGCCGTTTCTACGAGCCTCTATCCGGAAAGCTGAAATTTGCCAACAATGACCTATTGGAGCTTGGAGCCAAAGATATTGCACGCCTAGGCATCGCCAGAACATTTCAAAATCTAGAGTTGTTCGAACATGCCTCTGTTTTACAAAATCTCCTGGTGGGCAGACATGTACACAACACTCAAAGCTGGTGGCGTCAATTATTATTCACCGGCAGCGTCGTTGAGGCGGAACTGGAACATCGAACGAAGGTGGAGGAAGTAATCGATTTTCTGGAATTAGCCCACTACCGGAACCAAATAATCTCAAGCCTGCCGTATGGTGTGCGAAAGAAGGTTGAACAGGAAATGGGGTTTTGGATTGAGGATATCAGACGAGACTTAAACATGACCGTCGTATTGATTGAACACGACATGTCTCTAGTGAAGGAGGTCTCTGACCGGGTTCTGGCAATTGTTAATGGCAAGGTTGTTGCCGAAGGGGCCCATGGTTTTGTTCAAAGCCATCCCGAGGTTGTTTCCGCCTATCTGGGAGATTCACAATGAGTAAATCCCCATTGCTGAAAGTGCGAAATATAGAAACGTTCTATGGACCAGTAATGGCAAACCGTGGAATAAGCCTCGATGTTTATGAGGGCCAAATCGTCACTATTTTGGGTGGAAATGGAGCCGGAAAAACAACAATCCTAAAAACTATTTGCGGCGCACTGGAACCGCAAAAAGGCACAGTGGTATTTTGCGGCCAAGACATTACCTCATGGCAACCAGACAAGACCGCCAAGCAAGGTATGGGCCACGTACCTGAAGGCAGAGAGGTGTTTCCGTTTCTAACTGTCAGGGAAAATCTGGAAATGGGAGCCTTCAGCCGCAAAAGGAAAAACGAGAAAGATGCCGATTTGGATATGGTTTTCCATTATTTTCCAGACCTTAAGAGCAAGATCAATTTGCATGCCGTGCTTTTGTCTGGGGGGCAACAGCAAATGCTGGCCATGGGAAGAGCACTAATGATGCGTCCAGAAATCCTACTTTTGGACGAGCCCTCCCTTGGCCTCTCGCCCTTATTGGTTAGTGAGATTTTTGATATTATCCACCGCCTAAACTCCGAACAAGGCGTCACCATGCTTTTGGTGGAGCAAAATGCACATATGGCCCTAAAGGTGTCGCAAGCTGGCTATGTGATCGAAGTGGGACGGATTGTTTTTGATGGAGACCGTGATGCTTTCTTGAGCAACCCTGACATTCAGGAGTTCTATTTAGGGAAAAAGCAAGCCATCGGTCGGGAAAAACGCCGCTGGAAACTGCGTAAAACCTGGAGATAGAGAATGAACACTGAAGCAATCATCAGTCTTGACAATCAAACCTCAATTCCAGCATTGTTCCGCTTTAGAGCGCAAACACTGAAAAACAAAGTTGCCATGCGCGAGAAACATTTGGGCATCTGGCGGACATTTTCCTGGAATCAGTATTATTCGAACAGTGCTCGCTTAGGCAAGGCTATGATGACACTGGGATTGGAGTCTGGACAAACCGTCTCCATACTCGCCGACCCATGCAAAGAGTGGCTGTTTTTCGATCTCGCTGCCCAGTGTATTGGTTGTGTTTCCTGTGGTATCTATGCAACAGATTCGGCGCCCCAAATCCTTCATATTTGTAAAGACAGCGATACGACTCTACTGATGGTCGAGAATGAAGAGCAGCTTGACAAGTATCTAGCGGTGGAAGAGCAGCTGCCCAATATTCATACGGTGGTTGTTCTGGACTCGACCGGACTGGCCGATCTTGAACACCCTAAAGTAGTCATGCTGGAACAATTCTACCGATTGGGCGATGAGGTCGATGAGGATCTCGAGTCAGAATGGAATAGCCGAATTGACAGCGCAGAACCGAACGATACAGCAATTTTGGTTTATACCTCTGGTACGACCGGTCCTCCAAAAGGAGCAATGATCAGCAATAGAAATCTTATTTTCATAGCGCAGGCCTTTCATGAGTTCTACCCAATCACGGCAGAGGATGAATCGGTTGTCTACCTGCCGCTATGTCACATTACTGAGCGACTTTTGTCGGTATTCTTGCCTTTGGCACGCTGTTCAACGGTCAACTTCATCGAGGGACAGGACACCGCTTTCGAAAATATTACCGAAGTTTCACCAACCTACTTTCTGGGGGTGCCCAGAATCTGGGAAAAAATGTACTCATCTATCACCTTGCGCATGAAAGATGCAACATGGTTAGGAAGAAAATCTCTGCAAATGGCCCTTTCCGTCGGCTCCAGGACTGCTGATTTTGAAGACAAGGGTCTCACTGTACCAGCATATCTTCGCGTGATGAACAGAGCTGCAAACTTTCTTGTTCTTAACAACATCAAGGTTCTTTTGGGCTTGGACCGTGTCCGCATTGGTCTGACCGGTGCTGCGCCTATTTCGCCTGACTTGATTGGCTGGTTTCGCGCTTTGGGGGTACCCCTTTATGAGGCGTTTGGTCAAACTGAAAACGTGGCATTTGCATGCGGCAACTATCGTGGCCAGGTTCGTCAGGGAACGGTCGGCAAGCCACCGCCAGGGGTAGAGCTAAGAACCGCCGAAGACGGCGAGTTGCTGATCAGAGGATCCTTGGTTTTCAAGGGGTATTACAAGCAAACGCTTAAAACCGCTGAGACAATTATTGATGGCTGGCTCTATACAGGCGACATAGCTGAGATTGATGCCGATGGATTTGTTAAGATTGTAGATAGAAAGAAGGATATTATTATTACTTCTGGAGGTAAGAATATTAGCCCCTCAGAGATTGAAAATCAGCTGAAATTCTCGCCCTATGTAACTGATGCGGTAGTAATCGGCGATAGGCGTAAATATCTCACCTGTTTGGTGATGATTGACAATGAAACAGTGAGCCAGTTTGCCCAAGAAAACAATGTACCCTTCTCTGATTATAAAAGTCTATGTGCAACAGCGGAAGTGCAGGCGCTCATTAAAAGAGAAATTGAGCGAATCAATCTATCTTTGGCGCGAGCTGAAACTCTCAAGAAATTTAGACTGATCGACAAACAGCTGACGGTTGAAGATGATGAATTGACAGCGAGTATGAAGTTAAAACGCAACATTGTGAATGAAAAATATGCTGATTTAATTGATCAGATGTACTCTTAAATAGAGCAGAGCATTTTGAATATTTGTGCAACTAGCAAGAAGCAGGTATAGTGATAGCTAAAAAGAAGCAATTATTAATAATATATAAAGAGGAAAAAACTATGCAAAAATTAAACAAAGTCACGGCAGCATTGGCCTGCCTATTTTTAAGCGCTGGGGTTATAGCCCAAGGAGTAACCGACGATGAAGTCGTTTTTGGAACGTCAACCGCACTGAGTGGTCCGGCGGCGCTTTGGGGTGTCGCTGCAAGTCAAGCGGCACAGATCCGTTTTGACATGGCAAACGAAAACGGCGGTGTACATGGAAGACAAATACGTGTTGTCCTAGAAGATCACCAATATCAGGTGCCAATCCACGTCAAGGCGATGAACAAATTGCTGAACCTTGACAAAGTGTTCGCTACATTCAACGTGCTCGGCACGCCAATGAATCTAGCAACAGCCGAAACCCAGTTCGCCAATAACGTACCCATGCTGTTCCCAATGACAACCGCACAATCGGTGCAGGAACCTGAGCACGACCTTAAACTCACCTTTGGTTCAAGTTATTACGATCAAATCAGATTTGCAGTTGGTCACTTTCTTGCAACAGGAAGGACATCGGCATGCGTGATGTATCAAGACACCGAATATGGTGCTGAAGTGCTAGAAGCGGTAACAGATGAAGTGGCAGAACACAGCGGTGTAAGCTTGGTTTCTAGTGTTGCCCATAAGCCAACCGACACCGAATTCGTCGGTGCAATGGTAGGCTTTAAAGGTGCAGGCTGTGACCTGATCGTATTCGGTACAATTATTCGTGACACGATCACAGGTTATGCTACTGCCCGTAAACTAGGCATTACCGCGGATGTGGTAGTTACACAAGCCGGCTTTGACACTATGGTAGCAGCTTTCCCAGGCGGCATCACTGAGGGATTGTATGCTGCAAGCGTGGGCGAGGCTGTCTACTGTGATAGCGCTCCCGCAAGTGCACAAGCATTTTGTGATGCGTATAGAGCGAAGTATGGCAGTGATCCAGGTATTTCGGGGCAATTGGGTTACACTGCCGCTGATCTCTTAGTGGCGGGTCTTGAGAATGCAGGTGCGGATCTGACTGTCGACTCGTTAATGGATGGATTAGAGGCAATTAGCAGCCATAAAGATACTTTTGGCAGAATAGGATGGAGCTATAGCGCCGATGACCATAAAGGTACGCAAGTGGTTGTGCTGAGTCAAGTTCAGGGTGGCAAGTGGGTTTCATTGGGGCAGGCAACTTTCTAATGATCTAGCTTTTGATGATAGCGACGCCTTCGGGCGTCGTTTTCATATTGAATTCTATCAAATTAAAAGTATCTGATAGTGAGTATATAAATTAATTTACTCCGTTAGATATTATTTCTCAATAAGGAGAGTCGTTATGTCAGAAACAAAGATATTCCGTAAAAAGGACCTTGACCTTGAGCCTGTGAACGGTATGAAAACCATCGGTTTGGTTAATGTGTCGTTTTCAGATGAACTCGGCGCTGGAATTGGGGTTTTTGAAGATTGCTCCATACCTTGGCATATAACTTATGATGAGGTCATCAGCATACTCGAAGGACAGTTTACGTTACAGGTCGGTGACAAAACATTCGAAGCAGGACCTGGAGACGTGTTATGGGTGCCACGTAATACAGATATTGTTTATATAGCCCAAGAGCGAGTAACATTTTTCTACTCTGTACTACCTGCCGGTAACGCGCCA
>LUMK01000294.1_pt1 | contig 14704 bp, 10 predicted proteins | sample 729981 | NCBI WGS metagenome assembly LUMK01 (sample SAMN03860265, study PRJNA289734) | marine metagenome | biome: seawater column; feature: ocean; material: water; isolation source: Red Sea water column Station 22 - depth 200m | place: Saudi Arabia: Red Sea | collected 2011-10-15 | depth 200 m
TGTGTATAAGAGACAGCCGATGTACAAATGATTCCCTTTTATTAATAAGGTGTTGATCCTGTTGCTTGAAATGGTGTTTGGGTTGCTTTCTGATGACTGTAGTCGCTGAAATACGTCTCTTTCTTTTTGATAATAATTAAGTCCATTTAGGGTTCCCACCCATAAATTACCCATTGGATCAACAACGATTGGATTATATTGGTCAACGCTGAAGTTGTTGCTTGAGATAGAAAAAGGGTCAGAAGGGTTAAAGTAAAAGTTTCTACTTTCCATTGTTTCTTTGTTGATTGAAAATAGGCCGTTGCTCTCCGTCGCAACCCAAAGAAGGCCTTCTTTGTCTGCTGTGATATACGTTGGTCGACTTCCTGTGTCAAATCGTTTAAACCTATCTAATCCGTATACATATAGATCTACGCTCTTATCTGTCATTGACCAAATGTCGCCATCCTTATCTTTGTATATATCCCAGATTCTATTGCCTGACAATGCGGTAGTGTCAAAGGGGTTGGAATTATAAACGGTAACCCCGTATCCGTCATAACGATTTAGTCCTTCTTTTGTCCCTAGCCATAAAAATCCACGACCATCATCGCTGATAGATGTAATCTCGTTATCAGATAACCCATCCCTGGTGTTTATGGTTTTGAAGCGGAAATCCACTTCAGATCCCCAAAGGAGGCTCACTATAAAAATAGTGGTAAGCTGGATTAAATGTTTTCGTGGTTTCATCGCATTGTCAGTAATTATAACCTGAAGCGAATGGGAAGCACCATTCTAACAGGAACCGGGTTGCCCTGATGATAACCTGGAGTAAATTTCATGTCTTCATTTAAAAGTCGTAGAGCTTCATCATCAAGCGGTTTTGCTAAAGATCTAAGAACCTTTGGTTCACTGATTTTCCCCTCACTTGTTACAACAAAACCGACATATACTACACCTTGAATCCCCATTTCGCGTGCAATTTTTGGGTATTTTATTTTTTTGCCAATTTGAGCTAAACCGCCCTCAAGTGTTGGCATTTTTTCTGCTGACAAATAGATGCCGTTTTCATCCTTTTGTTGGCCGTAAGCAAAAGATGAGACAACAAATAATAGAAGAAGTTTTAAGGTAAGTTTTTGTATTAAGCCTTTCATGGATAGTCGCCCTTTTTAATTACTAGGAGGTCCCCCGTCTCCTGTTGTTCTCTCGGTCACAAAGGGTAAATTAAATGAATTATAAATAAAAAGGAAAGAAAATTAAATTAAGAACTATTTCAAGCTTTTTACTTTATAAACGCGTCCGCCGCATTAAAATGACTTAGGGCATCCATAACTTGATTATCTGTAGCAATTCTTATGCCCCAAAGCTCGTCTCTTCCCCATTTTGCGCCTGCCACTTCAGATTTTAAAATAACTTTTAAATAGGATTGGTTTGCTTCAAATTCTTCTTTATCAAAATCTTCTTCTTCATTTATATAATTATAAAAACCATCTACCGCTTCTTCGGGTAATTCCCAATCAGATTGAAATGTCGCGTATTTGCCCCCTATTTTATTCTCTTTTATATACTGAGTGCTCCAATTAAACATGAAACGATTCGGGTGAGAAAGAATCTTTCGTGTCGTTTCGTTTAATTCCAGTTCCCATGGAATATGAATATCGGGCGTGATGCCACCACCGCCGTAAACCGTCCTACCATTTCTGGTTTTGAAGGGTGGCCGTGCTTTCTTTAGTGAATCAATTTTTTCTTCTCGGCCATCTTCATGGAGTTCTCGATAATAGTCATCATAATTGCCATTATCAAAGGGGCGCTGTATCAACCGGCCGCTGGGTGTATAATACTGCGCTATTGTAACGCGGATGGCAGACCCGTCGCTTAGGCCCGCTTGCCGCTGAACGAGTCCTTTGCCAAAACTGGTTTCACCAACAATAAGTCCTCGGTCTAAATCCTGGATTGCCCCCGCCACAATCTCGCTGCCGCTAGCTGACCCGCGGTTAATCAATACAATTACTGAAAAATCTTCGTTTCCTTTTTGGGGTGCCGCTATGAATACCTGCTCCATGTCTTTGCTTTTACCTTTTGTATACACCAATGTATCCCGATCGGCAATAAATATGTTGGCCACCTCTGCCGCCTGCTCTAATATGCCGCCACCATTATTACGGAGATCTAAAACCATTCGTTTCATCCCTTGGTCCAAAAGCTTGTTAATTGCTTTTTTTACTTCTGAGCCTGATTTCGTCGAAAACCGCGTAAGCCAGGCATATCCTGTTTGATCGTCAAGCATGACGCTGGCCCGCACACTATATAGGGGTATATCGTCTCGGACAATGGTTACATCAAAAGGGTCTGCCCCCATGCGGCCAATTTCCAAATCAACGCGGGTTCCTTTTTTGCCTCTCAATTTTTTGTATACTTCATCCCTGGCAATGCCCTTTGCGCTTTCACCATCAATTTTTGTTATCCAGTCTCCCGATTGAATGCCGGCCTTTTCAGATGGCCCGCCTACAACGGGCGCAATTACCGTGATGTATCCATTTAAAATATCAAACTCGATGCCGATGCCTTGAAATTCACCGCGAAACATTTCATCAATATTTTTTTGATCCTTAGCTGAAATAAATATGGAGTGGGGGTCCAGCTGGTCCATAATTCCGCTAAAGGCGCCGTCCATTAAAGATTCCATGTCTACATCGTCATAATAAAGCTGATTTACATAATAAAGAATTTGGTTCATTACTTTAAACTTGCTCTCAATGACCGCATAAGCATTGTTTTGCTTAGAATACAATGACTGGGTCAAAGGAAATGCAATTAATAGGCCTGTGGCAATACCCGCCAGCCATGTCCATCCGCCGAATGAAGATAATGTTTTAATTCGTTTCACTATAGACCGAAATAAATGACGGTGCGAAGGGTAATGCCCTTTAGCGCTGATTTCGGGGAATCATTAATCGGAATGTGCCCGTTTCTTTTCCATCGTCCGGCACCAATGGTTCCTCGATTATACCCTGCGCTTATCCGCAATCCCATACGATCTAAAAACTGCCATTTTACTGCTACATATGGCTGAAAATTAAAAAAGGTGCCGCTCAGCTCTGTCATCGATCCGGTCACATTGATTGGTCGCAATCCTTGTTCGCGAAATTTGTTTGCGGCTTCATCATATGTTTGACCAAGCGTATCTAGGGGCACCAAAACGCTATCTCCCCTTATGAATCCAAACATGTTTTCGCCGAAATCAGACCATTGGGGGGTACCAATGTGTTGATCCACAGATAGTGTATAGCGGCCAATCCCCATTAGGGCGCCTGCCATTAATTCTAAATCCCTAAAAACCGGAAAAACATATTCAACGGTCATGGCCCCCATTAAAAAGCCAAGGCTCGCCCGCATAGACAAATTATCAGAATAGGCATAGAGAGTGTCTCCGGTTGCATCATATCCGGCTTTGCCATCTTTATCCGCATATAAATGGACATTAAACACATTGCTGACTTGGGCGCCACCCACACCGGCATAGCCGCCCAACCGCCATGGGCCTGACATTTGAGCAAACCCTTCACCGCCCTGAAAAACCAGTGGCCGGGTGTTTAATGAGGATACATCAAAACCCAATTCATTTAACAACGCTTCACCGGGAACCGAATCCAAAACCATATACATGGTGCTGAATCCGATACCGCCACCATAGTGGGTTTCGGATGGATAAATGTCCCCCTGAGAAAAGGCGATGGTTGTTGAGGCGAGTAGTAAGGTGAGTGTTTTTTTCATCAAGTCAAAATAGGAGCTAAACAATGCCCGGCCAATTTATTCCGTCTCTATTTAATTTGGAAATATAAATGTAGTATATATTAATGGCCTTTCTCTTGATATATTCGACGGTGAACACCTATATTTCAGTCAATATCTAGGTAAGGGTATTCATATTATCATTCAATCATATCTCAACTATTTCCAAATTCAGACATTGCGAGCTCCTATTGTTCTTTAGGCGATCCATCTCTGTATTTGGTTTTTCTCTGGGAATTTTGATTGCAGGGAATCTTTATATCTTTGGCACCTTTGATTTTAATAAAAATGGTAAAAGTGAAATTTTAAAACTGAACGGCTTAGTGGCACCACTGGAATTGGTTGAGCTTGACGATGCTGGGAACCACCAGACCCTTTGGTCTTACTCCCCTCCGCCGTTAATCCAAATTGTTGATGCCAAATTTGGCGACCTCAATCAGGATGACATCCCCGAGTTGGTTGTGGCACAGCAGGGCGATTCATCCGGCACATGGCTCACTGTATTTGAATGGAATGGTGCTGGGTTCTCCCCAACACAGTCTTCAATTGTCAATTTGGTAGCAGGAGAAGATAAAATTCGCCCTTCAAATCTTGCTTCATATTCAAACATATTTGCCGCTTCTATGTCCACCCCCACGCGGAGTGCTTCCGTATTTTCTCTTGGGTTGAACAAGGGCGTCCCGGAAAAATCTAACGATCGCTCCCATTCTTCACCTTTAGTGTCAAATGGTTTTGGACCCATCTATGTGGGGCTCTTTGCTGTGGCTGGTGAAGGGTATGCGGGCTTAGTTAGTCCGGAGGGGAATGTGTTAAAGGCCAGCATCTTTACACTGTCTAACCCCAGCGAGTCTATTCATTCTGATATTTTGGTTACCAATGGTGCGCGCGTCATATTAGGGCCAGACATTCAGCCCTTTGATGAAAATAAAGATGGCGCCCAAGAGCTGCTCATCCCATTTGCAACAGGAGAGGTGTTTGCCCTGGCCATATCAGACAGCGGCGTCACGCTTACAGAAAGTCGGTTAAGTCAATCCGGTTTGTTTGGAATGAAGTCCGGTGCAGGTGAGGCAGAGATTAATCAGGTGATTCTTTCTCGAATTGAAAGCGGACTTTACGAGCCTCCCCTTGGCATCGATCAATCTTCGGTGAATGATTCTTTGCTTCTCCTGGTGGAAGACACGCTAATGCTTGGTGACACTTTAAACTTATTTTTGCTACCAGACTCCGGCGCAACTTTTTTCCATTTTAACTGGGAAGCGACACCACCGCCGGGAATGCTGTTTAATCCCAAAACCTATAGTATAGAGTGGATTCCGACTCGAGATCATATTGGTGTCGTCGATGTTTCATTTGCTCTCGATATCCGGCTGAAAGAAACCCTTATCAGCGATGTGGACAGCCTTGGGGATACCCACCAGATACATCCTGTTTTACAAAGCCATGATTCGTCTTTTGTTATGCTGGTTGGAGATACAATTAAACCACCCGAACCGTTTGTTCTGCTGCCCACCCGATATCACCGCGTGGAGGTTACATCAAAAGATATTGCTGAGTCTGATCGGTTTACATTTGTGGGCGAAACGCCCCTTAGCACCACAAGCATGAACACCAATGGGATTATTACTGTGGGCGTATCGGCAAATTTGAGCACCATCAAACAAAATAAATCAGGTTCATTTGCTTTTCAATCATCCGCTGAAAAACCTGACTCCATTATTACCCTGTCTCTGAGCCACGATCTTTCTAGTAATAGTTTTTATGCAACCCTTTACCCTGCCGCTGATTCGGTTGCCCAATCATTTGACCCGGAGGGGTGGCGGTCCAGCCTGTACCCATACCCCGAATACTTTTTTGAGGGATTTCCCAACACCATGGCTATCGATTCCAGTACGGGCGGTCTTTCCCTATTATCCTCTGATGAAAAAATGTCTGGCAGGGTTACTATTTATTCGCCGCTTTTTTCTCAAGATCATGGAATGACTATGTCTTACTTCGGCGGACGGCCCCACGCCATCCGTGGCGATATTAATGTACAAGAGAACGGCTCCCACAAAACATTGACAGAAATTGATTTTGAATCTACCTTTAGGCCGTTAAATATTTCCACGTGGCTAAGCCCTGTCTCTCGGGATACATTTGTATTCCATGCGGACTCATTGCCGGACACATTAAAAGCAAAAGTCGATTATCGCTCCTTTTATGCCCCAGCTAAGGTTTTAGAAAACCTAACACCCACAACCGAAACCGGTGTCGGCTCTGAGACCAGCACCGATACCCTTCAAATTACGGAACGGCCGGATAGTCTTTCTGTTAATCTGGAAAGCCCCCCACCCGCCACCACGTCGCCGGACAGTACCAAATGAATCTGAAAAATCTCATCATTGTTTTGATTTATGCTTCCGCGCTGTGGGCACAGGGGTTAAAAATTACCCATATGGAGGGCACCTATGATTTGGACGGAGATGGCCTTCAAGAGTTCGCATCCGTAGAAAGCGGGCAGTTGGGGGATAAAAAATTATCGGTTATTCGGTATTATGAGCTGGATGAAAACGGCTACCAACAAATGGATTGGGAGCTTGAGGCTCCAGATGGGCTTCTGGGCAATTTTGTGGATGTGGAGTTGGGTGACCTTGATGGAGATGGTGTTCCTGAATTAATTACAGTCTTCAATTTGTCAGAAGATGGTCAGGATGAAATTCTACAGCCTATTGCCTTTTATTATTATTGGGATGGCGATCGGTTTAGCGAGGATGCGGGGAGTGTCTTAAACCTCTCCGGTGGTAAAAAATTTGTTCGGGGGCATAATTTCGTTTTAATGGATTATGATGGGGATATGGACCAGGAGTTAGCCGTGTCTCTAGGGAGTCCTATGCGCGAAATTGCTATTCTCGATTTGAACGACAATGGAGAGTGGCAAATCATCCAATCGATTAAACCCAATGGAATGCGATCCGGCATTGGTGCGGTTTATGTGGCGGCTGTGGATTGGAGCCGAGACGGGTATGATGAAGTTGTGGTTGTCTCCCCTGAGGGTGATGTGCTGCGCACCCAGCCCTTTTATAATGCTGGTGGTGAACTTGTAATGGGTGATGGGCAAGAAACACCCATTCCAGGCCTAGATGGTTTAATTCCAACGGGCATATCCACAACCGATTGGGATCGAGATGGGGCAACGGATATCTTGTTGCCGTTTTATAATGGAGATGTGATTTCCTTATCTTTGTTCGATGACTTTTTATCCGTTGAAAAATTGCCGCTAGAAGGCGGCCCTCTTTCTGGTATGCGCATATCCGACTTTAATCAGGATGCCTATGATGATATCCTTCTTGTATCGGGTGATATGAATATCCTCACCTTGGCTTACGGCAGTATAGATGGCCTTGTGGAGCCTATAGAATATTTTGCGCTTGAAGATGAGAACCTTTCCGGCGCCCAGGTCTTTTCGACACTGCCCATTGTTATCCGGGGTGTTTATACCTGAAATAACGCTTCCCCAGATACCTAAACCCCTTGAGACCATGGGGCAGCCGCTTCCAAAAGGCATTTTGCCGAAGCATGTATTAACGGTAAATCAATCTTTTGCCTACACACTTCCGGAGGAAGAAAAACAGGAGTTCTACAGTTTTAGATGGTTGCATCCACCACCAAAAGGTATGTTTTTTCATTATGATTCGCGCTCAATCCGATGGGTTCCAAACGATGATCAGTTGGGTGCTTATAAATTGGCGTATCATGTAGAAAGAAAGCTCGGCGAAGAGGTGGTACCCACACCAGCCATAGAAGATTCTCTAATGACATACAAGGTCGTTCCTCGTTTGGAGGGAGATGATGAGCGGTTGTGGGTTTATGTAAATGATCCGCCCATTATTACTTCTGTGCCCCGCGGCACCGAGTTCGTGGCGAGCGACACCTTTATATATAAGCCAACTATTTTAGACCGAAACCCGGATGTTGATTTAAGTTTTCAGCTTGAGTCCGCCCCCGGCGGTATGGTTGTCCGTGACGATGGAACGCTGATCTGGCAAACCGATTCGTCCCATGTGGATGTCTATGATGTGCGACTGGTGGTGAGTGATGGGTTTGATCGGGCAACACAAGATTTTTCTCTTTTTGCGCGCGCCGGTGTAAAAATATTATCAGAAGCTGATTTTGACGCGGAGGTTGATAGGCCATATCGGTATAAAGTTGATATTTGGCGCCCGGATCTGGAACACATCCTTACTTACAGCCTCCCCGATGCACCGGAGGGTATGGCCATTGACACGTCTGGTCTTGTTACTTGGACCCCCGGCGTTGCCCAGATTGACACGCAGCGATTTACGGTAAAAGTAAGCCATGGGGTTGCGGTGGATTCACAAATAGTCTCTCTTTATGTGAACCATCCTCCAATTGTTGAAGATGCGCCGATGAAAATGAACGTCATTAACCTTGGGGAAGAATTTCGGTTTCAGCTGAATGTATCGGACCCCAATAGAAAAGATGACCTTATTTATACTGCCCTTGAAATGCCTGCCGGTATGCGTATGGACCCATATGGCGGAATGCTTGTTTGGGAGCCAACGCGTGAAAACATGGATTTTTCTCATATGTTAATTGAAGTGAGTGACGGACGATCTTCCAAATTGGTTCGGGCAGATTTTTATGTAAATGCCCCCATTAATATTGTATCTATCCCCCCCATGCAGGGCGCCGCTGGTGATCTCTATCAATATCAAGTCATGACTTCAGATATGAACCGTGGAGCCCTTCTGCCCTATGATGAGGTGGTCTCGCTTGAGCGTGTTGAAAATTACAGGATTTATTCTATCCAAATCAGTGACGATGTATATATTGAAAACATTGATCGTTATTTAATGGATTGGCAAAATGCTGAATCTGTTTATTTATCCGAGGGGGACGAGGCCGACACACTATCATTAGAGGTGTCCCGATTAAATTTGAAGAAATATGTTCACGCTGTTTTTTGGGAAAAAGACCGCTTAAATATCATTGTGGAATCAGTGGATGACAGAACCGTAGCAATCAAAGACATCCTTTGGGAGTTTTTTCAAGGCAATAAGGGTCGGCCGCCTAAGGTGGTTGCGAGAAAGTTGAGCCCGGTCAAATATACGTTGACCGAATTCCCTGACGGCATGGAGGTTGATGAATATACAGGCGTTATCTCTTGGACGCCCACATCCGATCAGGTGAATAAACAGGCGGTTGCTTATCTGGTTTCAGATGGCTATACAAAAGATGAACAGTCTTTTGATATTTATGTAAACCATCAGCCGGTTATTGTTTCCAATCCGCCTGTGTCTGCAATGGTGGGAGAAGTGTTCAAATACAACATTCGGGTGGAAGATAAAAATGAGGATGCAGATCTTCTCTTTACATTATTAAAAGGTCCCCAAGGGATGCAAATCAGTAAAAACGGGAAGGTAGTTTGGGTGCCCAAGTCTGCACAAATTAATGAAAATCATTTTTCATTTCAGGTTTCTGATGGATATACGAACGAGACACAAGAGGGGAAAATTTTTGTAAATATTAATCCAAATATCATTTCTTCGCCGCGGCCCGTAGCCCTTACCGGACATCAATATAAATATCGGGTCGTGGCGGAAGATTTAAATAAAGATCGCGTGGCATACAAGGCTGTGAAACTGCCCAAACATTCTACCTTTAACCGTAAAACCGGTGTCTTGGCTTGGAAACCACGGCCAAATCAGCGCGGTCCAAATGATATTATATTGGTTGCCATGGATGAGCGTGGCGCTGTCACGTCTCATGAGTTTCAAATCCACGTGTTTGAAGACCCTAGTGCACGGCAGATGATTAACACGGGGTGGCCTCTGCTGGTTTCATTTGTCGGTGTTATCTTTGCCTGGGGAATGGCCCAGATTTAGCAAATTAATTTTGAATTATATTTAATAAGCTTTGTTCTGCTTTTGGGTGCAAAGCAAATTCTATGCCCAAGCTGAAAATATTTATCCCGTCAAGATTAAGACCCCTTAGTTTTATGGCGTCTTTTTCTGTGGTTATTACAGCATCTATGTTTGATTTTTTCATCTGACCCCGAATTTGATCTATATCTTCTTGCGTATAATGATAATGGTCCATAAAAAACATTTTTTCCACAATGGATATGCCCGCCTGATTGATTGTTCGCGTAAACCCTGCCGGGTCTCCTATGGCTGCAACCGCCATCATCCGAGCTTCAGGTTTCATTGTTTTGTTGCTGTCTTTAATATGTTTGGGAGCCCCAATTGAATAGCGGCTTCTTAGCCTTGGTCTATTTATTCTTCTAGCCAAAGACCTTAAAAATGGCGCGGGATTTTTCAGGTTATATTTTGTAAAAATAATGACGTCTGCCCGCTTCAGGCTCATCCAGGGTTCTCGCAGCATGCCATACGGCAGGAGCTTATGTGTGGCTCGACTGTCTTGGCTGTTGATTAACACAATATCAATGTCCCGTTCAATTGCCCGATGCTGAAATGCATCATCCATAATTATTATGTCGGGGTTAAATCGATCGACCAACACCATCCCGCCCCGGTGGCGATTGTTGTCTACCACGATAGGAACGCCAGTCAGCGCATTGGCCATTAGCGTTGGCTCGTCGCCGAAATTTCGCCAATCTGTGACCGGGGTTTTTCCATCTGTTACCAGCTGGGTTCCAGCTGTTTTTCTACCATACCCTCGACTTAAAATGGACACGCGATGACCTTGAGATAAAAGCATTTTCGCCAAATAAATAACGGCAGGCGTTTTACCGGTGCCACCTGAAGTTATGTTGCCAACGCTGATGACCTTTGCCGGTAGTTTCCTCGTAACAAAAAACCCCGCGGAGTAAAAAAGGTTTCTCCAAAACGTGATGCCCCAATACAATAGCGCTCTGCACAGTTACTATAGCTTTCATTGGGTTCAAGGAAAATTGGCTCCCCAAAAAGTTGAATTATTTTACCGTGAGGCTTTGATAAATAAAATGTATCCCAATTTGTGAAAGACCACCTTTTTGTTGATTGGCCAGCGGCGGGGACAATCACCGCTCCTGTTTTTTGTGCCGCTCGAATGGTGCCTGCTTTCGGAATTTTTGCGGGGCCCTGTGGTCCGTCCGGCGTTATGGCAAAAACGTTTCCGGGCGTCTTTAATATATTTAACATACTGTCGTAAGCTGCTTTACCCCCATCCGTTGATGATCCGCGAATCACATCCCACCCCAATTTTGCGCCGATCCTGGATATGATTTCTGCCTCAGGGTGGTGGTTGCCAGCTAAGCCGTGAAAGTTTTTATTTGCTAATCCCATAAACACTGTCAAGAGTGTGCTGTGCCAAGATGCAATAATAACCGATTTCCCGCTACTTATTGCGTCTTCATAGTGGTGGGCGCCTTCAAATTCCCATTCGTTTGTATGATAAAAATATTTGAGAAGTTTTGGTCCAACTCTTTCTCCAAACCATACCAAAAATCTGTTTTTTAATCTACGTTCGTTTTGTGGATTAGCCATGAATTGTTCTCTTTATAATGGCTTCCGCTGCCCGCTCATAAACGCCCGGCAGTCCAAGCGTTCGACGTACTTCATTGAACCCATCCAACATTTTCCGCCTTTCGTTCGTGTGTTTTAATAGGGGATCAATAGCTTTTAAAATGTTTTTTGATGTCACATTGTTTTGAAGCAGTTCGGGCACAACCCCCCTGCCCAAAATTAAATTAGCCATACTTACATATGGTGATTTGTTTAGTCGCTTCGCAAGAAATCCTGACACGCCCGACAATTTATAACAGACAACCTCTGGTGTGTCTAAAACGGCGCACTCAAGGCTCGCCGTCCCAGATGTTGTAATGGCAACGGTGCTATGACTTATTGCAGACCGAATGTCATCTGTTTCTATTGAAATGTTGCTTCCATAATTTTTTATTGATACGCCGGGCGCTTTGCCAATTAATATTTTTACGTTTTGATTTGATTGTTGAGCCCCTCTAGCCGCTTCTATATATATAGATAGGTGGCGGTCGATTTCTTGCTGTCGACTGCCTGGTAGCAACAATAGAATGCGGTCTGTTTCATCAATGTTGTGCTTTCGATAAAAATGATCTTTTGTTGTTTTGGGCCCTTCAATTTCAGAAAAGGGGTGTCCTACATATTCAGTTTCTACCCCCCGGGATTCAAACCAGTCTGGCTCAAAAGGAAAAATACTAAGGGATTGATCTATAAATTGATGAAAATATTTTATTCTATTTTCTTTCCAGGCCCACAGCTGGGGTAAAATGAAATATGTGATGGGAATATGCAGGCCGTGGCTGTTCTTTGCCAGCCTTAAATTGAAACCTGGATAGTCTATTAATATAATTCGATCTGGCTTTAAAGATCTAAGAAGCCCTAAAGATTCCCCCATTACATTTAACATATAGGGCATGTGTTTTATGATTTCAGAAAAACCCATGATGGCCAAATCGTCTGTGTGGTGCATTGCCTCCAGCCCAGCTGAACACATGTTGTCTCCGCCGTGTCCAACAAACCGTGCCTCGGGATGTTTCTTTTTAATCGCCTCCATCAGGTTTCCACCGTGGAGGTCTCCAGACGCTTCTCCGGCAACGATAAAAAACGTCGGCACTCTATTGTCCGTCTTCATTGGGACATTCCCCGAAATCCGGCTTCACTTTTATGAAAAATATTGAACGCGAGCAGTAATAAGGAGCAGGACAAGAAAAACGTTTTGCAGCGTTCTTTTTTCGGTTTTAATTGTTTTGCCCAGGCTGGCCGGCGTTCGCTTGTCGTTGCTATTCCACCGTGAGAGTCGGGGAAAAATGGCGGGCACGTTCTTTTTATATTCAACATAGTTTTCACCAAATAAATTGTCTAGCGTTTCTTCTTCCAGCGAAATAATTAATGAGTATTGGATTAGAAAAAACGAAAAGGTAGTGGCAACCATTAAAAAAATGTTCGCTGCGCCAGCAATAAGCACCATTCCTACATACATTAACATGTTGCCTACATATAGAGGGTTTCGCACAAAAGCGTAAGGTCCTGATGAGCACAGTGCCGGTGCCCCTACGTTCCGGGTTCGTGTTTCTCCGCCCGCATATGATACGGCCCAAATTCTGATGAGTTCACCACAGATAAGCAATGCGATGCCCAAAGGAAGATATGCATTGGTGGGTCGCGCAAAATATATAACCATTAAACCTATGGGGATCGGGGTAAAGCTTCTGAATTTGAAAAAGAAATTTCTAATGTCCATTATTAATGTAGCCCTTCAAGGATTTTATTGTGAATTTGTATAGCCACGTCAAGGGCGTTTTTCCCCGCAACGCCATCTACGATTGGTGTGGCCTTTCCCTGTGTAGCGTCAATAAAGTTTTGCAGCTCCAGCTTTAAAGCATCCTGCTTTTTTATTTTTGGTTTTTCATAAAAAATTTGCCGGTGTTTCCCGTTTGATACAATGGGTGCAGACATAATGGCGGAGGGGTCTGTTTGGTCTGCGTCCATGACGCGATATATCTCAGTAAGGCCAATTAAAAAGTCGATTGTGATATATAAATCCTGCTGAAATACTTTTATTTTTCTAACCCGGTCTTTTGCAACGCGGCTGGATGTAATGTTGGCCACCACACCATTTTCAAATTCTATGCGCGCATTGGCAATATCAACAGAATTGGTCATAATTGAAACACCGTCTGCTTGAATGGTTTTCACCGGGGAGTTAATAAAAGCCAAAATTAAATCTATGTCATGGATCATCAAATCAAGAACAACGGGCACATCAGTGCCTCGGCTCATATAAGGGGCCAGTCTTTGGACTTCGATATATTTGGGCTTCACATCAAGGTTTCTTAGTGGTAACAGGGCGGGGTTAATCCGCTCAATGTGTCCAACTTGAATAATAACGTTCTTTTTTTGTGCAAGATTAATCAACGCCTCGGCTTCATCTACGGTTTGGGAGATCGGTTTTTCAATGAAGACATGCTTCCCCCTTGCGATACATGCTTCTGCTACAGGTTTATGATGCTCCGTTGGTGTTACAACTGAAACGGCATTTGCTTTTTCCAGCAACGCATCAAGAGACGCAAACGAGTTTGTCTTGTATCGCTTTGCCACTTCATTTCGCTTGTTTGCGTCAATATCATAAACGCCCACAAGCTCTGCGTTCGATATGTTTGAATAATGTTTTGTGTGGTGTGTCCCCAAGTGGCCGACGCCAACGACACCGATTTTTGTTTTTTGTTTCATCGAATTATATTTACTGGTTCTACGGTGACGAAATTACAGGATATATTTTATAAGGTGGTAAAGGTATAAAGGCTTGCTTTTCACGTCACAACTAGGCAATTTACCGACAATAATTCTGAGGGTCTCTCTGTGTTTATAGCGGTATTTAACCATGAATGAAAACATAAAAGTTGGTGTGGGGTTTTTAATTCCCGCGGCGGCACTAATCACCTTTTTTGTTTCTATTTTATTTGAACAGTTTCTTTTGGGCATTCTTATTGCTGTTGCCGGTATTTTTGCATGGTTTCTTTATACTGCCGTCATGGAAACCAACATGCCAGCCGTTACCGGAAATATTATAATTGTTTTTGGTGTCCTTCTCTCGCTTGCTGCTTTTTTGAATTACGGTATTGAGCAAAATATGTTTGGTGGGTTCTCTGTTGACCTGGAGGGTCTCGCTGGGTCCGCGATACTGTTATTCTTTAGTGTGCTTTTGGGTGTTCTTTTTCGAAATAAACCCTTTTCTCTTACGCGCGCGCCTGAGGCGACTCAACCCGCTTCCCCGTTGATTAGTCGTGTGGAAAAAGAGCCCGTCGATGACAGCGAGGATGACGATGTTGGGTATGACTATCCAGACGATGAGGATTATGAGGCTTTTTATTCTGACTATTTTGACGACGATTCACCATACGAATATGATGTGGAGGAGTAACCGCCGGCTAGTTGAGGGTAAAGGACAGCTC
>LUMK01000400.1_pt1 | contig 14581 bp, 13 predicted proteins | sample 729981 | NCBI WGS metagenome assembly LUMK01 (sample SAMN03860265, study PRJNA289734) | marine metagenome | biome: seawater column; feature: ocean; material: water; isolation source: Red Sea water column Station 22 - depth 200m | place: Saudi Arabia: Red Sea | collected 2011-10-15 | depth 200 m
AGATTGGCATCGCACAATTATTCTACAAGGATGAAGCAACACGGCTTGGATTGGGTAGTTTTAAGGCGTTGGGCGGTGCTTACGCAGTATTGCACTCTGTAGCCCAAGAAATTTCTGTGCGGGGCAGTACAGCGACTGATATTGAAGCTTTGATGGCAGGTCAACTCAGTCAAGCCGCTGGCGAGATCACTGTCGTCACCGCAACCGACGGCAACCACGGACGATCGGTTGCCTGGGGCGCTAGGAACGTTGGCTGCAGGTGCATCATTTATATGCATGCCGAAGTGAGTTCTGGTCGCCAGAGTGCCGTTGAATCATTCGGGGCCGAGGTTATACGCGTAGCAGGGGACTATGGCGACTCTGTACGCCAAGCAGCACGAGATGCTGCTGCAAATAACTGGCTGCTGGTCTCTGACACAGCCTGGCCTGGCTATACTGATATCCCACGGGCTGTCATGGCCGGCTATACCGTGATGAGTACTGAAGCAATGAACCAGCTGCCACCGGCGAGCACCCCGACCCATGTATTCATTCAGGGCGGGTGCGGTGGATTGGCCGGGGCTGTCTGCGCCGACCTGTGGCACCGATATGACGCTCAGCGACCACGATTTATAGTGGTCGAGCCTGTACCGGCAGACTGTCTGTTTCAGAGCGCCGTAGCTGGACAGCTGGTGAATATTTCAGTTACTCGGGAAAGCGTCATGGCTGGTCTGTCCTGTGGGGAAGTGTCGCTACTGGGTTGGGACATACTCGAATCGGGTGCTGACCATTTTCTGACGATCGAAGATGATGCCGTAGGTCCACTGATGAAACAACTTGCGCAAGGTAGGGGTGATGACCCAAGAATTGTGGCCGGCGAAGCTGCTGTTGCAGGACTTGCTGGCTGCATCGCAGCCCGTGCCGATGCAGACCTGTGCCAGAAACTTGCTCTGAATGAACAGAGCACCGTGCTGGTATTTGGGACAGAAGGTGCGACCGACCCTATTGTCTACCGCCAGTTGGTGGGTTCGGCTGCCGACGACCTCCTTTAGCGGCGCACACTATGTCAAATCACCCCATGCCGGCCCGCGGGTTTCCAACCCGTGAATTTGAAACCCGCACAAGCCGTGCTCAACAGGCAATGCGCGATGTTCAACTGGACGCACTACTTGTAACCACTGAGCCCGAGATCCGTTATTTCACGGGTTTTCAAACACAGTTTTTCGAAAGCCCTACCCGACCTTGGTTTCTGATTGTCCCTGCCGACGGACAACCGATTGCAGTGATTCCAACGATAGGGGAAGCCGGCATGGCTGCTACATGGATAGATGAAATCAAGACTTGGCCATCGCCTACACCCGAAGACGACGGCATCTCGCTGCTGGCTGCAACCGTAAATGCCCTACCAAGCCGTTTCGGCCGACTCGGTCTCCCGCTCGGCCAGGAAAGTGTGCTCCGAATGCCAGCTCGCGACACACGGGTGCTGGGGGACAACGTATCACTCGAATTGGTCGATTGTGCGCAGTTGATGCTCGGGCTGCGCTTTGTCAAGTCAGATCTTGAAATTGAAAAAATTCGATTTGCCTGTGAGATCACTTCGGACGAATTCGAAGCACTGGCGTCAATTTCCACACTCGGCGAGTCAGAGCGCGAGATCAGCCGACGGATGCGGATGAACCTGCTGGAACGGGGCGCCGACAGCACACCGTATCTGATCGCCGGCTCCGGTCAGGGCGGATACGACAACATAATCATGGGCCCTACGGATCGTATTCTAGAAGATGGAGACGTTCTGATCATCGACACCGGTACCACCTTTGATGGCTACTTTTGCGATTTCGACCGAAATTTTGCATTTGGCCATATTGCTGACGATACCCGCCGTGCCCATGAAGCGGTTTACCGTGCGACGGATGCCGGTTTTGCCGCGGCAAGACCCGGCGCTACGATGGCACAGGTCTGGGCTGCTATGTGGGCGGTCTTGGAAGCAGGAGGGGCCCTGGGTAATAACGTTGGACGCATGGGACATGGCCTTGGTATGCAACTAACCGAATGGCCATCGGTCAAACAAACTGACCACACTGAGCTAAAACGGGGCGCAGTGATCACACTGGAACCAGGGATGGCGTTTGCGCCCGGTCGTCAGCTCGTTCATGAAGAAAATATCGTGATTACAGCTGACGGCGCTGACTGGCTTACCCATCGTGCTCCCGCTGACATGCCTGTCATCACCTGATTTAATCCTAACGACACCCAGCGGAGATGATCTTTGTCCAGCGTACTCATTACCGGTGCGAGTCGAGGTCTTGGCCGTGAATTTGCCCGCCAGTACGCATCCGCTGGCTGGACAGTGCACGCGGGAGTCCGCAATCTGCACCAACGTTCTGCTATCAAACAGCTCCAACACGAACAGATTACCTGCCACGAACTCGATGTTACCAAGCATGATCAGATTCTTTCCGTTGCCGCTGAGCTTGCGGAGGAACCGATAGACCTGCTGATTAATAACGCAGGTTTCTGGCTCGGAAAAGACGAACACTACGGCCGCTGTGATGAGGCACAGTGGATGGAAGAATTCCAAGTCCATCTGTTTGGTACGATGGCTATGTGCGAGGCTTTTGTGGATCAGGTCACAGCAGGAGATCGCAAACTTATCGTTAATATCTCTAGTGGCAACGGTAGTCTTACCCTTGACACCGGTATTGGTGACTATCCGTACAACACCAGTAAGGCGGCATTAAATCTGATCAGCAAAGGATTAGCAGCGGACCTTAAACAACGAGGTATCACCGTTGTTTGTTTCACCCCGGGCTTTGTTGCCACAGACATGTCCGGACCCGATGCGGATCTCTCTCCACACGAAAGCGTGAACGCGATGTGCGCCATCATCGATACGCTCGGCCCTGAACAGACGGGTGCTTTTTTACGCTACAACGGCGAAGCGGTGCCCTGGTAGGACATGACAAACAAACGACCCTGTGTTGTCGTTACCGGTGCCAACCGTGGCATTGGACTGGAGCTTGTATCGCAGTATCTGGCCGATGGCTGGCAGGTGTACGGCTGCTGCCGCCGACCTGAATCAGCAACCCAACTGGCGGGCCTGGCGTCAAACTCCGCGCTGAGCATTCATCAACTTGACGTAGGCAATCCAGATTCGGTTGAGAAACTAGCGCTTGCACTGTCAGAACAGTCGATCGATCTCTTGATCAATAATGCCGGTATTTACGGCGGCGAGCGACAATCCTTCGGTGACATTGACTATGCACAATGGGCACAGGTGCTTGAGGTCAACACCCTGGGTCCCTACCGAGTCAGCACTGCACTGGCCAACCAAGTCGGAAGCAGTGGACGACGCCTGATGGTCAACGTGTCGAGTGCCATGGGCAGCATCGAGCGATATACGACTGGTGGGCACTACATCTACCGCAGCAGTAAAGCTGCGCTAAATATGGTGACCGTCAACCTGGCCCATGATCTTCGCTCTCGTGGCATTACCGTACTGTCGGTGCACCCGGGCTGGGTACGCACAGACATGGGTGGCTCAAGCGCCGATATTTCAACGCAGACGAGTGTAGCCGGACTGCGTCAGCTAATCCGCAACGCAACTATCGAAGACAGCGGCCGCTTCTTTTCCTGGGACGGCTCTGCCTTGCCTTGGTAAGCTATTCGCTTGGACCACTCGAGCGTAGAATTAAAAAATACCCTCATTCTGGTCAATCCACGTGCTGGAAAAGGTCGTGGTTCCCAGGCCTGGGCAAGATTGCTTCGGGCACACCCTGCGTTGGCTCAGTCACAACGGATTGACTGTCACGATCTGAACAAAGCCAGACAGGAAATTACCGACGCTTTGTTCAACAATATCCAACGTCTGATTGTAATTGGCGGGGACGGCAGCCTGCACTTGGCTGCCAACCAGATACTCAAACATCAACAGCTAGAACGGATCGCGCTGGGGTTGATTCCGGCGGGCACTGGGTCGGACTACGCCAGGCTGCTGCGGTTGCCAGGAGATCCGATCAGAGCTTTTCAACAGATCTGCAGTGCCGAACCCAGAAAAGTCGATGTGCTTCGCATCACAAAGAACGCAGATAATGTGCGCTACGCTGTCAATACTTTCTCTGCAGGCGTATCTGGTTGGGTCAGTCGCCATCTGGCGGGCCCGGAGATCAAGAAGCCTGGTGCTTATCTGAGGACGACCCTAAAGGCATTCATCAATTTTGAAGCTGTCAACTGCCGCGTGATTATTGACGGCTCACCCTGGTTTGAGGGTCCGCTATATCTTCTAGCCGTCACGAAAGGGAGTCACTTTGGCCAGGGCATGCATATCTCGCCCCGGGCCAGACTAGATAACGGTCTTTGCGAAGTCGTTGTCGTGGAACCCATGTCACGTTGGCTGCTCCCACTGAGACTGTGCCGGCTCTACCTGGGAAATCATCTTTCTGCCAGCTACGTGCACCACTGCCGCGCACAAACCGTTAGCATCGAACCCCTCTGCGATAATCACGGATTCGAGATTGACGGGGAGTCAACCGAATCAGCACCGGTCACGGTGGAGACACTACCCAGAGCTCTTACAATACTCGCGTAAACAGCGTGATTCTGTCTGACTAACGACCCTTCAGAAGTCTGTAGAGTTGTCGCACAAAAGCGCTAGGCACTGGATCATCACGGTTGCTGCGAGGAACGCGGTCATACCCCCAACATCGTGCGGCGGACTCACCGTGTTGACATCGATTGCAACCAGTTTTAATCCTTGAAGCCCAGCGAGCAGCTGCAGTCCTTCCCGAGCAGTCGCACCGCCGAAGGTTGGTGTACACACACCGGGCGCACAGGATGGATCGAAAAAATCCATGTCAAAACAAAGATATACCGGTTTATCACCCAGAATCTCGTGGACATCGTCCAGAACCGATGCATACCCACGTTGGTAGAGTGTTGCCCCATCAATCAACTGATAGCCCTTCTCGCGAGTATGCTCAAAAACACCCGGCACCGTCACAGTACCACGAGCACCAATATGGAAAGACCGCTGGGTATCGATCAGTCCTTCCTCGGCGGCCCGAGTGAAAGTCGTGGCCGTGTTATACCGCTGATGCTCAGATTCACCGTCGCCGGGATAAGTGTCGGTATGGGCATCGATATGAAGCACAACCAGGTCAGAATACCGCTGGTGCAGCGCCCGAAGCTGAGGCAGTGTGACCAAACCATCGCCCCCCATAGTCACAGGCACTGCGCCCGCCGACACTATTTTGGCAACCGCTTGCTCAATATTGTCCAAGGATGGGGTGATCACGCCGGACGTGCAGCTCACATCGCCGCAGTCGACTACGTTGAGTTGAGCCAGTGGATCAAAATCCCACGCCGGCGGCTGGTAAGGCCGTACCAGTGCGGATTGTTCCCGAATAGCCGCTGGGCCAAGTCTTGCGCCAATTCGGGTTGGATGGGTACCACAGTCAAATGGCACTCCCAACACTGCTGCCCGACTCTCTGAAGAATTGCTGGAAAACGGGACGCCCATAAAGCTGGACCGGATTTCCAAGTGGTTATCCTGTTGATGTTTGGTCGGCACCGTATTGATCTTATCAGACCTCGGACTCACACTTATAAAGACAAGGGTGCTATTGTAGGCAACTCACCTAATTCGCGCCTCAGCACAAATTTATTTACCTGGAGATTCGCCATGGCCCGCGTTTTACGCACACCGGAAGAACGCTTTCAGAACCTTCCGGCCTATGAATTCGAACCTCACTATGTCGAACATCTGATCGGATACGAAAGTCTTCGCTGTCATTATATTGACCTTGGTCCCAAAGATGCCGAACAGACCTATCTGTGTCTCCACGGTCAGCCTACCTGGCTCTACCTTTACCGTCACATGATCCCAACCTTTCTTGAAAGCGGCGCCCGAGTAGTCGCCCCCGATTTCTTCGGTTTTGGGCGGTCGGATAAACCTGCTGATCAGGGTGTTTACACCTTTAATTTTCACCGGAATATGCTGCTGGCTTTCCTGGCACATCTCGACCTGACACAACTGACTCTGGTCTGTCAGGACTGGGGCGGCATACTCGGGCTGACTTTGCCAATGGAGGCGCCTCATCGATTTTCTCGCCTGCTGGTCATGAACACGGCTCTTGGAACCGGGGACGTACCACTGGGTGATGGATTTCTGGCTTGGCGCCAGTGGTGTCGCGACAACCCTGATCTGTCTGCTGGAAAACTACTCTCACGAGCCTGTCCACACCTTGAAGCCGATGAGATCGCAGCCTACGATGCACCGTTTCCGGATAGCGAATACAAAGCAGGGGCACGTGCTTTCCCCGAACTGGTACCGGAACAGCCCGACGACGAAGGTGCAGCACTCTCCCGACAGGCAAGAGCCTGGTTAAAGGACGAGTGGATGGGTAAAACATTCATGGCAATCGGCATGCGCGACCCTGTACTTACACCCCGGACCATGCACTATTTACGTAAGAATATCCGCAACTGCCCGGAACCTTTTGAAGTCGCTGAGGGTGGCCACTTTTTGCAGGAATGGGGCCAGACAACATGACTGGACAGAATGTCCTTCTCATCGTTTCTGATGAGCATGCCCGTGAGGCCCTAGGCTGCTACGGCGCAGACCACGTTTATACCCCCAATATTGACTCTCTTGCCAACCGCGGAACTGTGTTCCGCCACGCCTACACACCCTCGCCTATCTGCGTACCGGCGAGAGCCTGCATCGCAACCGGTACCTATGTTCACCAGAACCGCTGCTGGTCTAATGCGCAGCCTTATCACGGTCAAATTACCGGCTGGGGCCACCGTCTGATTGAAGCCGGACACCAGGTGGTGTCCGTTGGAAAACTTCACTATAGAAGCGCACGGGACGCCAACGGATTTGATACTGAGATCATGCCACTGCATGTAAAGGATGGTATCGGCTGGGCACGGGGTCTGCTGGGGCGTGATGGCTCGAGTTGGGGGGGCGCGGCCCATTTTGCTGAAGAAATCGGCCCCGGATTGTGTGACTATAATCTGTACGACATGAACGTCTCCGAAGCCGCATGTCAGTGGCTTCGACACGAAGCTCCCAAAACACCACAGAAACCTTGGGTGCTGTGTGCGTCCTTTGTCAGTCCGCACTATCCGCTGGTCGTGCCTCAACGCTATTTCGATCTCTATCCACTATCGGCATTCGAACCACCCCGTCTGAATTCATCATCAGAACTCAGCGACCACCCTGTCCTCGAGGCAATGCGCGATTACCTCAACTATGATGATTTTTTTGATGCCGAATCTCGCCAGGTTGCTAAAGCAAGCTACCTCGGACTCTGTTCGTTCCTCGACAACCATGTCGGAGCACTCATCGAAGCTTTGCACGACAGTGGTCAGTATGATGACACGCTGATCATTTACACCAGCGATCACGGCGAATTGGCCGGTAACCACGGAATGTGGACCAAATGTGTGATGTATGAAGAATCAGCTGGTATACCGCTTATCCTGTCTGGACCCGGTGTATCCAAAGGTGAGGTGATCTCAACTCAAGCTTCGCTGGTGGACATTCATCCAACCATCCTCCAAGCCACAGGTCTTGGACTCTCGTCTAACGACCTCGATCTTCCGGGATGTTCACTGCTCGACCTTGTGGCTGGTGAGTCACCAGACCGCCTCGTGCTGTCAGAGTATCATGATGGGGGCTCGATTACGGGCATGTTCATGATTCGCAAAAACCAATACAAGTATGTCTACTACCCGGGCTACCGACCTCAGCTGTTTGACCTTGAAAAAGATCCGTACGAAAGCACTGATCTTGGTACAGAAACTGCTTATCGGCAGGAAGTCCAGGCGTGTCACCAGGCTTTATGCACATTGGTTAACCCCGGGCAGGTGAACGAACTCGCATTCTCTGACCAAACTGCCAGAATCAGCGAACTCGGCGGCCGAAAAGCGATCGAGTCAATGGAGAATTACGACCAGAGTCCGGTCCCGCTTTGATCTACGCTATCTTTGGGAATTGACCAGAAGTCGGGACCCCATTACGTCACAACGACCACTCGGTCAGTTCAATAACAAAGGCAGGCTAGCGGGGTGTGGCTTCGGGTAGACCACCATCCACAGGTAGCGTTACACCAGTGGTCGGGGTGGCACGTGTCAGGAAGAAAAGCACAGCACTGCCGACGTGTTCCGCAGTAATTTGAGCCTTTAGGAGATTCCGACCACGGTAATACGCTTCGAGCCCTGCTGGGTCGAGCCCCCGTGATCGCATCCGATCCGGCCCAACCTCCGCCCAAAGCCCGGAGGGTCGTTCCCCATGTGAAAAAACCGCATCGGGTGCGACCATATTCACCCGAATGTCATGACTTGCGAACTCCTGACTGGCGACCCGAGCGAGCTGGTGTGCAGCTGCCTTAGTGGCACTGTAAGCGCCAAATCCAGCCCCAGGTGCAAACACGTTTTTTGTCGATACCAGGACGATGTCTCCCCCGGTTCCCTGAAGATTCATGTTTGTCGCGGCCTCTCGCAAGAGTAACAGAGTACCGTCTGTATTAACCCGTTCCAGGTCTCGAAACTTCTTGAAATCAATCGTCTCTAGTGGAGAAACGTGAGCCAATCCTGCGTTGATCACTACAATATCCACCCCTCCCCATGCTCGGTTGACCTGTTCGAATCCATTAGCCACCGACCCGGGGTCAGCCACATCGAGTCCAAGTGGAAAAACCCGGTCAGGGAACTGTTGAGTCAAAGATTCTGCGAATCGGTCGAGTGAATCACCAGGCAAGTCGGTGACCACCACATGTGCACCCTCCGAAAGAAGTCGGGCAGCAATGCCCGAGCCAATCGCACCCGCCGCACCCGTCACCAGTGCAACCCTGCCGGCAAGTATGGGCCTGTTCTCGCGGGCAAGTTTCGCATGTTGCAGTGGCCGGTATTCCATATCGAACAGGTGCTCCTCTGCGGGGGCCTGATAGCGGGACCCCATGGCAGCGATCAGACCCTTGGCGGCCAGCGTCTGGGTCATAATATCGTGGGCGATTACGGCTGGATCGGCGTCTTTACCTGCACAAAGCACACCCATCCCAGGGAAAACCACGACGTTCGGATAGGGCTCGAATGGTGTCACACCGGCAGGCATGCGATGCGTATGGCGCTCTAAGTAGCTCTGGTAGTCTTCGGCGTAACGTTTAAGTGAGGCGTCGATCTGATTCGCGAGCAATGTCTCGTCGTCATAGGCTGGTTCGTCCACCCATGCGGGTAGAATCTTCGTCCGAATCAGGTGATCGCTCGTAAGCGGTGGCGAGAGCACCAGGTTGCGAGCTCCTTCAGTGTCGAGGAAGGCCAGAACATCCGGCGTCAGTAGCGGGCGGAGTACCATTCTTCGGTAGGGGCGGTCCGGGTCACCGGTCATACGTGCCAGTCGCCCACGTATCAAAGGCGCAACTGTAGACAAACGCTGGCAGGCCACCTCCATGGAAGTCTCTCGTACACGCGGCAGACTCAGAGTGGCAGATTTTTTCAGATAAACCTCGGCGCGAGAAACGAGATCGATCATGCGTTCGTAGCTCTCGCGTGGAGATTCTCCACAGACGATGATACCGTGATGCATCCACACCATCGCCTGCGCCTGCGGTGCAGCAGCGATCGCAGAGGCAACCTGCTTGGCCAGTTCAAATCCCGGCCGGATATACGGCAGGACAATAATATCGTCCCCTAGAGCCGCACGGATGTGCTGCTCTCCCTGGGGCTGGTTCGTAAGTGCAAGAATCGCATCAGCGTGAGTGTGGTCAACCACACGGCCAGGAAGGATTGCGTGGACAGGCGTCTCGATCGATGGGGTCGGTGCACGGTGATCGAACAGGTGTGTGCGAAGTTCGCTCACCATCTCCTCATCGGAAATATCGTCAAGCCCACAAAGACGCTTCAAGTAGGCCTGGTCAACTGCTACATAGTCTTGGGGCGTCATGGATGCCAGGTCGTGTCCCGACGCTTTTATGAACAGAGCGGGTACATGTTCACCAAAGAGGTTCTGGACAGTCCCCTTAATAGATGTATTCCCACCACCATGAAGGACGAGAGAGGGTTCTGCACCAATCAGCCGGCTCGTGTATGCGCGGAGTGCAAATTCTTCGCCGCGAATTCCCCGGTACCGCTCGACGAATTCGCTTGCGTCAGTATCGGACCAACGATTTTTCACCGTGACTGCATTCCCACATCGGTAGTAAGCATACCGAGATTGATCGTGGGTAAGGTAATGCAGATAGCTTCGAAAAGCGAAGGAATCACTGTACTCGCGTGGTGTTTCGGTTCAGTTCTCGACCGACTGTTTGTCACTCTCTTTAAGCGCCAGATAAAGATCATAAGCTTGCGTTGGAGAGAGGTTCTCGTGGACGACAGCCCGAACCGCCTGGATCATCGCAGCAGGCGCTTTTGACTGGAAAATGTTCCGACCCATATCGACGCCGGCTGCGCCCTGTTGTACTGCATTGTAGGCGAGTTGTAAGGCCTCGGGCTCGGGAAGTTTCTTGCCGCCAGCGATGACGATCGGCACTGGACACGACGCGGTAACCGTATCGAAGTCCTCGTCAACGTAGTACGTCTTGACATACGTTGCCCCGAGTTCCGCACACATCCGGGTCGCCAGGCGCATGTACTGCGCATCCCGGACCATCTCCTTACCGACTGCAGTCACAGCGAGAGTTGCAATTCCATGGCGATTTCCCATATCGACAAGCCGCGTCATGTTATGGACCGAGCGGGTCTCATGCTCACCGCCTATAAAAACTTGAACTGCCATAGCTGCCACATTAAGTCGGACTGCTTCATCAATACTGACAGCTATCTCCTCGTCCGAGAGTTCTTTCAAAATGCTTGGCCCACCACTGGCACGTAACACGATACCTCTGGTGTAGGTCGGCGGAATCGTTGTACGCAGAATTCCGCGGGTCAGCATCAATGTGTCGGCGTATTCGATCAGTGGAACAATATTGAGGTCTATCCGTTCCAGGCCGCTGGTCGGGCCAAGGAAGTATCCATGGTCGAAGGCCAACATGACGGTGCGACCAGAGGTCGGATCAAAAATCTGGGCCAAGCGATTTTTCATCCCCCAGTCAAGATTGTTGGACCCTTTAAGAAAAAAGGGCACATTTTGCATCGGCACGCTGGTAGCGTAATTCTTCGCTTCAGTGGTATCAGCGTCAGCCATGGGTCATGATCTCCATCGATTTATTCGATCAACTACAGCAGCACAATCAACCTACTACCAGTATAACTCGTGGGCCTGGCCACTTGAACTCCCGCCCCAGATCAAAGTGATTGTCTTGTCGCAACGTTATCCAGCGGATAAATCGGCCGGCGCACGTTGTTAAATGTGATCTCTGAATAATCCGAAGTACACACACCGAGCCCGGCGCATTCCACAACCTCGCGAGCCAGATCACGGAAACCGACACGGTAATGAATACGGCTTTTCAGCATCAGGAACCGCCGCTCAGTGGGTTCGATACCGACCGCACGAAAACATCCGGGATCTACTGGTTCAAAATGTCGGGAAACAACCATGATATCCACCGTGCCCACTGTCAACACTGCTGTAACACCCATATCGGTGATCAGGCCTCTGCCCATCGCTATAGTGGTCGGAAAGCGCCCTTCACTGATCAGCCTGACTCGACCGGTCAGGTTGAGGGGATGACTGTGGCGCTGCAGAGCTGGCATTGCGAGTTTCCCCCCCAGTGACAGACACGTTGGTCGTGTCCATAGTGCCTCCCGACGCAGTATTGTCATAGTGATCGAGTATCAGCACCGGCCCTTCGTCACTTTGGCTTTCACCCAGCAAACGGGCCTTGGCCACGGACTGTTCGAGAGGCTCAAGCTGGTAAACAAACTGTTTGCGCTGCACCCATGCCTCATCCAGCAATTCATCCCGTAGTTGGTGCGCGAGTTCAGGGTCATTGTCCGTTGCGACGACCACTGAAAATCCCGCCTGAGTGATGTCGGCATGCGGGAAACCCGTGAACACACTGACTGCCAAAGCCCCGTCACGCTCCATTTCCTGGGCTCGCGCTTGCAGTGCTCGGTTTGGCTGGTCATCCGTACCCTGTCTCATAATGTGCGGGAGCATTGGATTATTACCCCATGCCATGGTGGGTTTGACGCCATTAACGATGTGCTCGAGCAGAATTTTCCCTGCTAACTCGGCAGTTTCATACATATCGATATGGGGATAGGTGTGATAGCCCGCGACGATGGTTGACAACCCGACGATGTCATCATAGAGGTTGGCGTGCATGTCCAGTGCTACCGCAATCGGCACATCGGGATTAACGTCTCTTATCCGACGTAACAGTTCACCCTCACCATCCTCATGCGAGCTGGTCACCATGGCACCGTGAAGATCCAGGAAAAGTGCATCGCATCCTTGTGCTACTGCATGTACGATTTTTTCAGCGATGTATTCATAAGCCCCGGTATAGTAATCTGAGCACCTGCTGCTTCAGCAACCATTAGATATCCACCCATACAGCTGGCCGTGCCACGAAACATCTCCCGTGCCGGGTCGCCGGCGATAGGTGTACCTTTGCCACCAGGTGAAAACCGTGCCAAATCACTAATCACCGGCGAATAGGTGTTGGTTTCATGACTCATCTGCGCGATGATGATATGCATTCCTGATCCTCCTCAGAGCGATAACGACCACAACAGTATAAGCGTAATCACACAACCAACCGGGTCAACAGCTGAATCCGGTAGCGCCAACATCCAGTCACTCAGAAGAACCCCCCTGGCGCAGTCAAGAGTTTGACCGTCTCTCTTAAGTGGTGCCACAATGTTGAGTCCACACAGTCTGTTCGGTTACAACCCGAGTACACATAATGAACCGGCCACAACATGCCAGAAGATCCAAACAATCCAGTTGAATGGCAGTTACAGGGCTGGCTGAAAACCTTCGATGCTGAGGCTGTCAGCGTTGCGGGTAGCCTGTGCGACGAGCACGCCGAAGACCCTGAAACTGTAGCCTTGCTCTATGAAGACGCGTTGGGCAACAGTGCCCGTTATACATTTGCACAACTGCGTGACCTGTCGTCACGGTCAGCCGGTGCCCTCAAAGCACTGGGGGTAACCAAGGGGGATCGCGTTGCGACATTACTGCCTAAATCACCCGAGCTACTGGTCACCACATTGGGCTTGTGGCGTCTTGGTGCAGCACATGTCCCCTTGTTCACGGCGTTCGGCCCGCAAGCTATTGCGTCGCGAGTTGAAAACAGCGAAGCGTGTGTATTAGTGACCGATGCCGCCAATCGACATAAGGTCTCATCGGCAAACGCTGGGCCCGGGTTCCCTCGAGTTGTTACCGTTACCGATGATAATGGCGGCACGCAGGATGGCGATGTGGCGTACCTGGATGCTCTGGCTCAGGCAGATCCAGTAATGGACCCGGTTTTAACCTGCGGCGACGATCTGTTCATTCTGATCTATACATCCGGTACCACCGGCAGCCCCAAAGGGGTAGAGATCCCCGTTAAAGCACTGGCCTCATTTGTCGCCTACATGCGGTTCGGCCTGGATGTACGGGATGACGATGTATATTGGAACATGGCTGATCCCGGCTGGGCCTATGGTCTGTTTTACGCCCTCGTTGGACCTTTGCTACTGGGCAACACCACGATCTTCTTCAATGCTCCCTTTGACGTCAGTGCAACCTATCGAATACTTGAGACTTATGGTGTAACCAATGTGACTACTGCACCCACTGTCTTCCGGATGATGCGGGCAGCGGGTAATGAGGTCATACCATCCGATACCTCTTCACTGAGGCTGGCCTCTTGTGCCGGAGAACCACTCAATCCCGATGTGGTCCGCTGGGGCCGTGACCAACTCGGTGTACCCATTCACGACCATTATGGCCAGACCGAGGGCGGTATGATGGTCTGCAATCATCATTTTCCAGAGCTACAGCGACCTATTTGCCCTGGCTCAATGGGGCACGCGATGCCAGGATTCAGAATTGTTATCCTAAATTCGGATGGCGATGAGTTAGAGGCCGGGGAGGAAGGCCAATTAGCGGTCGACACACAGGCCTCTGTGTTGTTCTGGTACCGTGGTTACTTTAACGACCCTCAGCGCACCGCAGAACGCTTTACCGGCAATGGCCGATACTATCTGACAGGTGACTCGGCGACTCGGGACGCGGACGGCTATATCTCTTTCAGTGGCCGGGCCGACGACATTATTACCAGTGCCGGTTACCGGATCGGCCCGTTTGAACCTGAAAGCGCGCTGCTCGCGCATGAAGCCGTGGCTGAGGCTGCTGTGGTCGGCATTGCCGATGAGCTTCGGGGTGAAATTGTGAAGGCGTTTGTGGTTCTTAAGGCAGGATACGATGCCTCCCCTGAACTGGCCGACACCTTGCGTTCATTCGTACAGTCCACACTCTCCGCACATGCGTACCCGAGACAGATCGAATTCATCAGCGAGCTGCCCAAAACACCCAGCGGCAAAGTCCAACGCTTTTTGCTTCGCGGAAAACCCGATTACCGAACGGAGCCAGATTGATAAACTGTCGGACCTGGCCGGGCTGACTGAATAGATCTGGGGAAAGGACTGAATCCAAATACCCCAC
>LUMK01000537.1_pt1 | contig 14219 bp, 10 predicted proteins | sample 729981 | NCBI WGS metagenome assembly LUMK01 (sample SAMN03860265, study PRJNA289734) | marine metagenome | biome: seawater column; feature: ocean; material: water; isolation source: Red Sea water column Station 22 - depth 200m | place: Saudi Arabia: Red Sea | collected 2011-10-15 | depth 200 m
GCATTCGGGTCAGTGGTGCGGGAAGCGGGTGATCTGTCCGCTGGTGTGTACGACCTTAAAGGTCAGATGCTGGCTCAGGCCGTCACGGGTACGCCCGGACACGTGAACACGATGGCGATGGCCGTCAGCCATTTTCTTGAGCGTTTTCCGGTTGAAACGATGAAGCCGGGAGATGTTTTTGTAACCAACGATCCCTGGATGGGAACCGGGCACTTGTTTGACTACGTGACGCTGACACCGGCTTTTCGTGATGAGGATCCCGTTGCTTTTTTTGCCTCGACCTGCCACGTCACCGATGTTGGTGGACGTGGGTTTACGGCCGATGCCGGTTCAATGTTCGAGGAAGGGGTCCTTATACCCCATATGCGGATTCGATCAGCAGGTACATTGAATGATGACCTGCTCGGTATTATTCAAGCCAACAGTCGTAACCCGGTCGAGGTCATGGGTGATATTCGTTCGCTGCTGTCCTGCAACGATGCGGGTGTCGCGCGTTTTGCAGATATGCTTGACGAGTTCGGACTCGATTCGCTGGATGATCTTTCTAGGCACATCATTGAATCGTCCGTCACTGCCATGCGCCAGGCGATCCGCTCTGTGCCAGATGGCGTCTATAGCGCGCAGATGACAATCGACGGTTATGAAAAGCCAATCGCACTCGAGGCTCGTTTGACAGTAGATAAGGAAACAATTCATCTGGACTATAGCGGGTCATCCTCGGCCTCACGCTTTGGCATCAATTCGCCCAAGTGTTATACGGACGCTTATTCTGTGTTCGGCCTTAAGTGTGTTATTGCACCGGATGTCCCCAACAATGCCGGTTCACTGGGGTGCTTTGAAATAGAGGCTGAGCCAGGTTCCTGTGTGGCGCCCGAGCGCCCTGCGCCCGTAACGGCACGGCATGTGATCGGGCAGATGTTGCCGGACCTTGTTTTTGGGTGCCTGGCGCAGGCGCTGCCCGATCGTGTACCGGCCGAGAGTGCGGGTTCAATCTGGGTGCTGGCGATGGCGAGTATGGAGGATGCCACTGGCGGCGCGCGCTTCAACGTGATGAACGTGGGACTGGGCGGCATTGGCGCAGGCCCCGGCTACGATGGCATGAGCACAACGGCGTTTCCGTCCGGTGTGGGTACGATTCCGATCGAAGTGACTGAAACAGAGTCTCCTCTGATCTTCCACCGGAAGGAGCTTCTGCCGGATTCAGGCGGTGCCGGTGCGCAGCGTGGTGGTCTATCTCAGGTTATAGAGGTGGGGCATGTTTTTTCTGAACCGTTTCTGGTGTCGGCGGCAACCTGGGACCGTCTGAACTATCCCGCCCGCGGCCGCATGGGTGGGGATGACGGCAGGGCTGGCGCGGCCTATCTGGGTTCCGGTGAGCGGCTGATTGGTAAAAAGACGCACCGAATCCCTGCCGACCAAACGCTGGTCATCGAAACGCCCGGGGGCGGGGGTTTTGGCGACCCTGAAACACGCTCTGATGAGCAGATCGAAGCGGATACCGAGGCGGGTTACGTGAGTGAGACTGGTGCGATCTCGGATTACCACAAACACTAGTGTATGCTGCCCCGACCAACTGAATCGCATTTTTGGGCAGCTGAACCGGCTGTTCAAGAGTAATACAGGCGGCTAATCGTATGCATACCGTCAGCCAGCTGATTGATACCCGTGCTGACAGTGTCCCCCAGAAAATTGCTGTTATCGATAGAGGCGGGATCTGGACTTACGCCGAACTCGCTGCAGAATCGCGTCGTCTAGCTGGTGGCTTACTCAAGCTGGGTATCGGCTCGGGTGACCGGGTCGGTTTCTGGTTACCGAATATTGCCCAGTACCTTACACTCCATATCGCCTGCGCCCGGATTGGGGCAATCACTGTATCAATCAATACCCGTTATCGCTCGAGTGAGGTCGGCGACATTGTGGGGCGATCGGGTTGCCGGGCACTCGTGCTGTGGCCGTCATTCAAGGACATTGCATTCCTCGATATCTTGGCAGAGGTCGATAGCACAGATCTGGAACAGCTTGAATTTCTCATCACCTACAGCGAAGGCGAGCAGGAAACCCAGTTACCGGGACGACTGTTGAGCCAGCGCACCGTGCCCTACAGCGACCTTGCACGGTCGGAGATGTTTACCGGTGACGGAGCCACTGCGCAAAGCGGTGTGGTCGTTTTTACCACCTCGGGGACCACGGCTGCGCCTAAGTTCGTTCTGCACAGTCAGGCCAGTATCAGCCACCACGCGCATGATGTGGCTTCGTTTTTCGGCTGGAACGAGCCGGACGCTGTGCTGCTTCAAGTATTGCCGCTGTGTGGTACGTTCGGACATGCCGGCGCGATGGCAGCTTTATCAGCTGGCTGCCCGATGGTGTTGATGCCTGTGTTTTCTGACCACGAAGCTGTTCAGCTTATGCAGTCACATCGGATTACGCACTGTAACGGCTCGGATGAAATGTTCGCTAGGATGCTTGCAGTTGCAGACGATCCCTATCCATTTCCGCTGTTTCGGTCCGGTGGTTATGCTGCTTTTAATCCTTTGTATCAGGATATTGTTGCCAGGGCTCATGATCGTGGAATGAACCTGGTTGGCCTGTATGGCATGAGTGAGATCCAGGCACTTTATGCCCGTCAGGATCCTTTAGCATCTGTCGAACAGCGTGGGCGGTGCGGTGGCTATCCGGTGTCGACAGATTCCCAGGTACGTGTACGCGATCCTGACAGCAAAGAGATACTGCCCCATGGGCAGGTGGGTGAGCTCGAGGCGACGGGCCCCAGTCGCATGACCGGTTATCTGGACGACGCGACAGCCACTGAATCAGTTTTCACCAGCGATGGACTTGTACGTAGCGGGGATCTGGGCTATACGGAAAGCGATGGTGGTTTTGTGTTTCTGGGCCGGATGGGTGACGCTATCCGACTGGGCGGGTTTCTGGTCAATCCGGCTGAGATTGAGCAGCATATTGAGCAGCATCCCGCGGTTGAAAGAGTGCAGGTGGTGGCAGTGGATACCCAGGTCGGTACAAGAGCCTACGCATTCGTAATCCCTGCGGAAAATGTCTCCCTAGATGAAGATGCTTTGCTGGCCCACTGTGCCAGCGGTATGGCGGGGTTTAAGGTTCCCATCGCAGTCCAGTTGCTGAATCAATTTCCCGTGACCGAGAGTGCCAATGGCATCAAAATTCAGAAAAGCCGTCTGCGTGAAATGGCAGGCGCTCGGCTGAGTCGGGATAGACAGTCCCCCGACATCGGTTCAATAGATCCATGATCGCAAACCGGCTCGTTAGCAAAGTTTCCCGAACGGGCTTGTCTGATTTGTTAAAGTACTGCTGAGGTAATTTAGATTTACCGAGTTTTGGTGTCCAGAGGTTGGCTATGACGATAGAGCTGCGGCCATTGCACGACGATTTTGGAATCGAGATTCTGAATGTTGATATCAGTGCTGGTCTGGATGATGCACAATTCGCGGAAATCGAACGGGCTGTTGAGGACTATTCGGTAGTACTGATTAAGCATCAGAACCTCGATGACGATCTGCAACTGGCATTCGGCAATCGGTTCGGCGAACTTGAGTTTGACCATGTGACTTATGGTCGTGACCGTCGTATCAACTATGTCTATCGGATCGGAAATATTGATTGGGACGGCAACCATATGCCCGCCAGTCACGAACGCGTTGTGTTTTCGACCGGGAATCAGATGTGGCACACCGACTCGTCATTCAGACCCGCGCCCGCGAAGTTTTCGATTTCCTATGCCTATGAGGTTACACCCCAAGGTGGTGAGCTTGAATTTGTCAGCGCCAGAGCAGCTTATGCTCGTTTGCCCGAGTCAATACGGTCCACCATTGATGATCTGGTTGTGACGCACGACTATGTATTCTCCCGGAGTAAGGTCAGCCCGGATGCAGTGACGCCGTCACACGCTGAGTCGTTGCCACCGGTTCCCCAGCGTTTGGTTCGTACCAATCCGGTCAACGGACAGAAGAATTACTATGTCGGTTCTCACGCGCGTTCAATAGAAGGCTGGTCGGATAGAGATGCCCGTGTGCTACTCGACGATTTGCTTGACCGCGCTATTCAGCCCGAGTGTATTTACAGCCACCGCTGGGAGACCCAAGATCTTCTGATCTGGGACAATCGATGCGTTCTGCATCATGGTCGTCCTTTCGATGCCGATCGTTATCGGCGTCGGATGCATCAGATACGTGTCACTTGTGGTTGTTCTTCTATGGACGAATAGCCGTTTCGACGGCAATACGTCTGATTGTTGAACCGAGCGGGTCGGTCAGCTTTTTGCAGCCCAAGCTTCGATTTCAACAAGGATGTCAGGTGATGCCAGTCCGTCGACGATTACCAGTGTCGATGTAAAGATCGTTTTATCGCCGATTACCCGAGATCTTGCCAAACGGTAGTCCTCAATAAAGCGTGAGTCGGTTAAGTACACCGTGGTTTTGACCAGATCTGATTTGCGCATGCCCTGATCGCGTAGACAACTCACAATATTGCGCAGAGTCTGTTCCGTCTGTTTGCGAATGCCGTTTGCGAGGTTGCCTTTTTTGTCTAGCCCGACCTGGCCGGAAAGGACCAGCCATCGTGCGTTGGCGGGCACCAGAGTTGTGTGACAGTATTTACCCAGGGGCTTGTGAACCGTGGCTGGATTTGAAGAAATATTCATTGTTGCCTCCACTGTTGTTTAGTATTAATCACCGAAGTTACCGCGTAAGATGATCTGTGAGTGTAAACGCGGACCATGTTTTGAAGGTAACAACATCACCCAACCCTGCGTAGAATGGGAGGTCTGGGACATTGATGACCGTCTGCCGTTGAGACTGGTTGGGATTAAAAATGGTCGATTCGAAGGTTCGGAATGACGACGCGCTGGGTTGGCGTTTGAAGTTGGGCGTAATTGTGCCTGCAACCAATACCATTGTTGAGCCTGAGTTCCACAGCATAACCCCTGCTGGAGTGACCTGCCACACCGGGCGTTTTCCGCTCAAGGATATTCGGATCTCCAGCAACAACGATTTCGAACGCCTGGTTGCCGATATTCATGCCAACCTGGATCGGGCAGTCGACGACCTGATGTCCGTCGCTCCCGATCACATTGTCGTGGGGGTTTCTGCTGAATCTTTCTGGGATGGTACGGACGGTGCAGAGGTAATCAGAAATAGATTAGCGGAAAAAACGGGTGTCTCGATCACGCTGGGATCTGATGCGGCACGGGTAGCGCTGGAGGCAGTGGCCGCACAGCGTATAGGCGTATTAACACCTTACTGGCCAGTTGCTGATGAGCGTGTGCGGCAGTATTTCAACCAATGCGGTTTTACTGCAGTCAGAGTAACGGGCCTTAAGGCAACCAGCGTGATCGCCATCAACGTCGCCCTGTACTGGCACGCACTGAGGCAAAACGGCATCAATGAGCCTATTCCAGGATTCGGCCGGTTACTGAAGAATTTGTAGGTGATTGGGAACACTTCAGTTCAAGACAGCTTCACCACCATTGAAAACCAAAATTGATCAGAGCGCTGTAGCAGGATCCCCCCCGGACAAGGATTTCAGCCGGCGCCGAATTGCAGCTGATAAGCTGAAGCTTCTGGGTGTTCGGTTGCTGTCAGCAGCAGGCATGTCACACGATGACGCAGCCATGGTTTCCGAGCACGTGGTGGGCAACAGCCTGATGGGTGTGGATTCCCACGGTGTGGTGCGATTTTCTCAATACATGTCGCTTATCGAATCGGGCGCAATCGATCCCCTCGGTACACCGCTTGTAGTCGTTGATGATGCGGCAATGACTCGGATTGATGCTGGTGGTGGACACGGTGTTCCCGCTATGGTGCAACTTGCGGAATGCACAGCTCAAAAAGCGATTACTGCCGGGATGGCGACCGGTGCTCTGGTGAATTGTGGTCACACGGGCCGGATTGGTGCCTACGCTGAAATGATTGCCCGTCAGGGTTGTTTCGCCGTGATTATTGGCGGTGGCGGACATACCCGGGGTAATCCAAAAGTAGCACCCTATGGTGGTCGGGAAGGCATTATGGGGACCAATCCCTACACATTGGCTCTCCCGGGTGGTCCGACAGGTGTGGTGGTCGTGGATTTTGCGACATCCACCAGCGCTCAAGGCAAGCTGCTCGCGGCCTCTAAAACAGGAGAGCCTCTGCCCCCGGGGATCATTTTGGACCGTGACGGGCGGCCGAGTGTTGATGCCCGGGACTACTATGCGGGGGGTGTACTGCTGCCGGCAGCCGGACCCAAAGGCTACGGACTGGGACTCATTGGCGAACTGCTTGCTCATGGGGTTCTGGGTCAGGCAAGGGCACTGAACTGGCTGGTGCTGGCTGTTGATCTCGACCTGCTGGGCGATGATGACTATGGCAGAAGAATTGATGATTATCTGGAATGGGTGAAAGGGCGGGCACCGGCAGAAGGATTTGACGAGGTGATGATTCCGGGCGAACCTGAGCTGATGACTTCGTGTTGGCAGGTTACCGGGAAGCAGGGATTCCTGATTGCCCCTGAACCAGTAACTGATCCGTTACCGTTTCTTTCGAATACCGTGCACAGTGCGGTTGGCGAGATTATGGATGTCGCCAGTTGTCTTCCACAGTTGGTTGCGGAGGGCCGCTGTCGTGAAGTGTGCCTGGCGTTGCCTATACCCAATTTTTCAGGCAGCGATGTGATACTTGATGAACGCGCTGCGGAGCGCCTGCACCAGGCTTATGCCTTCTTGAGCAATGGGTATTTGTGGCAGCCTGGCGAGGAGCCGACACGGCAACTGCCGCGCACCCTCGCTATTCCTTTTGTCCATCTTTCAGCACGGGTCAAACGGCCGCCGACACTGAGTTATACCAACACACAACTGGCCAATTGGCGGCGTCTGGACCCTGCCGGTGAGATTGCAGTTGAAAACATTAAAGCGGTGCAGATGTTTCAGTCTCTTCCTGACGAGGAATGGTTTTGGGTGCTGCACATTGTGATCGAGGCTCGTGGCGCTCCGGCAGTGGTCGCAGGCACAAGACTGGTGCAGGCGGCAAAACTTAACGATCTGGACCAGATTGAAAGGCAGCTCGAGATTATCCGCTCCGGACTTGAGACGATCATAGAACTTGCAGGGCGTATGGAAGAGGGTTGCCGGCCGGAGGTGTATTACGAGACCTTACGTCCATTTCTGTTTGCACATCCCGATGGTGTGGTATTCGATGGTGTGCAGGCATTCGGTGGTAAACCACAGACTTTCCTGGGGCAAACTGGAGCACAAAGTGCTTTGATTCCAGCTATCTGTGCATCACTGGGATTGCGTCATGCGCGCAGCGAACTGACGACCTATCTGGAGACTGTACGGGCCTACATGCCTGCGCCTCACCGGCAGTTTGTCGCCGACCTGGACGGCCAGGTCGTGCGAGATTGTGTCAGCAGTACTGTGAGTCAGAACTCGGTACGGACGCTCTACAATAGCTGTGTTGAGAAAGTGGTTGAGTTTCGGCGTCTTCATCTTGGCCTGGCCGCAAACTATATTGCCTCGCGTATGGATAATCCCCGCGGCACCGGGGGAACCGACTTCATGCGCTGGCTGAAGCATATGACCCGGGAAACGACCGAACAGATGCTCTAGTGGTGCGGACCGTATTCGCCAGGAGCAATTTAAGGAGAAGTGTATGCAGGATTTGTTTTCGATTAAAGGCAAGACGGCGCTCGTGACCGGCGGGTCGCGCGGAATTGGAGAGATGATTGCTGGCGGGTTTCTGGCAAGTGGTGCCAGGGTCTATATCAGTTCGCGCAAGGTGGAGGCTTGTGATGCTGCCGCCGAGCGATTGATGAAGACCTTTGGCGGAGAGTGCATTTCTCTGCCTGGCAATGTTGCCGAACTCGATGGCATCAGTGCCCTGGTTGAAACACTGTCGGGGCAGGAAGACAAACTCGATATACTGGTTAATAATGCGGGTGTTGGCTGGGGTGCACCGCTCGAGGAATTCCCGGAGATCGGCTGGGACAAGGTCATGGATACCAACGTCAAAGGTGCCTTTTTCCTGATCCAGCAGTTGTTGCCATTATTAAAGGCGTCGGGTACTGCAGAAGATCCCGCGCGGGTTATAAACATCGGCTCTATCGATGGTATTGTCACACCGACTTTCGACAACATTTCCTATGGCCCCTCTAAGGCGGCAGTTCATCACTTGACCCGCGTATTGGCTGCAAACCTGGTTAAGGATCACATTAGCGTCAACGCGATCGCACCTGGACCATTCCCGACCTGGATGCTGAGCACGGCGGTGGGATTTGGCGGCGCGACCGATGTGGACTGGGAGCAGGTCGCCCAGAGAAACCCTCGGCGGCGTGTCGGCACTCTTGAGGATATAGCCGGTGTGGCGATCTTTCTCAGTTCACGTGCGGGGGCTTATACCATCGGTGAGACTATTACCTGCGACGGTGGCGCGGTTGCCAGTTCGCACCACTGAACCATTCTGCTCAACGTACAGCCGAATAATGCAACTGGCTCACCTATCTGACGAACTGGAGTAGACGCAGTATCTCGAACCAGTCCTTGGTCTCAAATTCGACGGTGACGTCGTCAGCCAGCCAAGCACCGGGGTAGAACGAGGATGAATAGGCGTCCAGCTGATTCCGGTAACGGATTGCCAGCCTAAAAGCATCCGGCATGGACTGCAGGGAATGGTTGCCGACAGCGGCCAATGCCTGCTGCACGCCATCCCGGATCTGCTGACGGGTATCAGTCGGATGCAGGCCGACAGTCGAATGGCCGACACCACGGTGGGTGGCAACGGTAACGATGTCCGGTTCGGCCGCTGAGGCTTCTGCGCAGAGGGTTTCATCACCGCTGAGGAATATTGTCGGCACACCTTCGCGCCTGGCAGTCAGGCTGTTCACCCGAAATTCACTCAGTTGCTCACCGTTCAGTTCGATGTGGTGAATTGTGCCCCTGAATGTGTGTGCCAGTGGATGGCCGCTTGACCCTGCAGCCGAGTGATAGCCCACCAGAACCAGAGCGTCGAACGTGGCATCAAGTTCCTGCACCATCGCGTAGGGATGTCCGCTCCAGCCCCGAATCAGACGCGTTGGAGCAGGCAACTGTTCAGCAAGGATGTTGCGACCACTGCCATGGGCGTCTTTGACCACGACTTCAGTGGCGCCTGCTGCCACAGCAGCCTGACAGGCTGCCGCCGTCTCGGCTGTCATGCGCTCCTGAAATTCCCGGTAAGCCGGATGATCGCGTGAGGCTTCATCCCAGTGGGCGATACCTGTTACGCCTTCTATGTCTGCGCTGACGTAGACCTTGATCGCCATGGGTGTGTACTCCTTTGTGTCAGTGGGTTACGGGTTATCAGTCTTCGAATTGTACTCAAGTCGATAGCGTATTCATGTTTATGACAGGCCTAGGTGACTATCCTGATAACCGCTTAACTCAGGTGTGGGCGGATGTCCTGTGCAAAGCGTTCCATAGTCGTCAACGCACAATCGACAGTCTCGGGTATCAGGTCGAAAACGAAGTGCTGTGTGCCCAGTTCTCGATAGCGTTCGATCGCGGATGCGATATCTGCTGGTCTGCCCCGAGTCGGAAATTCCGGATCACTGGATGTGTCCTCCACGACCAGCGGCAGCTTGATTGCGATTTCAATGCTCTTTGCGTGCCGTGACTCAGCGTCGAGGTAGTTTGCCAGTTTTTGAGTGGCCTGTTCGAGTTGAGAAAAACTCGGACGCACTGGATGCCAAGTATCGGCATAGCGTGCGGCACGTTTCAGTGCGGGTTCGCTGTTGCCGGCAACCCAGATGGGCGGCCCCGGTCGCTGGACGGGTTTGGGTCCAAAATAAGCGTTTTCCACGTTGTAGTACTGTCCTTCGAAGGTAACGGGATCAGGCCCCCACAGTGCCTGGAAGAGTTCAAGTGCTTCGTTGGTGCGGGCCCCGCGGTTATGAAAGTCCTGGTTCAGAACTTCGAATTCTTCTTCGAACCAGCCCACACCAAGACCAAACATAAAACGCCCCTGCGTCAGTTGATCGACTTCAGCGGCCTGTTTGGCAATTTCGAAAGGGTTGTGCATAGGCAGTACCACAATGCTGGTGCCGAATTTGAGTCGACTGGTTTTCGCTGCCAGGTAACTGATCACCGTAAAGGGTTCCCAGTAGCTCTGTTTCCAGTGTTCGGGGAACATCACACCCGGCCGCATCGAATATCCGGAACGGGTCTGTGGCGGCAGTATGATGTGGGCACTGCACCACAAGGCGTCGATCTCAAGCGCCTCAGCAGTTTCTGCGATCCGTGTAAAGTTCTCAGGTGTTGCATCATTACCGCGGACAACCAGTGAAAATCCATAACTCATTCAACTATATCTCCGTGCACTCGCAGTCATTTATCCGATGTTCGTAATTCATAATTGAGCTTCATCAGACGAACACTGTACGATTCAGTTATCGTCGATTGGATCAGGGCTGGTCGGCGATGCCGCGTGGGTTTGGCGGTAGTAGCCACGCCGGATATCGATCTCGGTCAGATTCGGATCGCGATCAGCAGCGGGGCCATAACCACCGCCTCCCGGGGTATGAACCTCGATCCAGTCTCCCTCGGACAGCACATAGCCCTCGCCTTTGGACAGGTGTTCCGGTGTAGTGATCTTGTCTCCCTGGCCGATCCTGATTCGGTTGGGGGCACCCTCTGTACCGCCCATAATGCCAGGTGGCCCGGTACGACCGTGATCCATGAGAAATGATGCTTTGCCTTCACCCCGGAGCATTTGGACACGATAACTGACGCCGAATCCACCACGCCTGCTTCCCAGTCCACCCGACTCCTCACGGAGTGCGTACTGCTCGAACAGCAGGGGATAGTGCTGCTCCAGGATCTCGATGGGTTGTGTTTTGGAGATGCCGACCGTCGAGCAGCCGTTGGTCAGGCCATCACCGTCAGCCCAGCCACCGTAGCCTCCGCCGGAAAAGAAATACATGATGTAGTCGCGCCCGGTTTCTGGATCGTGTCCCCCAAGTGCCAGGTTGCCACTGGTGCCGGCTGGTGCACCAAACAATCGTTGTGGAACTGGCTGTGCCATCGCCCCAAAAACGGCTTCCATAATTCGTTGAGCAACTTCTGCTGCGCAACCTGCGACTGGTTTGGGGTATGTGGCATACAGGAACGTACCTTCGGGTGGTTTGATATGAAGCGGGGCAAAGCAGCCAGCATTTATCGGCACTTCCGGAAAAATATGCTTCATCGCCACATAGACGGCGGACTGGGTCGTGGCCCATACCGAGTTCATTGGTCCGCGACAGGGCGGGCTGGAGCGAGAAAAATCAAAGTGTGCATCGCTCTGATCGATCGTTAGATCCAGGGTGATGGCAAGTGGTTCGTCTATCACACCATCGCTGTCTACGTAGGCCGTGAAGCTGTAAATCCCATTGGGGATTGCCGTGATGACTTCGCGCATGTGTTGTTCGGAGCGCACCTTGAGCTCCTCGATAGCCGCCCTGACGATTCCTCCTCCATACCGGTCCAGTAAGGCTGTAAGTCTTTTTTCACCTGTTTTGAGTGCGCCGATCTGGGCTCTAATGTCTCCGATGCGTTCGTCCGGAACACGAATATTGTTCAGAATGATATCGACCACATCCTGCTGAATCTCACCACGGTGCATGAGTTTGACAGGGGGCAAGCGCAGTCCCTCTTGTTGGATCTCTGTCGCTGTTGAATTAAAACCACCCGGCACCATGCCGCCCGTGTCTGGCCAGTGGCCGGTATTCGAGAGGAAACACCAGAGTTCCCCATCGTAGTAAAACGGCATCATCATCTTGACGTCCATCAGGTGGGTACCGCCCAGATACGGATCGTTCTGGATGATCACATCACCGGGTTCGAGGTCCTGACGCCGTTCCAGCACAGCCTGGGTGGCAAACTGCATCACGCCGAGAAATATCGGTAGCCCGAGTTCGCCCTGGGCAATCATCTCGCCGCTTTTGGGATCGTAGATACCATTCGATCGATCGAATGCTTCCGAGATTACTGGTGAAAATGAGGTCTTTTCGTGGACCAGGTCCATCTCGGAACGACGCAGGTGGAATCCGCCTGCTGGATGATGGCTGGCCCTTCTATGAGGGTGCCACTGCTGATCAGTGCACGATCGTAGACAGTTGACGCGAGCCACTCACCGTTGAAATAGACCATTCGGGTCGGTGGGGTTTCGCCGACCGCAGTCGGATAGTTTGTGCTGAACAAGGAATGGGTCAGATTGTGTCGGCGACCAATCACGGTGGTTCTCAGGCTGGCCAGCACCGGTGTCATATCTTCCAGAATGATGTCGAACCGCTCACGATAGCGGTCGGCAAAGGACTCGGCTACTGCATCAGATGAAAAGCCCGGGCTTTGTACTGCGACCCGAAATACATGACTTTGGCCCCGGTACATCAGGTCTGCCTCGTGAAAAATCTCGACATCGTCAACGGGCACAGATTCATCCACAATTGCACGTTGTCCAGTCTCACCCTGGTGTTTGAGGATTCGGTCTGCGTTGCCTTCATCGATATCAGCCAGAGGCCGCCATAATGTTTCTACATAGTCATGACGCAGGTCAGAGATCAGGCAGCCTAGCGCCGAGGTAATACCGGGAAAACGGGGTACAAGGACCTGTGGGATAGCGAGTTCTGCAGCCAGTGTGGCAGCATGCAGGGGGCCGGCGCCACCGAATGCGAATAATGCGAAGTCGCGCGGATCATGACCTTTTTCTATAGACACCAGACGGATGGCGGATGCCAGTTGGTTGCATGACACTGCGAGTATTGCCGCCGCAGCATCGACTGTATCAAGTGCAAGTGGATCGCCGACCTCCTTTTTGATTGCTTTCTGGGCATTGGAAAGGGGATTTCTTGCCTGGCCCACACCAGAAAATCCAGCGATATCGATACGACCCAGTACGAGGTTGGCGTCGGTGACAGTTGGTTTGGTGCCTCCACGCCCGTAACAGACCGGACCGGGTTGGGCGCCCGCACTTTCAGGGCCAACCCGAAGCAGTCCGGCAGAATCAACCCGCGCAATAGAACCGCCACCCGCGCCTATTGTATGGATATCGACCATGGGTACCCGCACCGGTATTCCGTAGGCGAGGTCTTTTTCTGCAGACAACGATGGTGTTGCCCCGACGATCACACTGACATCAAAGCTGGTACCTCCCATATCGCAGGCAATGAGATTATCGAAACCGCTTTGTTGCCCGATGTGTGCTGCGGCGACAGCACCTGCCGCCGGGCCGGACATCACGGTCTGTACTGGTTGTCGCGCAGCCGCTGGTGCTGTCAGGGTACCGCCGTTGCCCTGCATGACCAGGAGATCGTGACCAAATCCGGCCGCTTTTAAACGATCTGAGATCCGGCCCAGGTAGCTCGAAAGCACTGGCTGAACATATGCGTTTACGGCAGCCGTGCTGCCGCGTTCAAACTCACGCACTTCCCGCAGTATGTCGCTGCTGATAGAAATGAATCCGGTGGGCCAATTCGTTCGAGCGATTTCTGCTGCGCGCTGCTCATGCACCGGATTGGCATAGGCGTGTAAAAAGTGAATAACAACAGCTTCCGCACCGAGTTCGTGCAGTGTTTTAAGCGCTGTACGCACTTCGTCTTCGTCGAGTGGTAATAAAACGCGACCGCGAGCATCCAGTCGTTCGCTGACTTCCAGGCGTAGATCTCGATCGATCAGGGGATCAAAGGAGCCTGTCATACCGTAGTTGTTGGGTCGGGTACGACGACCCAGTTCCAGGATATCGCGGAAACCTCGTGTTGTAATCAGTCCGCAACGAGCACCTTTTCGCTCAAGTACAGCATTAGTGGCAATCGTGGTGCCATGTACAACTGCGGCCAGTTCGGCGACAGGGGACGGGCCTGATTCAATACCCTGTATTACGGCCAGAGACTGATCAGAAGTCGTCGTCGATAATTTGTCGACTTTGTACTCACCGGTCTGCCGGTTGAGGGAAAGCAGGTCGGTGTTCGTACCGCCAACGTCTACCCCTGTCTGCCAATGGCTCAAGGCAGCATCTCCTCTAGAGGCTTCAGGTGAGAGGGATCACTTTCAAAGCCAATACCGAGTTCTTTCACGATCTGGACAATACGGTCGTTGAATGGTGTGGGGATGCCCAGTGTTCGGCCTCTCTCAGATACGTGGCCGTTCAGATACTCAATCTCGGTTCGCCGTTTTTTCCGTACATCCTGCCCCATTGATGGAATACCTT
>LUMK01000155.1_pt1 | contig 14113 bp, 8 predicted proteins | sample 729981 | NCBI WGS metagenome assembly LUMK01 (sample SAMN03860265, study PRJNA289734) | marine metagenome | biome: seawater column; feature: ocean; material: water; isolation source: Red Sea water column Station 22 - depth 200m | place: Saudi Arabia: Red Sea | collected 2011-10-15 | depth 200 m
CTCCAGAGTGCACGCCAGCGTGCTCGATGTGCTGCATGATGCCACCGATGTGAACGGTCTCACCGTCGCAGAGGGCGTCCACATCAAACTCGAAGGCGTCCTCGAGGAATTCATCGATGAGGATAGGGTGGCCCTCCGTCACGTCAGCCGAGCGGGCAATGTAGTCAATGAGCTGCTGTTTTGAGTAGACGATCTCCATGGCGCGGCCGCCCAGAACGTAACTGGGTCGGGCCAGCACAGGAAATCCGATCCGTTCCGCCACTTCCACCACTTCGTCCAGCGTGCGGCCTGTCCCATATTTCGGGCAGACCACGTCCAGCCTGTCCACGACGGCGCCAAACTTTTCCCGATCCTCCGCCATGTCGATGTTTTCCGGCGCCGTTCCGATGATAGGAACGCCCGCATCGGCCAGAGCGTTGGCGATCTTCAGCGGCGTCTGGCCGCCGAACTGTACAAGAACGCCGTCCGGCTGTTCGAACTCTACGATGTTCAGCACATCCTCGTAAGTGACCGGCTCAAAGTAGAGGCGGTCAACGAGATCAAAATCTGTGCTGACTGTCTCCGGATTACAGTTGACCATGATTGTCTTGTAGCCGATCTCCTTCAGCCCGAAGACCGCCTGCACGCAGCAGTAATCAAACTCGATCCCTTGGCCGATCCTGTTCGGGCCGCCGCCCAGAATCATCACTTTGCCGCGACACCTCTCCGACTTGGTGTCAAGGGGGACAATCTCATTCTCTTCATCGTAGGTGGAGTAGCAGTAAGGTGTCTTCGCTTCAAACTCGGCCGCGCATGTATCTACCACTTTGTAGCTGGGAGAAACCTCTTTCTCCTTTCTTTTCTGTCGGACCTCCGCCTCTTTCGCTCCTGTCAATCGCCCGATCTGTCTGTCGGAGAATCCGTCCTGCTTCAGTTCAAGAAGAGGTCTGTCAAAAGCGCCGGAATCGGCCGCCTTAACCAACTGTTTGATCTGCCTCAGGAACCACGGATCAATCTTGGTCTCACTGAAGACATCCTCCACCGTCTCTCCGTCAAGGAACGCCTGCCGAACTTTGAGAAGCCGAAATGCGGAGGCGAACCGCAGTGTTGTCATGTCGAGCGCTCTGGAGCGGCTCACATCAGGATCGCCCTCCGCAGGCGGCCTCGGCTCCAGCCCGTCCAGTCCCACCTCCAGAGACCGAAAAGCTTTCTGAAGCGATTCGCGGAACGTCCGGCCGATGGCCATCACTTCACCCACACTCTGCATCTGAACGCCGAGATGTCCCGACGCCGACGGGAATTTCTCGAAATCGAAACGGGGAACCTTTGTGACAATGTAATCAATGGTCGGCTCGAACGCCGCCAGCGTCTTGCCCGTAATATCGTTGGGAAGTTCATCCAGTGTGTAACCCACTGCAAGTTTGGCCGCCACCTTGGCAATTGGGAACCCTGTCGCCTTTGACGCCAGCGCCGAGGAGCGGCTCACGCGCGGATTCATCTCAATGATAATCATACGGCCGTTGTCAGGATTCACGGCAAACTGAACATTCGATCCCCCCGTCTCCACGCCGATGGTCCGCAGGCAGAGAATGGCCCAGTTCCGCATCTTCTGGAATTCCCTGTCGGTAAGCGTCATGGCCGGCGCCACAGTTATAGAATCGCCCGTATGTACGCCCATGGGATCAACATTCTCGATGGAGCAGATGATGATGGCGTTGTCGGCTCTGTCTCGGATCACCTCTAGTTCGAATTCTTTCCATCCAAGAAGAGACTCCTCGATGAGCACCTCCGTGATGGGGCTGGCGTTGAGACCGTTTTCCACCAGCTTCTGAAACTCATCACTGTTGTAAGCGACTGAGCCGCCGGTGCCGCCCAAAGTAAAGCTCGGCCGGATAATCACGGGAAAGGCCATCGATTCAATGAGCGTTTTCGCCTCCTCCCACGAATAGACGAATCCGCCCTTTGCCGTCTCAATTCCCGCCGAGTCCATTGTCTTTTTGAACCGCTCCCGGTCCTCCGCTTTCTCGATGGCATCCACCTGGGCGCCGATCAACTGAACACCATATTTATCCAAGATCCCTTCACTGTGCAGATCCATGGCGAGATTCAGCGCTGTCTGACCGCCCACGGTGGGAAGGATAGCGTCCGGTTTTTCTTTCTCGATGATGGCGGTTACATACTCGGTGGTGATGGGCTCGATGTACGTTCTGTGTGCCAGGTTCGGATCTGTCATAATGGTGGCTGGATTGGAGTTGACCAGAATGACACGGTACCCTTCTTCCTTCAAGCCGCGGGTGGCCTGAGTACCGGAGTAGTCGAACTCGCACGCTTGACCGATAACGATGGGCCCGGCGCCAATGATCAGGATTGATTCTATATCGTCTCGTCTAGGCATCGTCCATCATTGCCGTAAACTGTCCGAAAAGGTATCGACTGTCGTGAGGTCCCGGCCCGGCTTCGGGATGGTATTGGACAGAAAAAGCGGGGATCTCCTTACACCTGAACCCTTCCACCGTGTCGTCGTTCAGGTTCCAGTGGGTGATCTCCGTAGAGGCAGGGAGCGAATCGGGATCTACAGCAAAGCCGTGGTTGTGGCTGGTGATCTCAACTTCTGAGGTGTCGATGTTTTTCACGGGATGGTTGATCCCGCGGTGGCCGAACTTGAGTTTGAAAGTGGCGCCGCCGACAGCTAGTGAGAGGAGCTGATGCCCGAGGCAGATCCCGAAGATCGGTCTCTTCCCCAACAGATTCCTGATTGTGTTAACGCCGTAGGTGACCGCCGCCGGATCGCCGGGGCCGTTGGAGAGGAAGATGCCGTCTGGCTTCAGCGCTAAAACATCATCGGCGGAAGTCGTCGCCGGCACAACTGTTACACCACATCCATGTTCCGAGAGCAGTCTCAGAATATTGTGCTTAATCCCGAAATCCATCGCCACAACTTTATGCTTGGGCGGTGATCCATTCCGCGGCCAATCGTAAGGTGTTTCACAACTAACTTGCGGAACGAGGTCGAGGCCGGACATGGAGGGGACGTCGGTCACTTTTTTCTTCAGAGAATCCTCCTCCGGATCTGCTGTGCTGATAATCCCGTTCATGGCGCCCCGATCTCTCAGGTGACGTGTGATGGCCCGTGTGTCCACGCCCTGAATGCCGACGATTCCGGCGCCTTTGAGGTAATCGCCCACCGATTGTTCAGAACGGAAGTTGGAGGGCAGCTCCGTCTCTTCCCTCACCACAAAGCCCGCCGCCTGAATCTTACTGGATTCCACATCATCCATGTTTGTGCCGTAATTGCCGATGTGAGGAAAGGTCATTGTTACGATCTGCCCGCAGTAGGACGGGTCAGTGAGGATTTCCTGATAGCCGGACATCCCGGTATTGAAGCACACTTCACCGGTCGCCTCGCCGGTGGCGCCGAGCGCGGTCCCTCTGAAGAGGCGACCGTCTTCCAGCATTAGTACGGCGTCCTGTTTCGTCACGTTTTCGCCCCCCTCATTCGGAAAGGCGAGGCAAAAAAAGAGCCCCAATAGTGGGGCTCAGATTTCAGAAAAGAGCCGGACATAAGTCAGCGAGCCGATGCAGACGGACACATTTTTCTTCTTCTCCTCTGCACCTGTCCTAATGTTTCCTGATTGCGTTCACTGTTAATTCATTCGCCCCGAACCGTTATATTTGGGTCGAGAATTTACCTTCTCACCGAAAGGTCGGCAACCGAAAAGCTGGACGAGTCAATGAACATCCTTATCCTTCACGGACCCAATCTGAACCTCATAGGTGTCCGTTCTGCCGCTGCCGGGGAGCGAATAACCCTCGACAAGATCAACCGCGCCCTCCGGCGTCAGGCCCGAGACGTGGATGCGACTCTGAAGATTCTCCAGACACATGAAATGGCGAGGGCGATCACCTTTCTCCAGCGAAACAGGAACTGGGCCGACGGCTGCCTGTTAGCGCCGGGAGCGTGGGCGAGGAACAGTTACGATCTTCTCGATACAGTCCAGCTCTGCAACGTCCCTACCGTGGAAATTCACTTCAGTCCAGACTACGACCCTTCACAACACGGGGCCGCTTCCATCTTTTCGGAGTCGTGCCTCGCCACAGAAACTGGAGTGCCGTTGGATGTCTATTCCGCCGGACTGGAAAAGCTTACAGCACTGGCCGGAGAGTAGCACCGTTTCGTTGAGTCGAATCCACCTGATGTTAATGGCAATCGCCCTCACCGGCTGTGCGCCGACCGTTCCACCTCCAGAGCCGGCGCCGGAGCCTGAATCGACAGTCGAGCCTCTCTCCGTTCCTCAGCCTGAGTTAGTGCCCGCACCTGAACCGCTCCCCGAGTCCGAGCCGGTACGGAGACCGGAACCGAAGCCCAAGCCGAATCTGATGCCCGAGCCTGAACCGGCGTCTCCGGCGGCGGTAAGTGTACTGAAATCAAGCGGGGGGGATACCATCACAATCCATGTCCCATTCGGGGCGGAGGTGGATGAAAGCATTCTGAACAGTGCCCTCGGCGAAGCAGTGAGAAAACTCGATTATTCAGCCCTCCTGAAGCGGACTGAAGACGATTCCATCATCCGTGAAACGAGGGAACATTTTTCCAATATGGAGAGACTCCCGTTCCGCCCTGTCGGTCTGACCGGAGAGGAGGCGTCCTTCTCATTAACATTTGCCTTGGACAGGGAGCGTATTGTGGCCTATGCAGAAAACCTGATCAGCCCCACCGTGACCGTAAGCCCGACCCTTGTGACTCCTGTAACTCCTGACGAAAAGGTTCATGACAGTTTCGACTATCTTCCAGACGGTCTGCTTCTCGAGCCGTGTCCCGGCGTCGCCTACCCGAAAAGTTCAATCCTTCTCCCGAATGCACCAAGGGATCACTTCTGAAGAAAGCGGCGCACATTGGAAGAACGCCGTCGGACGTCTTCGAGCATATACTTTTCGGTCAGGCTGTTTACATCGATCACGGGATCGACATTGTGAAGGGGAAACGGCTGGTGACTATCTATGCTCATATGTCAGAAATTGCGGAGGATGTCACAGTGGGAGCCACCGTGAAACGGGGACAGACGATCGGCAAGGTCGGCGCCAGCGGAACGAGCGACGGCGCTCTTGGCAACTGGGAGCACGCCCACCTCCACTTCGAACTCATTATTCAGGATAAGGGGGGCGAGAGGTATATGGGGCAGGGACTGAGGTATAACTCGCTGACGAAACTTCTCGAAAGGCTCTTCGTCTCGAAATAGGTTCAACCGTTCCCGGAACGGTCAATCTCCTCCTTCAATTTCTCTTTCTCCTCTTTTCTGTCGTACTTTTTTCCGCCCCCCTCCACCTTCTCCGCCGGAACGGGATGAGTCGACTGCCTCAGCGATTTCTTGAACGAGCCGGAGGAAGCGCCCTTCTTCCCTTTCCGCTTCTTCCGTTTCCTGGCCATGTCTCAGCCGGGGAAACTCAGTAAGCTCTCGCCCCCACGCCGTCCCTTGTTCGGGGATCGGCGACGCCCACATAAGCCTGAAGTTCCTCGCTCCAGGCGATGGCCCGGACAGTCCCGAGGCCGTCCCGGACCACAACGCGGTACCCTTTTCTTTTCATCGCTTTCTTGTGGCGTCTCGGCATGTGTGATTCCACAAACAGGGCTTCGGGACGGTACTGATGGTGAAACCGAGGAAGGGCGAGTGCCTTGCCGACGGAAAGGTCAAAATCGAGAACACCGAGGACAGTGTGGAGAACTGCCGTAATAATCCTCGGGCCGCCGGCGCCGCCGAGCATCATGACAGGTTTGCCGTCCTTCACCACAATGGTGGGCGACATGCTGGAGAGGGGGCGTTTCCCCGGTTCTATGGCGTTCGCCTCTGCACCGATAAGGCCGAAGGCGTTCGGCACGCCGGGCTGGGCGCTGAAGTCGTCCATCTCTGAGTTGAGGGCGACGCCTGTTCCGGGGACGGTCACCTGCGCGCCGTAGGTGAGGTTCACCGTATGATTGATGGCGACGGCGTTTCCCCAACTGTCGACCACGGCAAAGTTGGTGGTGTGGCCCGGCCCGTAAGCCAAGGCATACCGTTCATCCCGCGGTCCGACGGCAATCACATTTTTCACTTCATCGACCAACGATTGAGCATAAGATTTGCTGATGAGCTTCTCTACGGGGACAGGGTAGAAATCGGCATCGCCGAGATGTTCGGCGCGATCTGCGAACGCCTTGTCCATAAACTTCGAAGTGAGGAAGACGCTCTCTTCGTCCCAATCAGTCTTGCCGTCAAGGGCGCCGGACGCCTCGATCATGTTCAGAATCTGAACGAGATGGACCCCACCGGAACTGGGCGGCCCCATGCCGTAGACCTCATAACCTTTGTAGCTGCCTGTGATCGGTTCGCGCTCCACCACCCTGTAGTTCGCCATATCGTCGGTGGTGATAACGCCGCCGGTCTCGCTCATGAACTGATCAACCTGCTGGGCGAATTCGCCTCTGTAGAAATAGTCGAGCCCGCCGGCGCCGAACTTTTCGTAAGTATCGGCCAGAAGGGGCTGTTTAAACAGTTCTCCCATCTCCAGTTCTGAACCGTCCTCATGAAAATAGACCTCGGCCGAGCCGGGATCGCTCTTGAGCTGTTCCGTCGCTCCCTTGTAGCGATCGACATAAGCGTCGTCAAGGATAAAGCCGTCGCGGGCGATGTCGGTGGCGGGCTTGATCAACTCGCTCAAGGGGATGGTGCCGCCGAGTTCGAGCGCTTTCATGTACGCCGCCGGAACGCCCGGAACACCCACCGCCAGCGGCCCGATCTGGCTCAGGTCAGAGTCGGCTTTCCCATCGCGGATATACATATCACGATGTGCTCCGGCCGGCGCCATCTCCCTGCCGTCGATGGTGTGGACCGTCCCGTCTGCGAGACGCATGACGATGAACGCACCGCCGCCGAGACCGCAGTTGGCCTGATCCACAACACCGAGGGCGAGCCCTGTGGCGATGGCAGCGTCGATAGCGTTTCCGCCGTTTTTCAGAACATCAATCCCAACTTGAGAAGCGATGGGGTGTACAGAGGAGACGACGCCGTTCTTTCCGACGGCCTCCTCAGCCTCCAAGTTCACCCTCCCTTCGAAAATATAGAAATTGAGTCCGTCCTTGGCGCAACCTGAAAAAAGCAGCGGGAACAGAATAACGGCTGTGAGGACAGGATATCTCCTAAAATGCATAATTTCTCCTAAGATTTGGCCGGAAATGATACCACGGAGAAGGCCAGATTGTCAACTATTTCGATTCCGGTTTCAATGCTCAAGAGCACACCTCGTTACAGACTGAACAGCTTTGTAACCTTTAAGACGAGCGCTCGATCGATGGCGTCGCCTGTAGACGCATTTCTATGATCGAGGATAACGAGAAATACGTCGCTCAATGGGGAATGAATCAGGTTAACCCTCAAGTTTGACACCACTTCATCTGACACTGTATTGTACTGCAGATAGATAGATGAATGAATCGCCGTGGTGTGCGAATAGTTGAATCGCAAGCCGTACACATTGGCAGTCACATTCTGACCACTGTAGGTGATGTTATTTATGCTCGAGGTTGCTGAAGCAGTCAGTCTGTATCCAACTCGGCCGGCTATATTGAGAGAGAGGGTACTTTTCTCTCCAGCGAAATATGTCCCCGAGGATAGCCGCAGGTTTCCGAACAGAGGGAGGGAAGCGTTGGATCGGTAGAACGCGATAATCTCTCCAAAAGAATAATCAGCGGCGTCTATCGTTACATCCTCTCCGATTGAAAAGGGGGAGTCGACCCGCTCAAACCTGCTGACACCTTTCACGCCCATCACACTGCCGTCGCGGAAATGAAAGTCGAGGGCCGCAGAGGCGGTTCGTGTTACCACGGCTGAATTCAGGTCGGTCACATAGTGAAATTCGCCATACGGATTCAGCTTGTAGAACCGCTTTGACGCCAGTGCCGGATGGGCGCCAAGGGTGGCATAGGCGTGCCGGACCCCCTTTCGCCTCACGAATCCAACGCCGGGATTAAACTGTTCCCCCACCTCTTTATAGAAAGCGGAAATGTCCCAAAAACCGTCCCGCCAGCCGGTGGAGATTCGGCCTGCGAGATTGCCTCCACCACTCCCCGGTTCAGTCGTCCCCGCGAGATACGAACTGACGACGAGGTTGCCGAAGAATCTGAGGTTTGCATCGACGCCGAAACTCCTGTTGTAGTCGTCACTTGCAGCTGTTTCTTGACGTTGAATTACCATGGCGCCTATATCGGAATTACCTTTCATGTTCCGCCTCAGTCGGAAGACCTGAAACTGCTCCGCTGGACTATCCTCCAACCGTTCTGTCTGAATGGCGAGGGCTCCCAATTCAACATCTTTCACTCTGCCGGTGAGCCTTCCACCGGCGACAATGGGAATAGGCGACCCTTTCTCCAGTCCTATCCTTCTGGAATGAAATAGTGTGAAATCTCTAAGAGAGGCACCCATCCTGTAGTTTCTTTCAGTCACATCTCCGAAGGTGAAGGCGCCGGCGTTCTCAATGAAGAAATCGCGCTTTTCCGGAAAAAAGAGCGGAAACCGGTCGAGATTGATCTGAAGACGATCCGCTTCAACCTGGGAAAAATCTGTATTGTATGTCATGTCGAGAGTGAGGCTCGGTGTGACTCCCCACTTGATATCGGCGCCTCCGTCTGCAGTTGAAGAATTTTCGCCGCCGTTTGAACCGACAGAACCGAACGGCTTCACACTCAGGTTCCGCCCTGATTTGATCCCCTTGATCCCAAGCAGTGTGCCGGCCTTTGACATTTTGTGAACGCGCCCCCGCCTCGGCAGAGGAGCCCAGTAAGAATCTTCATTCTTCCGCCGGACTCGCCTCAGGAAATTCAATCCCCATTTCTGCTCGTCCAGCGATGGGTCGAAACGAAGGGTAGAGAACGGAATAGCCAGTTCCACGTTCCATCCTTCGTCATGAATCACTGTCTTCACTTCAATCACCCCCTCCCAGGCGAGGTTGGGGTTCCGGCTGTCGTTGAACACCTGTCCATCTTTGATTGCCCCCATGGGATTGAACAGAAACATGAAGGCATTGCTGCGATCGAAAAATGTGTCGAGCGTCAAGGCGAAGACGTCGCTGTTGTGAGTTTCAAAATCTTGCTGGAGGCTCTCGATAACGAGTTTGTCCGGCTCCGAATCGTAGCAGACTGCCCCCACGTAGAGGTTCACATCATCGTAGAGAAGTTTTACAGACGTCGGTTCGGTGGCGGGGTACCCCTCCTGGAGTTTGGCCTGAACAAAACCGTCAATAGTCTCGGCCGATTCCCAGGCCTTTTCATTAAGGCGGCCGTCGATGATGATCTGTTGGTCAGTTAGAGTGGCGTAAGCAGTGGGCCGTGGCGCTTCATCAGGGATAATGTGCGACAAGGATTCATCCCCGCGAGCAGTCTGAACGATGCTTAATCCAGCCAGCAACACCAGATAGCGAATTCGAATCCTCGACTTCCTGTTCACGCCGGTTAGCCGGGCGCAGTGACGACAACGCCTCTACTCAGTAATAGACGGATAGTTGTCCAATCCGCTCAAGAGGAGCGCATTGAACAGCAGTTTGTACGTTCCTCTCGGCTGACCGCGGAACTGCGGACGGAAACCGACGAGAACAATGTCGCCATCTCCCACGGTCACACGGACCGCCGCCGCTTTGCCGCCGATGTGATCCTTCTCACCCAATGCCCAGCCGCTCATAAGGATATCCTCTTTGTCGTAGGTAGCGATCACTTCCACCGGCGGACTCGGCGCCAGTTTGGTATCCTCGCGGCCCCCTTCCCCTTTTCTCGAAAGTTTCACCTCCTTGAAAGCACGACTCCTGACAAAATAGGCTGCCGCCTCCTCCTGCATCCCCCCTGTGAGGGGATGGCTCTGATTCAGATGAATCCTCACCAGTGAACCGGGGATGAAGAATTTCTGAGGCGACACGCCGGAGACAGCATTCCGGACCGGGAGCCCAAACTGCTCAATGGCGAAATCGGAGGCGCCGTCCAGCATGACCAATGTTCCGCCCTCTTCAACATACCTCTTAAGGGCGGCGGCCCCTTCAACGCCCATGCCGCCGATGTACTCTTCAGGCATGGTGTGCATGGCGTGACCGTTCAGGATTCTCCCGGGCGACTGATCAGGAATTACGATGGCGCTGTAGCGGCTCAGGCGGCCGCCCTGTATGTCGGCGTCGTGGAGCGTGTCCATAGGGAATTCATAATTCTCCAACAGCCACCGCGTCCACCCCTCGTCCATATTGGAGACCCACGACTTGTAAAGTCCTATGCTGAGCCGGTCGGCGGGGATAAGTGAGGCGGACGGTTTTTTCGAAAGGCGGGTGAAGCTGACGCCAAGATCGGCAGCGATGGCGTCGACGGCGGCATCGCTACCTTTGCCAGACGATTCGATCACGATGGAGCCGCGCCCGAACTCAACAGACCGTACCTTGTGCGAACCGTCGAGGTAGGAGACTTGCTTTCCGGTGTCGAGGAGCCGGTTGACCGCCACAACCGTCGCATTGGTTCGATTTGAGACGATATAGCCCCAGTCACCGCGGCCGGTCACATCTCCGGCGGCGGGCGCAATCTCAATTTCAACAATCTCTTCTGCCTTCACCTTGAACGGCTCGTCAATCCTGTCTACCGCTATGCCCATCTGCATGGGCAGCGTCCAGCCGGCAAGATCATACGGCACCTGCGGCGAGCCGTCGGGACCTCGTCTGTCGGGATATTCTTGGGGCTCCATCATGTCGAGGACCATTGGACGGAACGCCTGCGCCGCGTAGACGATGTACGAACCCTTCGGGTATTGGTCATCACCCGCCCGGAATCTGGCGGTGGACTTGTGTACCTCAATCCCGGTCCGCCGGAGATGGGTCACAAGATTCGTTGCCTCAACACGATCCCACTGTTCCGTCGGAATCACATAAGCGAAAGGGCCGCCGGCCTCTCCCGCTTCGATGGCGTCACGGCCCATGCGATAAATGTTCATAAGCCACTTCTCGCGGAGATCAGCGGAAACATTCATCACTGCCATGGATGCGGTCAGCATATAGTCCACCGCATCCCTGAAATGGGATTCTCCTGCCTCCCACGGAATGGGGAGAAAAATGTCCGTCCCGTCATTGGATAGACGATTCGCCCGGCGGGAGCCGATGTTTTTCGGAATCGAGTCTGGATCGTAGAAACGGGGCGTCGGCGTGGCGTGGCTCGTCTCGGTGAGAATGCCGATCTGGTTGTGGAAATAGGGGGCGGTCCGCATGCCGCCGTTCCACCACATGCTGTACTGAAAATCAGAGACAACACCGCCCATCTTCTTCATGGCGAACCTGTTCCCCATGGCGGTGCCCACAAGGCTGACACCGGTGGTGACACCGGGGTGGATGTTGGGATTGACGGGATCAGAAAACGGCGGAAGAAAAATCCTCGCCCAGGATGGGCCTGTCTGATGATGGTTGTAAACAATCTGAGGATACCACTCGTTGTAGATCACTCGGGAGCACGCCTGAGATTCGGGCATGTTGTTCATGAACCAGTCCCTGTTGTTATCGTGCCCGACGTAATGGTGATAGAGCCAGGGCGGACCGGTAGTCTCGAACGGTGTGCCGAGGTTCCGGCGGTACCAGTCCACCACAATGTCCATACCGTCAGGATTCATTACAGGCATCAGAAGTACTATAACATTTTCACGAATCTTTTTCATCTCCTCTGATTCTTCGGTGGCGATGCGATAGGCCAGTTCGGCGGTCATCTGGCCGTGGGCCCTTTCGGTAGCGTGCATGCCGCCGTCTATCCAGAGAATCGATTTCCCCTCCTTCACCAGTTGCTGTGCTTCCGCTTCGCCGATCCGCGCCCGGGCGAGCTTGGTGGAGATGGTCTTCCACCTGTCCAACTGTCGGAGATTTTCTGATGAGGAAATAAATTGAACCAGCATAGGCCTGCCGAGGGCGCTCTTGCCGATCTCCTCAAGAATCACCCTGTCCGAGGCGTCAGCGAGCTGCCTGTGATAGTCCACCATCTGGCTGTAATCAGCGAGCTTGTAATCGTCGCCGATGCGGAAGCCGAAAACCTCCTCTGGAGATTTTGGCTGCGCTACGATGAGGCTAAGATGTATAACTAATAGGCATAATCTTGGGTATTTCATTTTGTCCTTTCTTTTATCGTTTTTGTGCGGGTGCCGCTGAGCTTCCTTCCCAATCCGGATCTGCACCGCCAATCCACTCTCCCGTCACTGTATCGTTCATCACCGCATGGATTCGCCCGAAACGACCTATCCCTCTCTGCACAGAGACGCCGTAACCTAATTCAACAAAGTGGAGGCTATCGGCCAAAGACCACCCTAATCCACCGGTGAATTCAAGATCAATCCCTTCTTCCGTAGGATAGACACGGGGTAGCCGGAGAGCCGATGCAAGATCGTGACCCTGATCGATGATCCTGCTGATCACCGCCACTATGGAGGAAGGTATGCGGCTACCGCCCGCCGCACCAAGAGCCAGAAACGGGGAGTCGTTCTTCGACACGAGCAAAGGAGAGATGTGGCTTGAAGCACGTTCTCCCGCTCTCACCTCACCTAGATAGCCACCTAACGTTTGAGCATAGGCAAAACCGAGCCCTGGCGTGGCAACCTTTGACCCAAGAGTGGTGCCTAAAGTTTGCGTCAGAGCCACAACCATCCCATCTCTATCGACCACGGTGAGATGAGTTGTATGCCCCATCGGTGCCGACCACGCTTCGGGGAGAGGTTCCCCTCCGCTCCTCGGTGATAGTGAGCCGTTGCTGATCTCATCTGCCCGCTCCCGGGCCCATGCTTTTGACGTAAGTCGTTCCGCATCCTCAAGGGAATGCTGTTCCTTTCTGTCGAGATAAGCAGCTTCGATGGCATTATGCAGAGCCTCTCCCCAGATTCTTTCATCCGTCATGTCCTTCCCCAGCGCCTCCATGATGTGCAACACCTCAATAGTGATAGCGCCAAAGGCGGGCAAGTAGAGAGCGACCAAATCGAACCCTCGGTACGAACCGTGGACAATGTAGGAATTCTCCGCACGGTAGTCCTTCAGGGCTTTTCGTGTAAGCACACCTCCGTTGGCCTGATTGTCTTCAATAATTCTTTCCGCGATCCACCCTTCATAGAATACGTCAGGTCCATCTTCAGCAATGGCATTCAGCACCCTGGCAAGGTCTGTCTGTACCACCCAGTCTCCCGCTTTCTTTGCGGAACCGTCCTCATTCAGAAAGTAGCGGCGGGATCCTTCAAACTCATTCAATTCTTTATTAACCGATGCTTGGCGTAACGCTTCGCCGCTGATGAGAGCATGACCGTTTTCCGCAAGTGAAATCGCAGGTTTCATCACTTTACGCAGCGGGAGGGATCCGTGTTCATTCAGAGCTTTGGTCAGCCCTCTTACCACGCCCGGTACACCGATACTTGGATAGCCATAACGCTTCTTTGGTGCATTTTCGTAGTCATAATCCAGCGGTGCCTGTGTTGTGCCATCAATACCGAACACTTCACCCGAAGAAGATGAAATCAATATCTGTGTCCTTCCGCCAATCCCACTCATACTCGGCTCTACAACCGCTAGGGTAAAGGCGGCCGACACAGCCGCATCCACAGCGTTACCACCAGCTTCAAGCATCTCTACGCCGGCCTGCGTGGCAAGAGGATGGGCGGTGGCTACAGCGCCTGCTTTCGATTGCGATTGTTTCTGATACAAATTTTTATACGAAAAATCGGATACCTGTTGGACATGTCCACAATTAGATAGAAGTACAACAGCCGAAAACGTTAGTCGTTTGAAATTAATTGTGTAGCAACGCACAGTCTACATATTCCTTTAATACTGGTTATCAGTGGTGTGAATAGTAGGAAATAGTAAAGCAAATACTCAACTTTATGAGCACAATTTATTTCCGAAGGCTAACAGCATCAAGGAGTATCGGAAGATTGTTGCACTTTCAAATAGCATTGAGATAGCTTAGGTTAGTCGTAATGAAGAATTGCCAACAACAGATACGATATTGGTTACCGCCCGTTTTCTTGCTTCTGATACTGATTCTAGGTTGCGACGAGCCTGCCACTACAGATTCGAATGAACCAGAAGAAAAAATCGAGTATCTCGTTGGTGAATCCTACTTCGG
>LUMK01000174.1_pt1 | contig 14097 bp, 12 predicted proteins | sample 729981 | NCBI WGS metagenome assembly LUMK01 (sample SAMN03860265, study PRJNA289734) | marine metagenome | biome: seawater column; feature: ocean; material: water; isolation source: Red Sea water column Station 22 - depth 200m | place: Saudi Arabia: Red Sea | collected 2011-10-15 | depth 200 m
GGTCAGGTGACTGTTGATGATTGGTATCCTGTACCAAGTTGTATGCCACTTACAAATGTGATTGAAGCATTTTCAAGTAAACCAAAGTATGAACTGTCAATTCATTTTGCATGTGGTGCTGGTACATACATCTTTGAAGATGCAGATACGAAAAAATTTGTTCCAATGACAAGATTCTGTGACATTCAGGGAATGCTTGAACTGTTTGAGGATAAATCAGAACAGATTCGTTCTGGAGCTAACAAGTACTTTACAATGCTAGAAGTAGTAAGAAAACTGAAAAGTTTCATTGATAAGGATAAACAACCAGCAGGTTTGGATCTTGCAAAGATGTTTAGCAGTATACTAATGAAAAGATCATTTGACGCAGTAGGTAGTTGGCATGTTAAAGGTCTCTTCTTGGGCATGATGCACTTCCAAGACAAGTATAACGAAGACCTTGAAAGATTACAAAGATGTGATATTCATTATCTGACACCTGATCTTAGGGTAGTTCCATTCTGTGCATTTAATGTAATTCCAGAATGGTATAGAGATAGAATCCAAAAGAAATACTCCATTACTGTTGAGGAATGGGAAGAACGACAAGGAGAAAAACTTGAAGACGGTCTTTACAGAGGTCTTATGAGAAGAGGTGCTGGCGATGAGCTTGCAGCGGGCTGTGCCAAGAGTCAGATGTTCCACGAAGCACAGCAAGCAACAATGTAATTAGTCACACTTTATTTTTAGGCAATAAATCAAAAGAAACCTATGGCAATTGAATTATTTGTTAATGGTACGTTGATGCGCGGACTGGCACTGCACAAAAATTTGGATGGCGCAAATTTTCTTGGCGAATTTCATACTCTTCCAATTTATCGTCTTTATTCTATTGATGATATTCATCCTGGTATGTTTGAAGTCGAAGAAGGAGGAATTTCAGTTATCGGTGAAATATATCGTATGAGCGACGAAATCTTTCAACGGGTGAAAAGTGGAGAACCATCTGGTCTATATTTTGGTGATGTTAAATTGACCAATGGGAACACAGTCAAAGGTGTATTATTCCCAAGGGAGACAGCAGAGTCAAATTACAAAGACATTTCCAATTTCGGAGATTGGCGTGCTTACATAGCCAGCCTTAAGAAATAGATTACTGATGAAATCTGTATTGGATTTTGAAATTGATACAATTGGAAAATCAGCACTAAATTTTATAGAATCATATTCTGATGGTGATACAGTTGGTGAAACTGTAAAAGTTTTTGAGAATACGGTTTATTTGAAAACTAGGAATGATGATTTAATCTGCTTAACTTCAAAGGATGTAAAAGCTCCAATCAATCTGAATCTTAACCCACCCGTTAATTTTTTGGAATTAGATTGTATCAACAAAAAGGCTATCAAAACATCAGATGGGTTAAAGTTAGAAACCATCGGATTTAATACTAAAAACTCGAAAATTTATCCCATAACAAAAGATCATGGAATAAAATCTGGTTTGCGTAATAGGATCTTATTTTCTGTGGATGAAATGAATCTTTTCGACACTTCAGGAAGTATTCTTGACAATCACTCACTATTTTTCAACGAGTTATCAGATTCAATTAGGTTGATATCAGAATCTACGCAAAAACATGATCTAGTGAAATTGTCAGACCGACTTTCAAGTATTGTTGGGTTAGGAAACGGATTCACTCCTTCAGGTGATGATTTTATAGTTGGCTTCTTATTTTGTCTGAATAGAATTCTTTTATGTTCAAATGATAAGAGCATAAAATTTGTTGTCATGGGGAACACTAACTGGGCTAGCAAAAAATTCATTGATTATTCCCAGAATGACATTGTCATTGAACCACTTGAGGTGTTTGTTAATTTTTTATTGTCAGGAGAAAACAAAACGAAATTTCCTTTAATGGATCTTGTTCAAGTGGGCAGATCCAGCGGTATGGATGCAAGCATAGGTGCGATTATAGCTACGGTGTTTGTTTTTGATAATGACTTTAGAAATTTAATATTAACAAAACTTAATTTTTTGAAATAATTGTACCAGCTTTGCCATTTAATGCCGCCAGGGCATTGTCTAAAGATGTGATAATACCCATATCTCCTCCAGATTCTAAGAAATCTATCATTGCCAGCATCTTTGGTTTCATACTTCCTTCCAAAAATTGTCCTTCCTTTAGGAGTTTTTTTGCAGTTTTTACAGTGATAGTATCCAAGTCACTCTCATTCGGCTTACCATAATTCAATTTTACTTTGTCTACGTCTGTTAGAATCAAAAGTACCGAAGCCCCAATAGATTTTGCAATCAAAGCTCCAACATGATCCTTGTCAACCACACAGTCTATTCCCTTAAAACTAGAACCACTCTTGATTACAGGTATTCCACCGCCACCACCAGCAATCGGCAAACAGGAATCATCCTCAATGAATTCTTTCAATATATCTAATTCAACAATTTCTAGTGGCTTTGGAGACGCAACTACTCTTCTCCACGTTTTTTCTCCAGTAGGTTTTACTTTCTTAATAATATAGCCCGTTTTATCCCTTAATTTTTTTGCCTCAGTCTCTGTTAAGAAAGGACCTATAGGCTTACTTGCGGAAGTTTTACCAAATTTTGGATCATTTTTAGATACGAGCGTTTGAGTAATCAAACTTACAACTCTTTTATTTTTTTTTAATTTTAAAAATTCGTTTTGGAGTGCCTGCTGCAGCATATATCCAATTTGGCCTTGCGTCATAGCTATAACCGTATGCATCGGTAGGTTAGGCATATTCTTTGCAAATTCCTGTTGTAGGAGTAAATTTCCTACTTGTGGTCCATTACCGTGAGTAATACCTGAAACTTTGTACCGGTGTTTGCCTAGAACAACAGAAGCAATACTTTTTGCCGTTTTTTTTATATTTTCTTGCTGTTCTTCATGTGTGCCAATTTGATCTTTTTGTAAAATGGCATTCCCACCAAGTGCGATTACTATTTTCTTAGAACCATTTTGGTTTTTTTTGCCCATACTACTCAGAATATTGTCATTTAGTCAAAAAGCTATATAAGCGATTACAAAATTGCATCAGTCGCTATCAATTTTATCAAGTATATCTTCAATATCTTTTTCAAGTTTTGGTTTTGGCTCCCAGTTGACATGCGCGGTCTCAACTTTTTGTTCCGTTAAGGATTGATAAAAAAACCGCAAGCCGATATTTATTACTCGAAGATTGTTTGGTATCAAAACAATTCTCCCTCTAGAAATTCAGAACGAATTTTTTTAATCAAGTTTTCATCTGGTTTGTTGACAACAAGTGCAGCTGCAAAACTCATCAAAGCGTTAGATGTAAAAAGTTTGGCGCCGGAGTCTGTCAACAACTTGAGTTCATTTTCACTTACATCCTTTTCTGTTCCGCAAATGTATGCAAAGACAGATAATTTTCTACCATTTTCCTCAGCAATCTCAATAGCTTTTTTTATGGTTTCAGCATGAAATGATATAGTATTTTTTGCGGCATTAATTCCACATATTATATCAATAATTATCACACCAACATTTGGATCATTGGCATCCTCAAGAATTCTGTTCTTCCTTAGCAAGGGATCAATTATAGGATGTGGTCTAGCCGAAGTAAATTCCTCCTCACCAAAATCAATCAAAGTATTTTCCTTACTAGATGCATTTCCCTTAATGGAATACTCACCGTCTGAGCTAAGATTAGAGTGTATTTTCCCTATCATTTGCTCCAAAATTATTTTAGATTCGTAACAAAGAGTACCACCAGCAAAAAATCCCCTAACAAATTTTTGTTCATTGTTTAAACTATTGGAAAGTGATTCAGCCATCTTAACAGATTCACTGACTTGACTCCTGATAATATTCCTAATTTTTTTGTAGGAGTCACCATTTAGAGATTTCAGAGTTTTTAGCACAGATGTCTGAATTGATTTGGAAAATTTTATCTTGTCAGTATCTTCACGGTTTTCATTATCACCAACCAAACAAAGAACATAATTTTTCTTTGAGAAATTATTGATTTTGTTTATGATTTTATTTCTAACATCGTTGTCAACAGGTTTTGAAACCAGCAAGACAGCCTCAGTGTTTGGATCATTTTCAAAAATTTCCATGGCTCTTATAGTCATCATTCCACCAATATCATTCCGTAAGTCTCTTCCACCAACTCCTATTGCATGGGATATACCCTCGCCAAACAAATCAATCAAAGTGCTTGACTCTTGAATTCCAGTACCTGACGCACCAATGATTCCAACGGAACCTTTTCTTATCCTATTTCCAAATCCAAACACAGTTCCATTGAGTATGGTTGTTCCAGCTTCTGGTCCCATGAATAATACATTGTTTTCAAGTGCAAGATTTTTCAAGTAGATCTCATCTTCCAACGGTACATGATCACTAAAAACAAAGAGATGAAGTTGTTTTTTTATTAATTCTACAGCCATGTCTTTAACAAATTGACCTGGAATTGACAATGACGCAATGTTTGCATTGCTAAAGGATTCCAGTGCTGAAGAAAGATCATTGAATTCATTTTTTTCCTTTGCAGAATCTGATACAAGTAATTGTTCTGCCTTCTGAGCAGCATTGTTCAACGAATTTTCATCTTGACAATTAATAGAGATTAATGTATCATTTTCCGTAGCAGAAATTCCATCTTCCGTTAATAGATCCATGTTTTTGAGCGTGTTTTTATTAAGATCAGTTCCCATCACGATCGCTGCATCAACAACTCCCTGCACATCCTTAAGTCGCTGAGAAAACTGCATCATCTGAACGGAGTCCCTAAAAAAATTTTTTTTAACAATATTTAGGATCATCTTTATATCAAACAATTTTTCTATACCTTTTATCGTTTTGGCTCGATCAAAAGTAAACAGCTTTGGCGTCGGATTATTATCAATTATAATTTTAACAGCAGTTATAGGCATTAGTTTGCCACCTGCTCATGCAGAAGTTACAAAGGTTGCTCTTGTTACAGATGCCTTGTTTAGTGACCAAGGCTGGGGTACTAATGCTTACACTGCTGCAACCAATCTCAGTGAGAAATATGGTTTTGAGCTTGGAACTGCAGAAAGTGTGGCCATACCTGATATTGAATCAACACTAAGAGATTTTGCTGAACAAGATTATGATTTGATTATAGCACACGGCTTCCAATGGACTGACCCGGCATTGACTGTATCTCCAGATTACCCAGATACAAAGATTTTTGTATTTACTGGATATGCTTCTGGACCTGGTGTAGCATCCATATCTCCACTGCAGCAAGAAGGTACATTCCCATTAGGCGCACTTGCTGGTATGTTGACAGAGACTAACGTTGTAGGATTTGTTGGCGGACAGCCATATCCAAACCTAATCAACATTTTTGAAGGTTTCAAGGCAGGAGCGATGTATACCAATCCTGATGTTGAAGTATTAGTATCTTGGACTGATGATTGGGATGACCCAGCAAAGGGTAACGCAGCTGCAGAAGCACAGATAGCACAAGGTGCCGACATACTATTTCATACAGCTGATACAGCTGGCCAGGGAATGATTAGGGCAGCACAAGATCATGGAATATATGCATTTGGTGCAGTTCTTGATCAAAACGTTACTCTCGATTGGGCTTCTGACACAATACTCACTTCTTTTGTATTGGACATTGAGAAATCATTTGAGATGGCCTATACAATTACTAATGAAGGAAACTTTGAAGGCGTAATGATAGAGCCTGGTATTGAAACAGGACCAGGTGGACCTGGAGACGGCATAGTGTATCTTGCACCATTCCACGAGCATGAAGGTGCAGTTCCACAGGATGTTAAGAATAATCTAGATGCTATTGTTTCGGATATACAAAACGGTCATTTGGTTATACCTTTTACGGCTGAATTTACTGCAGCAGGCGAATCTGCATTAACTGTTGACGAATCAGTTGCAGCAACTGAAGTTGCTTCAGAAGGCGGTGGTGGTTGTCTAATAGCTACCGCAGCATTTGGTTCTGAAATGGCACCACAGGTTCAATTCCTAAGAGAAATTCGTGATAACACTGTACTCCAAACAGAGTCTGGTACTAGTTTCATGACAGGATTCAACCAATTTTATTATTCATTCAGCCCGGTAATAGCTGATTATGAAAGAGAGAATCCAGCATTCAAAGAGACAGTAAAGCTAGCATTAACACCACTATTGACATCTTTGACTTTGTTACAGTATGCTGACATTAACTCTGAATCAGAGATGCTTGGATATGGAATCGGTGTAATCTTGCTAAACATTGGTATGTACTTTGTTGCACCAGCTGTTTTGATAATGACGGTTGGAAAGAAAATTTTAAAAAAATAAATTTTCTAACTAACACAAAATTTTCCAGACGTCAATAATATTCTTTAAGAGGTCCACCATTACTTCAGAAATGGCATCTGATTCAAAGTCAAAAATATTGGAAATGAAAGAAATCACCAAGAAGTTTGGTGATTTGTCTGCCAATAACAATGTGAACTTTGAACTTTTTCGTGGCGAAATACATGGCCTATTGGGCGAAAACGGAGCGGGAAAAAGCACTTTGATGAACGTACTATATGGCTTGTATCAACCAAACCAGGGGGAAATTCACGTTCAAGGTAAGCGTGAAATCATCAAATCACCGTTAGAGGCAATTGATCTTGGGATAGGAATGGTACACCAGCATTTTATGCTGACACCTCCTCACACGGTTACAGAGAATGTCTTACTAGGACTAAAATCAACAGGATTTTTCCTGCCTTTTGATTCGGCTGAAAAAAAGATAACGGATTTATCAAAAAAATATGGACTTCAAGTAAATCCCAAAGCAAAGATATGGCAAATATCTGTTGGTGAACAGCAGCGTGTTGAAATTATTAAGGCGCTTTATCGTGACGTAGAGATACTCATTCTGGACGAGCCGACATCTGTACTTAGCCCTCAGGAAGTTAATTCATTATTTGCAACTCTCAGATCCATGGTTAATGATGGACTGTCGATTATTTTCATTACGCACAAACTAGACGAAGTTATACAAGTTAGTGACAGAGTAACTGTCCTTCGGGATGGAAAGGTAGTTGGAAACGTAAAGACGTCTGACACAAACAAGGAAGAATTAGCCAACATGATGGTTGGCAGACCGCTGACAACATCATTTGAAAAAGATTTAGTTGACTCAACTAAAAATATTTTAGAAATTAAAAATGTGCGTGCAAAGAATGACAGAAATCTGATTGCACTAAAAGATATCTCTCTTGATGTAAAGAGCGGGGAGATTTTAGGTATAGCTGGTGTTGACGGTAACGGTCAACCAGAACTTGCAGAAGTATTAACCGGCATGCGTAAGGCGCTTGGAGGAAAAATCATACTGGATGGAAAGGATATCACCAAACTTTCTACACAAGCAATTAGAAACTTGGGAGTTGCTTACACGCCGGAGGATCGCATGCACGTGGGATCAATCCTAGAGTATTCAGTTTCTGAAAACTTGGTACTTGACAAATTCAGCTCCCCTCGTTTTTCGAAGGGACTGTTCATGAACCAATCCGAGATAGACAAGTATGCAAAAAAACTGGTTTCAGATTTTGGCGTACGCACACCCAGCATTGACGTTCCAGTGAAACAATTGTCGGGAGGTAACCTGCAAAAAATTGTACTGGCTCGCGAACTTTCTAGTAATCCAAAACTGATCATTGTACACAACCCTACCAACGGATTGGATGTAGGAGCAATAGAATATGTTCATCAGACGTTAATAGAAAATAGAAAAAAAGGAGCAGCCATCCTGCTAATTTCTACCGAGCTGGAAGAAATTCTGTCACTGAGTGACCGCATAACAGTTCTTTATGAGGGAGAACTAATGGGCATGGTTCCAAGGGCTGAGGTGGACGTTGAAAAGTTGGGACTCATGATGGGTGGATCGAAACTTGACTCTAACTCTCAAAAATCCAAAGGTGAACAGTGATGAGCCTTTCTTTTGCAAAGCCTACCACGCGTACAATCATTAGAACGCTAATTCCTATCGGCACTGCACTTCTGGCATTTGTGGTAACTGGATTTTTACTTCTTGCCGGAGGATTTGATCCGCTCGAGGCTTACGGACTTATTTTACAGGGATCATTCGGCGGCGTTCGTGAAGGAGGAGAGACACTAGTGAGAACCACTTCACTGTTGCTTACGGGACTAGCGGTTGGCTTTGCTTTCAGATGCAAGGTTTGGAATATAGGTGCCGAGGGACAACTGTACTTTGGCGCTATTGGCGCTGTCGTAATAGCCCTTACAGTTGCGGGGCAGATACCGGTCTTTGGCGTTATAATAGCAATAATCTTTGCAATGATATTTGGTGCCGGCTGGGCGGCAATTGCTGGTGTGCTGAAAAGCAGGCTGGGCGTAAACGAGATCATCGTCACAGTAATGCTGAATTTTATTGCAATCTTATTTGTAGACTTTCTTGTACATGGAGCATTAAAGGCGCCAGGCTTTGAACCCCAAACGGCATTAATTCCGCTTACATCCCAACTTCCCATACTAATAGAAGGCACCAGGCTTCATGCAGGATTCTTGGTGGCAATTGCAGCTGCAGTTTTAATTTACTTAATTTTGTTCAAGACAAAAACCGGCTTCAGTCTCAGGGCTACTGGTGTAAACCCAAAGGCATCCGGCTATGCCGGCATCAATGTGAAAAGAAGCATCTTGCTTACATTATTGATCAGCGGTGCGGTAGCTGGAATTGCTGGGGCATGCCTAGTGCAGGGTGTCAATGACCGACTGCTTGTTGGAATATCGCCCGGGTATGGGTTCATTGCGATAATCATAGCGCTGCTTGGAAGGGAGCATCCGCTGGGCATTACATTTGTGGCAATCTTCTTTGGAGCCCTAATGTCCGGTGCCAACCTCATGTACCAGACAATGGGAATTCCGGTTGCCATAGCGGAGACGCTGCAGGCCATGGTCCTCATCTTTGCCCTGGTTGGGGAATTCTTTGCACGATGGAAGTTCAAGGAGGCTCCTAAGTAATGATTGAAATCGCAGTTATTGTCACCCTTTTGGCATCAGGCTTTTTTGGTATCCTGACCGGGGCTGTCATGGCTGGCCTGATGGCCTTCCTGAATGTCACGCTTCGTACAAACCAGCTGGTTGCTGGACTGGCAGTATGGCTGTTGGGTCTTGGCTTGAGTGCCTTCCTGTACAGGCTGGCATTTGGCATTGGCACCGCCCCAAGGGTGGAACCACTGGCAGCCATCAACATTCCTGGCTTTAGCGACATTCCATTTGTAGGACCTGTGTTATTCAATCACGATCCCCTGGTTTACATCGGATGGGCAATGGTCCCAATCCTCTATGTGATAGTGTTCAAGACAAAAATCGGACTAACACTAAGAACTGTCGGGGAAAACCCAAGGCAGGCAGACACGCAAGGCATCAGCGTTGTCCGCGTAAGGTATTATGCAGTTATGATAGGCGGTGCGATGGCTGGCATAGCCGGTGCATATCTGTCCCTAGTATTGGTGGGCATCTTTGTTGAGGACATGACGGGAGCCCGCGGATGGATTGCAATTGCGCTGGTTATCTTTGGCAGATGGCACCCCATTGGTATAATGGGTGCATGCGTGCTGTTCGGAATGGTAGATTCCCTGCAATTTAGCTTGCAGGCTGCAGGAGTTCAGGCACCGCACCAGATCATGCTGATGCTTCCATACATCATGGCAATTGCAGTAATGGCATTTACCTACAAGAGAACTACGCAGCCAGCCGGCATTGGTCAGGCCTACACGCGGGAAGAAAAATAGCGTTTCTAGACATGCGTTGATATGTATGTAATATGCATGTAATATGCTAGTAAAAAAAGGCAGAAACTAAACCTGAATCAGGCCTTGTTGAATCAGATTTCGTATTTTTTTGCAAACCCATGCAGTGCCTTCTTGAAGGCTTCCATCGGCGGCTTGACCAAACCGGCACCTATCATGCGCTTTCCAGGATCCTTGCAGGCCAATTCCAGTCTTTACAACTTTCCTAATGTCAATCCCGGTTGCAGTTCCCTCAAAGTTTAGCGCAGGGATTGTGTATCCGTTGTTTTTTGTCATGGTTATCTCCTGCATCTGCTTGCTGTACTTGAGCGCCTCGTCGGGAGTTCCACCAACCAAGTTAATGATTGCAGGCGCAGCTGCCAAAGTAAAGCCACCTAGTCCGGCTGTTTCTGTAATTGCACTGTCGCCCATGTCAGGATTGGCATCGTCGGCTGTAAATCCAGGAAAGTATAATCCATCAATCAGACTTGCAGGTCCAGTAAACCATTCATCACCCAAGCCGCTCACCTTGATTCCAAACTCAACGCCGTTCCTTGCCATTGCAGTAACCAAAGTGCTGTACTCTATCCCGTGTGCGGCATCCATGGTTGCCTTGCAGGCACCCATGCTCAGACCGAGGAAAAATATATCATCACTAATCAAGTGCTTTGCAACCGGAAGCAGCTCGTTATGATCCATTCCAGTCTCAATTAGGTTTGTTATTATCATATTGGCAAACATGGAGCTTCCAGCATCAGGTCTGTTGTGCAGTTCGTCTCCCCTGTACAGGGCCTTTCCAATTATGTTCTTCAGGTTAATCCCGCCAGCCTTTTGGACAGCAGTACCAATTGCAACAGACAATTTATCTCTCCAAAACTGTAAACCGTTAACCGCCTCGTCTCTGTAATCTCCAAACTGCACCTTGTCTTCAACCAGACGCGCAAAGGCTGTATTGCCATGTGTCTCATCTTTCACAACAAAGACCGGCATTGATGCAGAGGTTGTTCCAGCCATTGGACCCACTGCGTGATGTTCGTGGTTTGGCGAGAACTCAATCTCTCCGTTTTCTATAATCTTAACCGCCTCATCTTTCGTCTCAGCAAGGCCCTCAAACAGCAAAGTTCCCATCACGGCACCCTTCATGGGTCCGCACATGTTTTGCCAGTCGGTTGGAGGACCTGCGTGCATGATCATGTTTTTTTTCATGCCAGGCACTGTCTCTATGGCTGGCTTGACATCAACTAGGACTGGGTTTGATGCAAGAACCTTGTCGATTGCTTCCTTGTTCGCATCCTCAATCTTTTCCTTTATCCCATTTGCCATTGCAGAAAAAGAATTTTTTCAATATATTAACATATGACAGAAAGTTGAAATGGTTATGGCTGATGATTCACTGGGACCCAAGGCTAAGGTAAAGGAAGATTCCGAGATGTCAAAGGAGGAGAAACTTTCCAGAGTTCAGGAGGACTATGAAACGTTTCTGAAGACACGCACCTTCAAGTTTCCCAGTTGGCTTTACGGACCAGTACAAGGAAAACTACTCAAGGTAGAAATTGAGGACTGTCCAAATTTTGGTGACAAGGCATTTGTAGAGTTTGATTCTGCCAGAACTGCAATCATAGTTGTGGACATGCAGGTGGATTTCTGCGGCGAGAACGGATATGTAGACGTAATGGGCTATGACCTTTCTTTGACTGCTGGTCCTATCGAGCCAATTAAAAATATTTTAGATGCAGCACGAGACGGAACTGACATCAAAGTAATACACACACGTGAGGGTCACATGCCAAATCTTGCTGATCTGCCATACAACAAGCTGTTGCGAAGTAAGATCATAGGAAAGGGAGTTGGCATTGGTGACAAGCCAGAAGGCGGAGAGGGTCAGCTTCTTGTTCGAGGAGAAAAAAACTGGGACATCATAGATGAATTAGCTCCTGCAGATGGTGAATATGTTATAGATAAATCTGCAAAGGGTGCGTTTGCACATAGTGATTTTGGTGTCACTTTAAAAAATTTGGGAATAACTCACTTGATAATGACTGGTATTACTACAGATGTTTGTGTACATACAATAATGAGAGAGGCTAATGACATTGGATACTGGTGCATAGTTCTCAAAGATTGTACAGCAGCTACAAACCAAGGAAATTACGAAGCAGCAATCAAACAAATCAAAATGCAGGGTGGAGTTTTTGGCTGGGTTTCAGATTCAAACAAATTCATCAATGCAATCAAAGACGCATAGTCACTACTTTGAATTTATCATACTAGCAAGATCGATCCCTCTTAAGATTGAGACATCATCCTGCGAAGTAAGATACTCTAGAATTTTCTTGTACATCCTGCCTCCCTTCATCTTCAACACGTTATCATGCCAGATTACAGTGATAACATTGAAAGAGTCGTTGACTTTTCTTCCCAGATTCAATGTACTTTCAAAAGTTGGAATTATCTGCTCTTCTTTTATTTTCATGTGCGTGAAAAGATATGCATCCATTATTGTTATTGGAAACTCTATCAAACTTCCATACTTGAAATAGCCCATCTCGTTTTCATCTATGCGGTCCTTGGATCTCCTAACCGATGAATCGTACACGAAGCCCAATTTCTGGAGCTTGTTTGGCAAGTCGTCGTTGAATCCAAGATAGTGTACTCGGTTGGATTTAATTTCTGTCTTGCTTATGCTTTCAAGCTTTGTTTTTTCTTCCAGTATTTTTTTCGTGTCATCAATGGATGACGGATCCAAGTGTAGTCCAACTTCCCATCCTCCATCAACCAATGATCTTATGTCGTTCTCATAATCCGCAAAGTCTCCGTTCTCGTACTTTGTTCTAAAGAAAAACGTTGATTTGACACCGAATTTTTCCTCGATTTCCATATAGTCAGGTATGTTGTAGTAAGGATTTTTCTTGTCGCATTCTTCTAAAACTGATGGTTCAAATCTTTCCTTTCTTGCCATTATGTGTTCTAAGGAAGCACCCTGCTTTCTCCAGTCGACATCGTGTCCGAGAAAAACGTATTGTGACGCAACCAGCTCCTATGACACACTCTTTGGCTATTTTTATGCCGTTCCTTAGGGTACAGTTAGTTCCTAGGAAGCAGTATGGCTCAATGGTTGAACTACCTGCTATTGCCACATGTGAAGCGATAAAGCAGTGATCCTTAATCGTTGTGTTGTGGCTTATCAAACTGCCAGACCAAACTATTACATCGTCTCCAATTTTCACAAATGGTTGAATCACACTGTTTTCAAAAACAAAACAATTTTCACCGAATTCAAAATCACCTACTACTACCACGCTTGGATGGACATAGCTAACAAGCTTGTATCCCTTTGATTTTGCCTGTTCAAATATGCTGGCCCTCTTTTTATTCAGGTCAGAATAACCAACGGCAACAAACATTTGGTACTCGTTTGAAGGATACGATGATTCAACTTTTTCAAACGGAATTACAGGCAGTCCACAAAAATTATCATCTTTTATGTAACTTTCATTTGCCGTAAAGGCGACAACCTCAATGTCAGAATCATTTGCTAGGTATTGATGTATTATTTTAGCAAACTGTCCCGTACCAAATATTATTACCTTCTTCATAATTCAAGAAATCCCGTACCATCTTTAAAGGAATTTGGATCAATCGTTACTATCTATTATCAAGCTTCGAAGCCATTATCATAATAGCCACTTTTTGCTAACCGTACAGCTGACTGTAGAGCCTGTATCAAACTATCACAGTTAGCTGTTCCCTTTCCAGCCTTTCCAAATGCAGTTCCATGATCAACTGAAGTTCTAATAATTGGCATACCAATAGTGGTATTCACACCATTTATTGAACCAAAGTCCTTAGTATCTGCGTCATACACAAAGCCCTTTAGCTTCATTGGAATGTGTCCTTGATCATGAAACATTGAAACGACAATGTCAAACTTTCCGCCTTTCAGAGACTGTGGATAGACAGTATCTCCTGGTATTGGACCAATAGCGTTAATTCCTTTTTCTTGTGCAGCCTTGACTGCTGGAATTATTTCCTTGTGCTCTTCATCGCCAAAAATTCCTCCAGGACTGCCCTCTGGATCCCTGTAATCATATTCGCCAGCGTGCGGATTTAATCCTGCCACTGCAATCCTTGGTTCTTTGATACCAAGTGCCTTGCATCCCTCATTGGCTAACTTGATTACATGTAAGATTCTGTCTTTTTTTACCCTTTCAATAGCTTCTTTCAGAGAAACATGCGTGGAAACATGTATTGTTCTAAAGTCACCATGTGTCAGCATCATTGTAAATTTCTCAGTGTTTGTTAACTGGGCTAACATCTCTGTATGTCCAGGATAC
>LUMK01000576.1_pt1 | contig 14087 bp, 10 predicted proteins | sample 729981 | NCBI WGS metagenome assembly LUMK01 (sample SAMN03860265, study PRJNA289734) | marine metagenome | biome: seawater column; feature: ocean; material: water; isolation source: Red Sea water column Station 22 - depth 200m | place: Saudi Arabia: Red Sea | collected 2011-10-15 | depth 200 m
CATATTTACAAAAACATTATGAATTTACGCATAATGACTTACATATTAATAATATTATGTATGAAAAAACAGAAACAACATATTTATATTATAAATATAATAATGTATATTTTAGAATTCCTACATTTGGATATATATTTAAAATTATAGATTTTGGAAATTCTGAATCGATAAAATTACAATTTATTTTATTCCCGAAGTATATGGATTCTCAGTAAATTTAATTTTCAGTTTCAGTAAACAAGGGGGAAGTCTATGATACGAATAATCAATTTTATAATTCTTATTTCTATCTTTTCTGGATGCACTCAACGGCCAGAAGAATCGGTTAATGTTAATACAAACTCAAAAATCACAGAAGTGGATTTGATGAACCACATTAAATATTTGGCGGATGATAAACGCGCAGGTCGGTATCCAGGGACCGTAGGATCTAAAGAAGCAGTAGACTATATTGTGGATCATTTTAGGGATTACGGGTTGTCTCCGGCGGGTTCCAATGGATATTTACAGAACTTTGATTTTATTACAGGGATAAACTTAGGCGAGAAAAATAATTTCACCGTTGATGAAGAGCGATATCAAGTGAATACCGACTTCATTCCTTTAGAATTTTCTGCCAACCAAAAATTAAAAGCCGATATTGTTTTTGCCGGATATGGGTTTGCAATTGATGATTCTATAAAATGGAATGATTATAATAATATTAAAGCGGAAGGGAAGTGGGTAATGATTTTGAGAGGCGGACCGGGTGGAGATCATCCTCATTCCGAATTTGTTGGACATTTACCTTTGCGAAAAAAGGCTTTATTAGCTAGAGATCAAAAGGCAGCCGGCATTATTTTTGTAAATCAGGCTGGCGATGATGAATTAATTGCGCTCAAACATTCTCCCAATTCAACAGCTGTTGGTATTCCCGTGATTCACATTTCAAGAAATCTAGCGGACAAAATTTTATCTGGAAAACTAGAGAATCTTCAAAACGCAATGGATGAAAAGCTAGCTCCACAGTCCTTTGGAGTAGAAAAACAAATTTCTGCTGAAGTGGACTTGGCTAAGGAAACAGCTTCTGTCCCCAATGTAATTGGGTTGATACCTGGAAGCGACACTGTTTTGAAAGATGAATATATTGTAATTGGGGCTCACTTTGACCACTTGGGTTTTGGTGGAGAGGGAACTGGCTCTTTAACACCTGACACGAATGCCATACACAATGGGGCTGATGATAATGCTTCCGGCACAGCAGGCGTCTTGGAATTGGCGGAAACACTATCTGCAAACAGAAGTATTTTAAAAAGATCTGTAGTACTCATGGCGTACAATGCAGAAGAGGAAGGATTACTGGGTTCTAAATATTTTGTGAATAATCCCACAATCGACTTAAGCAATATTTCAATAATGATTAATATGGATATGATTGGTCGTATGTCTGATGGAAAGGTCACCGTGGGAGGTACGGGAACTTCTCCAAACTTTGAATCCATTTTGAATGAAGAAAATAAAGACCATGGGCTTAATTTAAAGATGAGCCAAGAAGGGTACGGCCCCAGCGACCATGCAAGTTTTTATGTGAATGATATTCCTGTTTTATTCTTTTTTACAGGCACCCATAACGATTACCACAAGCCAAGCGATGATTGGCAGCTCATAAATGTTGCGGGTGAAAAACAAATTGTAGAACTGATCTATGATGTAGTCGTCCGGTTTGGCAGAATGGACAATCGACCTACTTTCACAGAAGCGGGACCAAAAGAAGCACGCCAGACCCGCCGCAGTTTTAAGGTGACCTTTGGCGTTATACCTTCTTATGGCAGTGATGCGGCAGGGCTAGAAATTGATGGTGCAAAAAAAGATGGTCCCGCTGGAAAAGCAGGATTACAAAAAGGTGATATTATTATATCCATTGATGGCAAACCGGTTAAAAACATTTACGATTATATGTACCGATTGGCTGAATTGAAACCTGGTAGAGCTGTAGATGTTATTATTAAAAGAGGAGAGGAAGAATTAACCATAAAGGTTAATCTGTAAGGATTCTGTTTTTCAATTCAGCCCGCAATTCTAAAACGGCATTTACATAATTGTCTGAATGATTGTAAGCAAAAACCGACTTATAAACTTGCTTCTCATTATTAGGGTTTGAGGTGGGATATCCGTTCTTTACAAGGTAATTACAAACGCTGGCAAATACATCAGCCCATTCATAGGGCATGCGAATTCCGTCGCCATTTCCATCCGTAGCATATGCATTAAAGCTAGAAGGAATAAATTGACCATATCCAAATGCACCAGCATAGGATCCTTTTATAGAATGGGGTGGAATGCTGTCAGTATAGCAATATTCTAAATAGGCCACCATTTCTTTTTTCGCCCACTTGGCCCGTTTTGGCATTTTTGCTATTTGAGTATACAAGGCATTGAAAACGGTAAATTGACCTTTATGTCTGCCGTAATTGCTCTCTACACCAATAATGCTCAATATGAGAAATGGGTCAACTTGCATTTTTTTGCCCACGGATTTAAGAGCTGTTTCATTCTGTTGATAAAATGATGCACCCTTGCTGATTCTAGACTCAGTCACAAATAATTTTCGGTAATCGACCCAACTTTTCTTTTCGTAAGGCTTGGCGAAACGTTCCAATATTATATCGTGTGTGGTGATATCCCCATTAGAAAACGTTTCATTTAAAAATGATTCAGGAATCCCCCTATTTAGTGCATCGTTACGGATGGTTGAAAGAACGGAGTCCTCCACTGCACCAGGAGACGCCCAGAAAAGAAAAAGAATTAATTTACCCATTCTGCAATAAATATATTGGTATCGCCCGGCTTAGCTTGATTGCGATTAGAGCCAAATACGAAATATTTACCATTTGGACTAAACATCGGGAACCCATCAAATCCATCAAAAAAGGTAATACGTTCAAGATTGGTACCATCAATATTCACGGCCCATAGATCAAAATTTCTCCCTTTTGGGTCAGCCATATTTGAACAGAAAATGATTCGTTCATCACCGGGGAAAAAGAATGGCGCAAAATTCGCACCATTATTGTGAGTAATTTGCTGTTTATTGGTCCCGTCAGAATTCATAACACGGATCTGTAAGTTCATGGGGCGAATCATGCTTTCAGCGATGAGTCCATTATAGTCGGCGATTTCTTTTGCTGTCTCAGGATAATATGCTCGCCATACGATTTTAGTGCCATCATGGCTAAAAAATGGGCCCCCATCATAACCCAATTTGTTGGTTAACATCCGCTTGTCAGAGCCGTCTGGGTTCATAGTCCACACCTCTAAGTCTCCGGAAACGATGGATGTATATACAATTCGGCTTCCGTCTTCTGCTACTGTCGCCTCGGCATCATAACCTTTTTCTTCTGTCAGTTGCTCAAGTTCGGAACCATCCGTATTGGCACGAAAAATATCATAGCCCTCGTGAAGCTTCCAAACATAGCCCTTACTATAATCCGGTGGAAGCGGGCAGGATTTATTAGCATGGTGGGTGGAGGCATAAACAATTTTTTCATTTTCTGGATATTGAAAATAGGCGCAAGTGGTAACCCCGTCTCCGGTAGAAACCATTTCAAATTCGCCACTTTCAATATCCATGATATAGATTTGGTCACAGAGCCCTTCACCATCATGAGACTGAAAAATCAATTTTCTACTGTCTGAACTAAAATAAGCTTCTGCGTTCTCTCCGCTAAACGTGAGTTGGCGTAAGTTTCTAAAATGGTTCTCTTGTTGTAGAAGGTGTTCATTTGCACTGCCATCCGCAAGTTTTGGGTGTTGATTTTTTGCCTGAGAGCGCATTAAAAACATGAACCCCAATGCAATTGCAATTACAATCAAATAATGTTGAAGTTTGGGCTGAGACATTTAGGTTTCCCCGCTGATTTTAAGTTTTGAAATTAAGGAGATAAATGATTTAGACACTAAGAATTCGAACAAAAAGTTCAACGATTACTAGTTTGTATTCTCTGCTTTATACTTTTCAATTGAAAGGTCTCCTGCATATTCCCCATGGATTTCTTCCGGCAAGAGCGCAGCCAGACGGCACATCATTTCATCTCCAATCCGTTCCAGTTCTTTTTTGCGATCCTGCTTATTTGAAGGAAGTTTGAACGGTCCCATGGGCTTCCCGAATTGGGCAAAAATGGTGGGCCTAATACCTTTTTGGATATAGCGGAAATAAGGCTGATTAATTCCATGAATGCCCAAAGGGACAATAGGCACTTGCCCCAATGTAGAAAGATATACAGCGCCGGGCTTAGGTTTTCTGAGAAAAGGGGCAACAGCGCCTTCGGGGAAAATAGTTAAAATTTCTTCTGCCTTGATATACTGTAATGCCATTTTGATTGTTGAGGGCCCCATCCGTTTTCGATTAACAGGGATAACCCCATAAAGCCACAGGGCCCAGTAATTAAACCAGTCGATCACTTGATCGCTACCCATTAAAAATACAGTGGGCTTTTGGATAGCAAATACTGCAAAGAATGAATCCACTAAATTGAAATGATTCACAGCCACCATATATGGCCCTTTTTTGGGGAGATGGTGCCGTCCTTTAATGGTAATGCGAGCCAACATGGTGCCGATAAACAACCCAAGGAAGCCAGAAATGTAACGCTGCCATCTCGGCCGCGGGTTCAAGAGATCTAGTTGGGTACGTACACTCAAATTAACTTGGGAATTGATTTAAAATATGTCCGATGCATGCACTAAGTTTTTTCGCAAAAGGAATGTGAATAAATTCATTGGGGCCATGGGCATTGGAGCTGGGCCCTAAAACACCGGTGATTACAAATTGGGCCTCGGGGAATTTTTCACCCAGCATAGACATAAATGGAATTGTGCCCCCCTCGCCCATGGCTAAGGCCGGTTTTTCATAAAAGGTATTTGATGCATCTTGAATAGCCTTATCCAACCAAGGGGCAAGTTTAGGCGCATTCCACCCATTGGCCGGCTCTTCCCAATCAATCAACACTGATGCATTGTAAGGCGGGTTTTCATTGAGAGTTTTATTGACCGCATCCATGGCTTGATGGCAATCCACATCTGGCGGGAGTCGGAAGGATAATTTCACAGCCGTATATGGCCGGAGCACATTGCCCCCATCTTTCATGGCTGGTATACCATCCACCCCCACAACAGATAGAGTCGGTTTCCATGTTCGGCGAAGGGACCCTTCTACCGGATCATCGATAGATGGCTTCATATTTTCATGCCAAGGGAAGGTTTCTGTTTCTCCACCTAAAGTTTCCATCATTTTTTTCACTTCTTCAATCCGGTGTTCGGGGATATTGGTGTGGAGATCAGAAACAATGATTTCACCCGTTATTTCATCTTCAATCCGGGATATAAGTTGACGCAGGACCCGGAATGAAGATGGGACCAATCCGCTGGCACTGCCGGAGTGAACTCCCTCTGTTAATACATCCACACGAAGCTCGCAAGCAATCATACCGCGGAGTGAAACGGTCGTCCAAAATTGTTCGTAATTCCCCGCACCTGAATCTAGGCAAATAACAATTCGCGGCAATGCAATATTCTGATCTTTTAATGCTTTCACCACACCAATGGATGCAAACATAGCATAGCCGTCATCAGCACCACCGCGGCCATATAGTTTTCCATCTTTCATCACCGGATCCCATGGGCCGTATCCCCCATGCCACCCTTCCATTTCCGGCTGTTTATCCAAGTGACCATACATGAGGATATTTCCATCGCGCTCGCCGGGGATTTCGATCATAATGAGCGGTGTTCTGCCAGGTAAGCGTTTAACATGGAGGGTACTGTCTTCAGGTTTATGAGCATCTGCCCATTGGGTAGCCAAATCAAGGGCCCGATCCATATGGCCGGATTCTTCCCAGTCCGGGTCAAAGGCCGGTGATTTATTAGGGATCTTTATATATTCAGTTAGGGTGGGGACGATTTCATCATCCCAAAATTGATTTAATTCATGTTGAAGTTTTTCTGGATTCATCAGTTCTGTTTAATTAGATGAAAAATAAGGTGTCGATTTTACAAAAAGGGATGAATGTGAATCAGTCCTTTTGATAAATTACTTTTCCATCGAAAATGGTAGTAACAACTTCAACGTCCTTTATTCGCACCGGATCAATCTCAAGCAAATTTTCAGATACAATAACCACATCCGCCAATTTTCCCACAGATATAGATCCTTTAATATTTTCCTCGTGGGATGCGTAGGCTGAATTTAGTGTATAAGCCTGGATGGCCTCTTCAATGGTAATGCGCTCATCCGGGAACCAGCCTTCTTCAGGATTCCCCTCCAAAGTCTGGCGAGTGACGGCTGCATATAATCCCAACATGGGGTTCAATGGATATCGAGAAGCATTGGTGCCGGGAGAATCAGACCCAAAACAGACTACGGCACCACTATCCCACAAGGATCGGAAAGGATAGGCCCCCTTCGATCGCTCGTGACCAATCCGTTCTTCCATCCAGCGCATATCATCGGTACAGTGATAAGGCTGTACCTCGGCAATAATATTTTTGCCTGCAAACCGTTCATAATCTTTCGGATTAATTACTTGGGCATGTACCAGACGAAACCGCCGATCCTTTTCTCCATTGTGTTTAATGAGCCTGTCCACCATATCCAATAAGTACCCATTGGCTGCATCCCCGATAGCATGGACAGACAATTGGATGTCAGCAGAGTCGGCCTTTAATGCCAAATATTCCAAATTACTTTGGAGGTCTCGCCCTCCATTTTTGGATCGCCATGGAAACATAATCTTCCGCCACAATCCAAACTCGTTTGTATTATGTGAGTAGGGTTCGTAGAACCGCGCAGTGGAATTACCCATAATCCCATCGATCCATGCCTTTACGGTTCCCAACCGAATCATTTCATCTCCCGCCCCTTTTTTGATACCAAATTCAGCCATCTTTTCCCATTGATCCAAATAGCCTCGGGAGTGGATGCGCGCAGTGAGTTTTCCTTCATTACGAAGGTGATAAAAAATTTCTCTCTGTCGAGAATCGGACATATCGGATAAACTGGTGACACCGTATTGGGCACACCGTTTTAAAACCGCTTCCGATTCCCATACACGCTGTTCCCATGAACGGGGCGGTATAATCGTCCCAAAATGGTTTTGAACACCACTCCCCGAAAGGATGCCTGTGGGGTTGCCACGGCGGTCTCTCTCAACCTTTATATTTGGAGGGTCTGGAGAGGTTTTTGTAATGCCGGCAGCTTTAAGGGCATTGCCATTGGCAAAGAATATTTTTCTATCAAACCGCTGAATAAAAAGGTGGCGGTCTCCTATAAGTTTATCCACCATCTTGCGGTGGGGCTTGAAAAAATCTTTTTTTGCTTTTCTCCCTTCTTCGCCTATGGAACTTAACCCCCATGCTTCGTAAGCTGACCAAAGTCCGCCTGTAATCCATACCCCGGTGGCGAAGCGTTCGTGCACACTACGCACGCGTTCAATAAACGGTTTTTCTTCATGGACATCCATGAGATTTAATCCAGTCACAATCCGGCATGTAGATTCAAAATGCACATGGTTATCATTGAATCCAGGAAGTACAAGTTTGCCTTTTGCATCAATAATTTGGGTATGATCTCCTATGAAAGATTGAATGGTGTGATTTGACCCCACATGAATAATCTTATTATTTTTTATAGCGATGGCCTGTGCGGTTGGGTTGGATTTGTTAACCGTCCACACAGTACCATTTTTGATAACAATGTCTGCTTCTCCGGCAATGAGAATGGAAAATAGAAATAAGAAAAATCGTTTCATTGTGCCTCCAGTTACGAATTTGAAGGAAAGAAAATACGCATATGAAATAAAAAAAGGCCCCGGAAAACCCAGGGCCTTTTTTTAATCTAGCGATTTGGATTAATGATTAAAACGGTAAATCGTCTTCATCATCACCAGCAGCAACAGGCTTAGCCTGTCCGCCGCCGTTGTCCATCTTGCGGCCAAGCATGGTGAACAAATCACAGACCACTTCTGTGGTATAGCGTTTTACACCATCCTTGTCTTCCCAGTTACGGGTTTGGAGCTTACCCTCCAAATAGACCAGCTGGCCTTTTTTCAAAAGCTCGCCGGACATTTCCGCAGATTTCCCAAACATAACACAACGGTGCCATTCGGTTTTATCCTGAAGTTCACCGTTAGAATCACGCCAGGATTCATTGGTTGCTAGATTGAAGTTGGCCACGGCAGCACCGGACGGCGTGAACCGTGTTTCCGGGTCGCCACCCAGGTGTCCAACCAACACCACTTTATTTACACTACCTTTTTGCATATCGTACTCCTACTTGTTTTTTCGTGTTACTTACGCGTGTGTTTTATACTACGCACCAAATTCAATTGAGCGCAATAATTTTTTAAATATTTTTTATTTCCGTCGAGAAATGGGGCTTTATCGTTTACGATTTCCCCACAGCTTTTTGAGGGCAAGAGCACCGCCAGCTGCAATTCCATGTTCCATATTTCATGATTATTCTCCTTTATTTCATAAATAAAAGTTTATTTGTTTTAGATTGTTGTCCGAACTGTATGCGGCAAAAGTATATCCCGGAAGCCAAAGGACTCGGGTCCCATTGAATGGATTGTTTTCCGGCAAGTTGGGGTTCATTAATAATGTAGTCCACTTGCTCACCCCTTATATTATATATATAAATTCTGACTGAACCTTTCTTTGGGATTTCAAAAGATAGGGTTGTGGTTCCATTAAAGGGATTGGGAAAGGCGGGGTGGAGGCTGAACCGGTTGGGCGTTTCACTATCTGTTTCCATATTTGCAGACACAAACATAAGTTCATATTGGGGCGTATCAATTTTTGGATAGACCGATACCCCAGTCCTCAATGGTATCGTGCCGACACCACGAGTTTGAACCTCTATTGAACCGCCTTCAACCAATTTGATATACTGGTCCGTATTGCTGTTTTTAAGGTAGGCCACTATATCTTTTGGCAAAGAAGAAATATCCCATGTCATTTTAATTGGCGCATCAATGGATACATAGCCATACGCATTTGGTTCCAGCAAAACCATTTCTAATGGAATAGATAATATCCCGGGCCAAATATTTGGCAAATGCTGTATTTGTAATGCGGTAGTGTCGCTGAATGTCATGACAGCCAAGTGTCTTTTTATATCCAAGGGCATGAGTTGGAACGCATCACGAATATCTAAAGCTAAATATCCATCTGATGAAAAGGAGAGATAAGTGGATGCCTTCCCTTGTTCAGATTCAACATGAATTACCAAACTGCCAGACCGGGCTTCCCGTGATTTTAAAAATGTACCTACGGTTCCCGTTTTGCAATCACTTTTAAAATCATAAGTAGTGCCGCCTGCATTGGATTCAACCCAAAATCCTTGATAAGGCGCAATCAAGCCATCGGTCAATCCGCCTGTAGTCCCATTCCATGATTGATATTGAGAATTGGCGTCATCCCAGACATAGACCACCGAAGAGAAATCAGTATTATCTGAAAACAACTGATCTGCATCAATAGTGGATTCATAGGGGTTGCCTAAAAGATTCCACGCGGATTCAGTTGTGGAAACAGATACGGTTGGCGTGCTTTCTGTACCGCTCACATTGAGATAAACAGGCAAATCGTCAACCCCATCATTATCGGTGTCAGAAAACACATAAATTAAAAGACCATTTCCTGCAGTATAGGTGGATGTGGTTAGGTTGGTCATGGCTTTGAAAAGGGAATTTACAGGGTCATAAATCCATACATTGGCGTCACCGCTTGACACATCGGCGTTGGTGATCCCCTGTGTCCAGAGCGGGGCAAGTAAATCATCATAGGTGGTGCCTGCGACTGGGCTTGATAACATTCGAAACCCCGAGTCACCGCTTATGGCTTGACCCACAGTAAATGTGGTAGAAAGGGCAGAGTAGGCACTTGAGCTATTGCTATTGTAATTATCAACCTGAGATAGTAGATAACGCAGGTCCGACTTGGTCCCGATGATACCCTTTGATGTATCATATTGATAATTATCTTTAGTAGAAAGTGAAATGATTGAATGATTACTTGTTGATAAAGCAGAGGGGATATAGGAATTGTTTGTTGTTGTGCTTCCGCTACTGATCCAAGTTGTACCCCTTGCCCAACCTACACCGGCAATGAAAGTAGGGGAAGATGAACTGCCTTGAAAAGCGAGTATATTATCTCCCGTTCCTGATGGATTGAACCCTGCATCTTCATTGGTCCAATCGCCGGATATAGCCCCAGAATAAGAAACAACCGTGCCTGCATACACAGCAGCGCTGGCAGTGTACTTCAGTGTACCTTCTGTGGTTTTTAGTTCTGAACCATCCCAAGGGTTATCTGAGAAATAAATTACAGTGTTGGCATCAAGATCGATTAGGGGGACAAAATCAAAATTTTTGTTACCATCTGCATTGACGGTAACAAAAACCAGATCACCGGCGGAAAGAATAGTCTGCGCCATTAACATTGAGGACAATGCTAAACTATATAAAAATAAATATTTTTTTAAACGTTGCATAATACCTAAACGGTACTATGCTGGCACCAGTGGTTGTGGTTAAGCTTTAAAAAAGCGCAGTCAAAACTGCGACCATGTGGCCAATGCCCAGCCAATCCATTCTAAAATTTCCCCAAAATAATTGGGACAGGAAATCCATTTGAACATATGACCGTGAGGGATTTTATAATCCACCTCCCCATTTTTACGAAGCGCAAACAGCATGTCATCCGTTTTAATATTGATGCCCATACCGGTAATAAACAGCATAACGCCAATAATAAATTGGGGGCTATAGAGCCATTCATAGGGATAGGGGTGATGGAGGCTGAATATCCATTCTGCATTAAGCCATGAGTTAATACTATTGAATCCAATGGCAAACAGGACTATGCTGATGGGCATTTTTTTGCCCGAAATGTGGGCCCGGGCCGGCCAAACCCAGCTGCGGTGAACATAGTGGGTCATCCACATGATATAAAAAATAATGCCTGTGGGGTCGGCCAAATTCCATCCGGAAGCGCCAATACCAAAAAAGACTGTCATGACGATAATGCAGGGGGATTCCATTGCAATCCATCCCAGCCGGGCAGGGATTCGCGGCCCCCAGCCGGGACGCTCATGGCGGCCATAGGGCGCCCGAATGAACATAAGTAAAATGAAAGTACCAGCTGCAATACCCAGCCAAATCCAAATGGTTAGTTCATATTGCCATTGATCAATCAGCATGTTTAATCATCCAATCAACTGTATCCTGAATTGTATGTTTTAAAGACCGCGGTGTATGGCCCAATTCTGCTTTAGCCAATGTTCCGGGAATATCTTTGCATTGTAGGGATAAGGCATGAAGGCTGCCCCGGCTAAATGAAGGTCGATTGCCCGTTAGTTTTGAAAAAACATAGGCAAAAGGCAGGGCAGTATATGCGGTCCAAAAGGGTAATGTGCCATAAGCAGTTCGCTGGCCAATTTGTTGAGAAATAATATCTGAAATTTGCCGAAAGGTTGCCCATTCGCCGGGCAAAATATAATGCTGACCCTGTTTGCCTGCATCCACACAATTTATGGCGGATTCACATACATCCCGCACATCCACCCAATTAAAGCCATTATTAATGGTGAATGGCATTTTTTTATTCAAAATATCCATAATCACCTGCCCCATGCGGCTGGGTTTAAAATCATAAGGGCCTAAAACGCCGGTAGGGTGCAGGATGCTGGCATTTAGTCCCCGATCGCAAGCGTCATAAACAACTCTTTGGGCGGCAGCCTTCGTTTGGTCGTAAGGTGCCGATTCACCCCATGAAACCAGTGGACGATCTTCTATAAGCGGTTGATCTGTTGGCCGTTGTTGAAATGCATGCACACTAGAAAAATAAATTAGCTTTGGAACCTGCGCATCAATAGCCGCTTGGCAAATAGCTGATGTGCCATCAACATTAATAGCTTTCATTTTTTCAATATTCACATGCTCTACTGCCACATAGGCTGCAGTGTGAAATAGAGCGTCGCATCCAACCATTTGATTGGTTAATTGTTTTTTATCGGAGAGATTTCCTTCAATAAACTCCACCGAAAGTTTTTCTAAAGCACGCGTATCATGGTGAATTAAACACCGAATGGACCATCCCTTAGAAAGGAGTTGGCGTACAAGATTGCCGCCTACATGGCCGGCACCGCCGGTAACAAATGCAGTTCTCATGAAGTCGTTTTGGGTTGCCTCGTCAAGGATTGTCCAGTTTAAAAAGTTGGATAATCTATTATATAGGTCTTAATCTCCCCCCGAAGACTTAATTAGGGCCTTTCTAAAGAGGGAGGCTCTTTTATTATTAATCATCTTGGAGGGCATGTATATGCGCAAATCATTTGCAATGATTATAGGTATGCTGCTAATTCCTGGAATGCTCTTTGCGCAATTTCAGGTTTCAGGAAGCGTTACCGACGCTGGTACTGGCGATAAGCTGGTCGGTGCAAACGTACTTGTTGAGGGTACCGAAGCCGGTACTTCGACGGATATAGACGGGAACTATTCACTTACAGTTCCTGCCGGTCTAAGCTCCGCCAAAATCACCGCTCGCTATATCGGATATCGACAAGTAACAGTTACTGTAACTGCATCAGGCACAAACGACTTTGCACTAGAAGAAGACGTTTTAAAAATGGATGCTGTGATGGTAACAGGTGTGGCCGGTGCATTGACCAAAACCAAAACAACATTTTCAATTGATAAAATCGATTCAGAAATGCTACAACAAGCACCTGCCACTACTGTTGAATCAATGGTTCGTGGTAAATCTGCTGGTGTTAAAGTGGTAAAAGCGACTGGAGAACCGGGGTATGCAGCTTCTGTTCAGCTTCGCGGAGCCACCAGTATCAATGCTTCTGGCAGATCTCAATCTCCGCTTTATATCGTTGATGGTATCATTATTGACCCATCAGTTTCTGGTAGCCCTATGGGCGATATTAACCCGGACGATGTAGAAAGCATTGAGATTATTAAAGGTGCTTCTGGTGCGTCAGAATATGGTGCACGAGCAGCTAATGGTGTAATTGCAATTAGAACTAAACGTGGCTCAGAAGTTGGACTGGGACAAACCCGATTCAATTTTAAAACGGAATATGGCTACAACCAGCTAAATGGAAGCATAGGTACAAATGGCTCTCACCATTATGAAATGGATTCTGCCACTCAGTATTTTATTGATTCTGCCACTGGCGATCCTTATGATCCGAGAGACAATACAAAAACACCAAAGCCAAAAACGTTGAATGACGCTTTTGGAACGGCGGGTATATACTTTTCAATCCAAGTCGATTACCAGATAATGGTGGCCGTCCTGGCTTTGATCATACTAAACGCTTCTATGCTGATGGTAATTATACCAGAAATAACTTCTCTATGCAGCGCAATGCACAGAACTTCAATGTTTATGTTGGCGTATCAAACATGGGTGAAGATGGTGTTTTTGGTAATTTTATTGATGGGTTTGAGCGCAATACATTTCGATTAAATGCCGATGTTGATTTGCCGTATGATATCAAACTTGGATTCAGTTCTTTACTTTCCAAATCCGTTAAACAGGAAGTAAATGCAGCATCTTTCTTTGATATTACTTTCTTCCCTTGGGACGTCGATATTCTTGCTAAGGACGAAAATGGTGAATATTATATCAGGCCTTCCCCTAAGAATGTAACGGAAGCAAATCCTGTCTACCAGATTGATATGAATGACAGGCACTCAACTCGCAACCGTTCTCTGCTTGGGACCACACTCAGTTGGTCCATGACTCCAAATCTAAGACTGGGGGGATCCCTTAGTGTTGATAAATCCGCCCGCTTATGGAGAAATTATTACCCGAAGGGTTATAAAACAGCAGACCCAAGTTTAGCCTTGAATGATGGCAACCTGACTAAATCAACTACAGATGAAGAGTCCATCAACGGAAATCTTGGACTAACCTATGCCACTGCATTAGGTGATATGGACCTCATTGCAAAAGGTGCTTATACCTATGAGTCATTCGAATATGCCTGGCATTCTGGGAATGCATATAAGTTGGCTGTAGGAGACGTGCCTCAG
>LUMK01000606.1_pt1 | contig 14052 bp, 8 predicted proteins | sample 729981 | NCBI WGS metagenome assembly LUMK01 (sample SAMN03860265, study PRJNA289734) | marine metagenome | biome: seawater column; feature: ocean; material: water; isolation source: Red Sea water column Station 22 - depth 200m | place: Saudi Arabia: Red Sea | collected 2011-10-15 | depth 200 m
GTCTTCAGAAATAATTCTTGTAATGGATGCAACGAGAGATCCTTTGTCAAGATTTATTAGCTTTACGCCCTGTGTTGCTCTTCCAATTGCTCTTATTTTAGAAACGGACTGCCTAATTAAAACGCCTCTTGTGGTAATAATCATTAAGTCGTCTGAATCTATTGCTTCTTTGATGGCAACCATTTTTCCAACTTTTTCTGTTGTTCTCATTGTTAGAACACCCTTGCCGCCTCTTTTTTGTGGGCGATATTGAGAAATTTCTGTTCGTTTTCCAAAACCCTTTTCTGTAGCAACCAATACGGTTGTTCCTTCTCTTTTTATTAGTAGCATACCAACAACTTTGTCGTCTTTTGAACTAAGAGTGATTCCTTTTACTCCCATTGTTTTTCTGCCACTTGGTCTAATTTGTTGTTCAGAAAACCTTATGGACTTTCCGTTTCTTGTTCCAAGTAAAATGTCATTTTCTCCCGTGGAAACCCTTGCTTCTATTAGCTTGTCTCCTTCTCTAATTTCTACTGCATATATTCCTTTTTTTCTTGGGTGAGAATAAGCAGAAAGGGTTGTTTTTTTCACTTTTCCTTTTTCTGTTGCCATCACAACGTAGTGGTCTTCTGAAAAATCTTTAACAGCAATAAAGGCGTTGACCTTTTCGTCCGGTTCACACTGAATAAGGTTAACAATCGCTCTTCCCTTGGCTGCTCGGCCTCCTTCAGGAATATCATAAACCTTTACCCAGTGGCACTTTCCTTTGTCTGTAAAAAACAAGATATAGCTGTGGTTTGTCGCTGTAAAAAGATGTTCAACAAAATCTTCTTCTCTTCTGCCCGCTCCTTGAACTCCTCGGCCTCCGCGCCTTTGGCTTCTATATGTATTAATGTTTGTTCTTTTAATATATCCGTTATGAGTAACCGTTAAAACGACTTCTTCGTCGGCAATCATATCTTCCATTCCTTTGGCAGACCACTTTTCTACAACCTCTGTTCTTCTTTCTTCTCCGTATTTTTCTTTTATTTCTATGAGCTCTTCTTTAATTATCTTCATGCGCTTTGCTTCACTTTCTAAAATTCCTTTAAGCTCTGCAATAAGCTGAATTATTTCTTTGTGTTCAGCAATAATTTTTTCGGTTTCAAGGCCTGTAAGCTTTTGAAGTCTCATATCAAGTATCGCCTGTGATTGTTTTTCAGAAAGCTTAAAACCTTTTGTTAGTTGTTCTTTCGCTGATACTGGATCCGAACTTTTTTTGATTGTTTCTATAATTTTGTCAATATTGTTAAGGGCAATTTTTAAACCTTCTAAAATGTGGGCTCGGTTTTCAGCTTTTCTAAGATCAAATTCTGTTCTTTTTGTTACAATATCTTGTCTAAAAATTAAAAACTCGTTCAAAAGCTGTTTAAGAGACATTACCTGTGGAGTACCATCAACAAGTGCTAATAAAATTATTCCAAAAGTATCTTCAAATTGGGTTTGTTTATATAGTTGGTTTAAAACGACTTCTGGTACAGCGTCTTTTTTTACCTCTATTACAATTCTCATTCCGTCTTTATCTGATTCATCGCGAATTTCTGCAATCCCTTCTACTTTTTTATCCCTTGAAAGAACTGCAACCTTTTCAACAAGGTTTGCTTTATTTACTTGGTAGGGAAGCTCTGTTATAATAATTTTACTTTTTCCTTTGTCTGGAGTTTCGGTATATGCTTTTCCTTGCATTTTTACCTTTCCTCTTCCAGTAGAATATGCTTCTTTTATTCCTTCGGCTCCCAAAACTTTTCCACCCGTTGGAAAATCTGGTCCCTTAATATGTTTCATTATATCTTCTGTTTCGGCATCGGGATTCTCAATAATCTCAACCAAAGCATCTATTGTTTCTGAAAGATTGTGTGGTGGAATTTTTGTGGCCATTCCCACCGCAATCCCTTCAGATCCATTTACTAAAAGGTTTGGGAAAACAGCAGGAAGAACTGCTGGTTCTTTAAGTGTTTCATCAAAATTGTTTGTCCAGGCAACGGTTTCTTTTTCAAGGTCTCTTAAAAGTTCTCCTCCAATTTTTGACATTCTTGATTCTGTATATCTCATTGCAGCTGCTCTGTCTCCATCTACTGAACCAAAGTTTCCTTGTCCTTGGACAAGTTCGTGTCTCATAGAAAAATCTTGAGCCATTCTAACAAGGGCGTCATAAATTGAAGAATCTCCGTGGGGGTGATATTTTCCTAAAACATCTCCTACCACTCTAGCCGATTTTTTATAGGACCTATTCCAAAAACATCCAAGATCATGCATTCCATATAAAATTCTTCTATGAACAGGTTTTAATCCATCTCTGGCGTCGGGAAGAGCTCTCGACATAATGACCGACATAGAATAATTTAAATAACTTTCTTCTAGTTCTTTTAAAAGCTCTTTGTCTATTGTATTATCTCTGTCTAAATCCATCTTTATATATCAATGTTTGTTGCAAATTTTGCTCTTTTTGTAATAAACTCTCTTCTATGTTCAACTTCGCTCCCCATTAGTTCTCTAAAACGAACATTTGTTTCTTCTTCCATAATGTGGTCAACGTTAACCTGTATTAAAGTTCGTGTTTCAGCATTCATTGTTGTATCCCAAAGTTGTTCAGCGTTCATTTCTCCAAGACCTTTATATCTTTGAACATCAATTTTTGTTTTAGAGTTTTCAGATTCTAGTCGTTGTATTACAAGGTCTCTTTCTTCATCTGTATATGCATACCTCTCTTTTTTTCCTTGTTTTAGTTTATATAGAGGGGGCATTGCCATATAAACATGTCCTTCTTGTACTAATTTTTTCATTTTTCTCCAAAAGAAAGTTAATAGAAGTGTTCTAATGTGACTACCATCTACATCTGCATCTGTCATAATAACTACTTTATGGTATCGAAGTTTTTCCAAATTAAAACTGTTAGAGTCTGATTCGTCTTCTCCAAATCCGGCCCCAAGAGCTGTAATAATAGATTGTATTTCATTGTTAGATAAAAGTTTATCTTCTCTAGCTTTTTCAGAATTAATAACCTTTCCCCTGAGGGGTAAAATTGCCTGAGTTCTTCTGTCTCTTCCTTGTTTTGCTGTTCCCCCCGCAGAATCTCCCTCAACTAAAAAGATTTCACACTGTAAGGGATCTTTATTTGAACAATCTGCCAATTTCCCTGGAAGAGTTGCTCCAAGTGAAGATTTTTTTCTAACAAGTTCTCTAGCTTTTTTTGCAGCAATTCTTGCTCTTGCTGCTTCTGCTGCTTTTTCTATTATTCTTTTTCCAACTTGTGGGTTTTGTTCTAAAAAAGCCTGAATTCCATCATAAATAATTCCGTCTACAAGCCCTTTTACTTCTCCATTTCCAAGTTTTGTTTTTGTCTGTCCTTCAAATTGAGGTTCTTGAACTTTAATAGATAAAACTGCTGTTAGTCCCTCCCTAAAATCATCTCCTGAGAGAGAAAATTTTTCGTTTTTCTTTGTTTTAATTAAATTATTTTTGTTTGCATAATTATTAAGAGCTCTTGTTAGTGCAGATCTAAAACCAGAAAGATGAGTTCCTCCTTCTATTGTATTAATATTATTAACAAAAGAAAAAATATTATTATTATAACTTGTACTATATCTCAAAGCAAGATCAACTGGAACTTCGCCGTCCTCTTTAGAAACAGTTATTATTTCATTATGAATAAGGTCTTCGTCTCCATCTAAATACTTTACAAAATCAGAAAGACCTCCAGAAAAGTAAAATTTTGTTTCTTCTTCTTCGGTTATATTATTCTTTAAAACAATACTTAAATTTTTATTTAAATACGCTAATTCTTTAAGCTCATATACTCCTCCATCACGATGAACTTCTGCTGTTAAATTTTCAGACAAAGCATTTACAACAGAAACTCCAACTCCATGAAGACCTCCAGAAACTTTATAAGTATTTTTATCAAATTTTCCGCCAGCATGTAAAACTGTCATAACCACTTCAAGAGCAGGAATTCCTTCTTCTTTATGAATTTCTACTGGAATACCTCTTCCATTATCTTCTATAGAAATAGAACCATCTTTTTCAATAGTGACTATTATTTGAGTACAAAAACCGGCAAGAGCTTCATCAATACTATTATCAATTACTTCATTAACTAAATGATGAAAACCTCTTTTTCCTACATCTCCAATATACATTGCAGGTCTTTTTCTTACAGCTTCTAATCCCTTTAAGACTGTAATTTTTTCTGCGCTGTAGCTATTTTTTTTACTCATTAATTCTCACCGGCATTAACAAAATAGTTATTTTATGATTTTTTGTTTCTGGCAAAAGAAGTGTTGCTGATAATTCATCTTTAAAAACAAAAAGAATATCTTCTGTTGGATAATTCATGATAGCTTCTTTAAGGTATGTTGCATTAAACCCAATAGAAATCTTTTCTCCATCATACTCTGCTGATTTAAGAGGAGCATGAACTGTCTTACTTTCCGGCTGATTAATACTTTTTAAAAAGACTTCTCCAAGAGCAAGATTAAGAGAAATTTGGTTAGTATTTTTATTTGTTGCTATAGATGTTGCTTTTATACTATTTAAAAAATCTTCTTTTTGAAGTTTGAGGACATAAGGACTTTCTTGAGGTATTACAGCACTATAATTTGGATATTTTTCATCAATCAATCTTGAATATAAAATATCACCATCATTATTAATAAATACATGATCATTACTAAATATCAATGAAGATTCTTTTTGTCCTTGAATAAAAGAATTCAACATATTTAAATATTTTTTTGGTACTATAAAATCTTCTATAATATTGGATTCATTTCTCTTTTCTACCACAACAAGTCTGTGCCCATCAGTTGAAACAAAATTTATTTTTTCCTCTGAGAAAGAAAATAATGCCCCACCTAATGCTGGTTTTAATTGATCTTTATTTATTGCATAAGTTGTAGCACCTAATATCTTTTTCAATTCACTTGTGTTTATATTATATATGGTTTCATGCTTATTTTCTGGAACTTTTGGATATTCTTGAAACGGAAGAGTAGGAATATCAAACGAAGTTCCCTTTTCTGTTTTTATATTAATATGCGGACCAGCTATCTCAATATCAACCCGCCCTTCATCTGTCACTGATATAATATCATTTAATTCGGAAGTAGGAAACAATCCTTCTCCATCAGTATTTACAGATGCTGTGATATTTGTTTTTATTCCAACTTCTAGATCTGTTGAATGCAATGTTACTCCATGAGCTCCAGAAGATATATAAGTATAATTTATAAGAGGATTCTGTGATCTTGTCTGAGCTGTCTTAATTAGTTTAGAGAATGCTGTTTGAAGTTCTTTTTTTGTTGTTGAAATATTCATAAATAACCATCAATTATAAAAAGATACTTAGGTTTTAACAAGCCTTAATTAGCGTATCTTATATTGCCTAAGTAAAAGAAAATGGATTTTAAGGCTATTTTAGAAGCTTTTTTTTAAAAAAAGTTTTTCTTAATTATTATATACTTATATATAAAAGATAAATATTATTAATGAGGTGCAAATGTTAATAAGCTCTTAAAAAGGTAAATTCTTAGACGAGAAAGCTCATACGTACAAATAAAAAGGAAATGTGTATAAAATGTTAATATCTAAAAAATCTATATTTTATTTTTTTAATTAACGATTTGTGGATAATTAAGTGGATTTCTTTTTATGTAAACTTTTGTTTTAATTTTTGATATCCAATCATTATACCAATCTGATTTCTTTTTATTCAAAGCCATTTGTTCTAGCTCTATCCAATTTTTTTCTATAGTTGGAGGACCTCCTTCTTCAATATCATCTACCCAGAGTAAATGGTAACCAAAGTCGGTAAGAATTGGTGCACTACAAGTGTTTTCTTCAATATTATTTATTACAGCAGATAATTCTTTTACTTGATATACATCTGTATTAATCCATCCTAAGAGACCACCAATATCTTTTGTTGTTTCATCATTTGATTGTTCTTTAGCCTCTAAGATAAAATTATCTTTTGTACTTATTCTTTTAGAAAGATCAGAAACTGTTTTATAAGTTTTTGTTTTATCCTCGTCGCTAACTTCTGTTCGTAACAAGATATGTCTTACGCTAACTTTTTCCCCAGATCTTTCTAAAACCTCTATAAGATGAAAACCAAATTGTGTTTTTATTGGACTACTTATTGTATTTAAATTTAAAGTAAAAGCTGCTTTTTCAAATTCTTTTACAAATGTTCCTCTCGGAACAAACCCTAAATAGCCACCATTATCTTTTGATCCTGGGTCTTCTGAATATTTTTTGGCAGCTTCCTCAAAAGATAACCCTTCATTTATTTCTTCTAAAATATTTAAAGCATCTAATTCCGTTTTTTGTGATGATTCTTCAGAGGGTTTTATTTCAACTAAAATATGTCTGACCTTATGTCTTTTAGGAAAAGAAGGAATACTATCTTTATATGTTTTAAAAAAATCTTCTACTTCAGGCCTTGTAATTTCAATACTTCTTGTTAAATCTCCGGTATATTTTTCAGCTATTAATTTTCCCTCCATATCATCTTTATAAGATCTCTTAAAATCAGATATTTTTCGTCCCAAAACCTGTTCAGCAGCTTCCTCACTTCCTGATTGAGAAATAATGTTTTGAATTTGTCTTTCTAGGGCCCTATCTACATCTTTTTCTAAAACAGTTACGGAATCAATTTCTGCCATTCTTATAATAACCAACTGTTCAATCATACTTTCTGAAGATTTTAATAGTAGTTCTTTATATTTACTTGGATTAGTAAATGGATCAACATTTTCTTCTGCAGCAAGAGCATTTGCAGCCAAAACAACATCGCTTAATAATACAACTTCGTCGTCGACAACAGCAGCAATTTCATCCAACAAAATTGATTGTTGAGAAAATAGTGTACTTAAGAAAAACAACAATAATATTTTTTTATTCATTCCTATAAAATCTTGTTTCGTTTCACGTGAAACCAACGCTTTAAATATACTAATAAAATAGATATATCTGTTGGTCTAATGCCATTAATACGTTGAGCTTGACCAATAGTTTCAGGCAATATTGATAAAAATTTTTCTCTACTTTCATTGGAAATGCTTTTTATTTCATTATAATTAAAATCTTTTGGAATAATCATGTCTTCGTAAACTTTTGTTTTTTCAATTTCTGCCTTTTGTCTATTTATATATCCGCTATATTTAATTTCTGTTTCTGCTTCAAACAAAATTTCTTCAATATATTCTTTTTTATATTTTTTATTATCTATTTCTTTATTTTTTTTGAAATCTTTTAAAAAAACACGAGGTCTTTTTAAAAGAATAGCAGCCTTGGTAGGTTCTTTTATTGGTTTTTCCCCTACAGCTTTTAAAGAGCTATTTATATCTTTTGGTTTGATAGCTTTTTTACCCAAATAACTAACTAATTTTTTAGTTTCTTTTGTTTTTTTATCCAAAGCTTTTAAAGTTTTGTCGTCGAGTAAATTAAATTTTTTGGAATATTTTAAAAGTCTTTGATCTGCATTTGAAGCTCTTAATTGTAGACGATATTCCGCTCGAGAAGTAAACATTCTATAAGGTTCTTTTGTATCTTTTATAACTAAATCATCAATTAAAACACCAATATATGCTTCACTTCTTTTGAGTTGTAAGGGTTTTTCTTTTTTTATTTTAAGTGAGGCATTAATTCCAGCAATAAGGCCCTGCGCAGAAGCCTCTTCGTATCCGGACGTTCCATTTATTTGTCCAGCAAAAAATAACCCCCCAATCTTTTTCGTCTCAAGAGTTGATTTTAATTGAGAAGGAAAGAAGAAATCATATTCTATAGCATATCCAGGTCTTAAAAATTCCACATCACCCAAACCTTCTACAGTTTGTAAACACTTCAATTGAATGTCCTCTGGAAGACTTGTTGAAAAACCATTTACATAAATTTGTTTAGAATTTGACCACTCAGGCTCTAACTGTAAGACATGACTTGGGTTATGAGAAAACTTGTAAACCTTATCTTCTATAGAAGGACAATATCTTGGTCCTGAGGAGTCAATGTCTCCAGAATACATTGGAGATCTAGAAATATTTTTTAATATTAAATCGTGTGTTTTTTTGTTTGTTCTAAAGGCAAAACAAGGCTCGTCTTTTGGATTAAATTTTTTTGTTCTGTATGAGAGAGGCTTAGGCCCTTTATCACCATACCCTGCAACACCAACATCCCACCTTACAGAGCTCTTTTTTATTCTTGGAGGGGTACCTGTTTTTAATCTTCCCGCACGAAAACCCAACCCCCTGAGAGACTCTGTTATTCCAACAGAACTCTCTTCACCCATTCTTCCTGCCTTGATTTTTTTCTCTCCAATATGAATTAGTCCATTTAAAAAAGTTCCACAGGTAAGTATTGCTGTTTTGCAAAAGATTTCTTTTCCATCAGCTAAAAGAACAGATTCTATTTTTCCATTTTTTTCAGAAACCAATACAGCTTCTCCTTGAATAACAGGAAGTTTTATTTTTTGAAGATATTTTTGAACAGTTTTTTCATATTTTATTTTATCTATTTGGGATCTAGGGGACCAAACAGACCTTCCTTTTGAAAGATTAAGAGTTTTGCTTTGAAGAGTACACTTATCTGCAAAAAACCCCATATAACCACCAAGAACATCCAGCTCTTTTACCATTTGTCCTTTTGCTAGCCCACCAATTGCAGGATTGCAAGACATCCTGCCTATTGATTTTTTGTCCATAGAAACCAAAAGAACATTAATCCCCATTTTTTGAGAAACCAAAGCAGCCTCTAAACCTGCATGTCCACCACCAACCACCACTAAATCATATTTTTTTGTTATGCGTTTCACGTGAAACTATTTCCCAACACAAAAAGAGGAAAAAACACTAGACAAAATGTCATCCCTTGTTGTTTTTTTTGTAATGTTATCTAAAAAAGAGAGAGAAGAATTAAGGTCTTCAACAATAAGTTCTAAAGAATTCCCCCTCTCTAGACCCTTTAGAGATTTTTTTAAAAGCTTTCTAGAATAACTAATATTTTCTGCCTGTCTTTTTGATGTTAATATAATGTCAGAGTCTTTTCCCTGTTTTATCAGACCCCCATTTTTTTTGTTTTTTTCCAAGAAAAACAACAACATTTGCAGATGAAATTTGTTTAGATGTTTTTCTTATTCCAATTTTTTCAATAGTTCCTTTTGTTTTTCTTATTCCAGCAGTGTCTTTTAAAATAATAGGAACACCGCCAAGATTAATGGTGTCTTGTAAAATATCTCTTGTTGTTCCCGGAATACTGCTTGTAATAGCCCTTTCCTCGTCTATAAGACGGTTAAAAAGGGTAGATTTTCCAGCATTTGTTGGGCCAGCAATTACGACACTTGCTCCAACGGTTAAAAGGTTTGTTTTTTTGAAACCATCTAGTGCCGAACCAAGCTTTTTTTCTAAGCGACCTATTTTTTTTATGCTATTTTTTATAAGTCCTGGTTGAAGATCTTCTTCCGATATATCCAAATTGAACTCAAACTCCCCAATTATTGATATAATATTGTTTTTTATTGAAAGAACCTGGTCTGCAAGTCCTCCACCTAAATTTTTGTAGCTTAGCTTTGTTCCAGCCAAGGATTTGGAAGCAATTAAAGAAGAAACAGCTTCAGCTTGAGAAAGATCCATTTTGTTGTTTAGATAGGCCTTTTTTGTAAACTCCCCGGGATCTGCAATTCGGCACCCATATAAACAGCTTAAAGAAACAATTTTTTCTATAATTATAGGGTTTCCATGACAAGAAATTTCTGCAAGGTCTTCTCCCGTATAGGAATTTGGTGCCAAAAAAAAATTTATAATTCCCTCATCGAAAACCTCTCCTTTTTCATCTAAAAAAGAGGAAAGAAAAGGAGTGTTGTGTTTGGGGTTTTTCTCCTTTTTTTGAAGACGAGAAACAACCTTTTTAGCCTTTGGTCCAGAAACCCTAACAACTGCAATTGCGCTAGAGCCAAAAGGGGTTGAGCAGGCGACAACCGTACCCATATCTACTTCTCTTTGTTGATAAGTTTTTGTTGCACAATTTGTAAAACATTAAAACAGAGATAATAAAGGTTTAACCCAGAAGGGAAGCTGTAAAAAAGAAAAAACATCATACCTGGAAACATATATTTCATCATTTTTTGTGTTGCTTCTTGAGCAGGATCTCCCCCGGTTGGTTGTGCAGCAGTACTTGCCTTCATAGTATAAAACATTGAAAGAGACATTAAAAAAGGCAAAACGTTTATTGGAATAGAGCCAACCACAAAAAGAGTATCAGGAGAAGCAAGATCGGTAATCCACAAAAAGAAAGGCTCTCCCCTAAATTCAATGGTGTTTCTAAAAACCATAAAAACAGCAATTAAAACAGGAAACTGAACCAGCATTGGTAGACATCCAGCAAGAGGGTTGACGCCACTTTCTTGAAACAGCGCTGCCATTTTTTGCTGTTGTAGGGCGGGATCGTGTTTGTATTTAAGCTTTATTTTGTTTAGTTCGGGCTGAATTTCCTGCATCTTTTTTGTTGACCGAAGCTGCTTTGCCATAAGAGGGTATGTTATAACTTTAATTAAAACAGCAAACAAAATAACAACAAGACCATAATTAGGAATAAGCCCATAGAGAAAAACCATTATTGCATAAATTAGCCAGGAGACAGAAGACAACCACTGCCATCCAAGAATTTTGTCTTCCAAGCCAACCCCAAGAGATGCAACTTCATCATATTCAAGAGGACCAAAAAATAAAACAGTTTTTTTAAGATTTATTTCTTGGCTTGTAACAATGTCTACCCCTGGACGTTCAGAGCTCCCATACTTTGTCACTTCTACAAAATCTGTTTTTTGGGGCATTAAAAAGACACCAAAGTATTTGGTTCGATATCCGGCGAAGTCTGCTCCTCCAGAGTATCTTTTAGAAGACTTTTCTATTTGAGAAGGTCCACCACCAAACAAACTTGCAGAACCCACACGATAAGACTGAATGCTTCCTCCTTGGCTAACAAGCCCCTCTAAAAACAAGGACTCTTGTCGACTGTTTTCTGTTAAGGGAATCCCCCCAACCCAATCAAGTCGAAACTTTCCATCAAGGATGTTTTCTTCGGCGGATTCAAGGTCTGTATCCACCACCACAGTGTAGGTGTTGTAGTTAAATAAGAGCTTTTTTTCAACAATCTCTCCAGAGGCTGAAGTGTAGAAAGAAAGCTCAGCAACAGGGTTTTTTTCGTCCAAAACAAAATTTTCTTGTTGAGAAAAAGACCAAAAGCCGTCCAAAAAGACCTCTTCACCGGAAAGGTTTATATAAGAAACAAGAAGGTTTTCTCTGTTGTGGTCATCAACAAGCTGAATTTCTTTTTCGCCCTCTTTTAAGTGTTTTTTTATAATAAAAGAAGAAATAGACCCCCCATTTTTATTGCTAACAATAGTAGAAAAAAGAGGGGTTTGTATTTTAATAAAAACTTCTTTTTCCTCTATAGCAGAAGCCCCTTCTTTTTCTATATAAGAAGAAACAGTAGCCCCCTTTTCTTTTTGGGGAAGAACAACAGGATTTTTTTCTGTGACAACAGGAGAGTTTTCTTCAGGAAAAACAATGTCCAGGTATGTTGGCCACAACAATAAGATTGCTCCAATTAAAATAAGGCCAATGAGCGTTTTGCGATCCATTATATACTAATTTAAGAAACGGTAAGCTTTTTTCTGCCCTTCTTTTTTCGTGCAGACAAAATCCTTTTTCCGCCAACAGAGGAACTTCTTTTTCTAAACCCGTGCTTGTTTTTTCTTTTTCTATTGCTTGGCTGGTATGTTCTTTTCATAGCTCTTTCTCGCCGAAATATAGGGCAATAATTACAATTTGTGAAACAATAAAAAGAGAGAAGAAACAAACAAAAGCCCTTGTTCTGACAACAAAAAGACACTAATCTAATACAATAGGAAATAAAAAATAGTGTTGATAACTTGTGGATAAATATGAACTATAAAAAAATATGGTCAAAAGCAAACGCGGAGCTTAAGGGATCTATTCCAGAACACGCACACAAAGCGTGGATAGAGACCCTCGTGCCCATTGGGCTAACAAACAACGTTTTTATTGTAGAAGCACCAAACCGATTTGCTTATGATTGGATTAATAACAACTATTATGACTTTTTAATTGGTGCTTTAAAAAAACAAGATCCAAAAATAGAGCTAAAAATTTCAATAGCAGCCCCATCCCTGCAAAGTGCTATGTCTGCAGAGCTTGATAAAAAAGAACCAACAAAACAAAGTAACGCCGGAAAAAGACACAACATCAACCCAAACAACACCTTTAAAACATTTATAGAAGGCCCAAACAACGAGTTTGCGAAAAAAGCAGCAGCCAAGGTATCAAAGAGCCCCGGAGAAGGGTCTTTTAACCCTTTAATTATTTATGGCGGTGTGGGCCTTGGAAAAACACATCTTTTGCATGCAATAGCAAACACCCTAATTGAGGGAAAAAAACCAATGAACGTTGTTTTGGCCTCCTCAGAAAAATTTACAAATGACTTTATTGCAAGCATTCAAGAAAACAAATCTTTGGACTTTTCGAGGGTTTACAGAAAAGCAGACATTTTGCTGGTGGATGATATCCAGTTTTTTCAGGGAAAAGAACAAACACAGGAACAGTTCTTTCACACATTTAATGACCTTCTGGTTGCAGGAAAACAAATTGTTATGACAGCAGACAGGTATCCAGGAGAAATGGTGGGCCTTCAAGACAGGCTCCTTTCTCGCTTTGAATCTGGTTTGCACGCAGACATTCAGCCCCCAGACTTTGAAACCAGGGTTGCAATTTTAGCGGCCAAAGCAAAAGAAAACAATGTTAGCGTAGACTCAAGGTTTTTGGAAACAATAGCTTCTTATGTTAAAACGAACATTCGCGACCTAGAGAGCTGTATCGCAAAACTGTTGGCCCACGCAACCTTTTCAGAAGAGGGGAAAATTGATGAAACCTTGGTAGAAACAGTTATTAGAGAAAGGCTTGGAGACCAAGCATACGGACAAACAACGGTACAAGACATTATAAACAGGGTTTGTGCTATTTTCTCTGTTACAGAAGAAGAAATTGTTGGGCAGTCTAGAAGAAAAAACATTGCGGAAGCAAGACAGGTTGTTGCCTACCTTTCAAGAAAGATTTTAGACATGCCGCTAAGCTCTGTTGGGCTTCACCTTGGAGGACGAGACCACACAACCATTATGCATGCGGAACGAAAAGTTGAAAACCTTATAAAAAAAGATGAAAAATTTAAAAGGCGTGTTGATATTGTCTATAATGAGTTAAATTTGAATTAAGATGGCCAAAGGAACACTAAACAAAGTTATGTTAATTGGAAGGCTGGGAGCAGATCCAGAAATGCGATTTTCGGGAGATGGAGCAGCAATTGCCAACTTTAACCTTGCAACAAACGAAGCCTGGAAAAAAAGGGACGGAGAAGCGCAAGAAAAAACAGACTGGCACAGATGTGTAGTTTTTGGTGCCTTAGCAGAAAAAGTAGTTCAGCCATACCTAAAAAAAGGAAACCTGGTTTATATTGAGGGAAGGCTTCAAACAAGAAGCTGGGAAGACAAAAACGGAAATACCCGATACACAACAGAGGTTGTTTGTAATAGCCTTGAAATGTTGGGGTCTCCGGGCGATAGCCCAGCTGGAGAGCCAATGAACCAAGAGCCCACCATTTCAGAGGAAGACACAAGCCAGGTTCAAGAAGACGACCTTCCTTTCTAAAAAAGAAAAGTGAAATTTTCTCCCCCAAGAAACAAGATAACAAGAACAATTCTTGGATGGAGCTCTGTTTGTTTGTGTTTTTTGTTAATAAAGCTTGCCTCAAGGGGAGAAAAAAATATCCCGAAAAAAGGCCCCTACATTCTTGCCCCCAACCACTTTAGCCTTTTAGACCCATTTGTTTTGCAAGCAAAACACAAAAAACCAACAACCTTTTTAATGGCAGAAGACCTCAACGATCTCGGGTGGAAAGAGCTATGGATTCCCTGGCTTTATGGAGTTTTGTTGGTCCACAGAAAAAAACTTAAGCCCTCAACAA
>LUMK01000128.1_pt1 | contig 13938 bp, 18 predicted proteins | sample 729981 | NCBI WGS metagenome assembly LUMK01 (sample SAMN03860265, study PRJNA289734) | marine metagenome | biome: seawater column; feature: ocean; material: water; isolation source: Red Sea water column Station 22 - depth 200m | place: Saudi Arabia: Red Sea | collected 2011-10-15 | depth 200 m
CATTAGAGTTGATATAATTATTCATAAATATTATTGATTGAAAGCATGGTTATGTCAAATAAGATAAAATGCTCGCATATACTGGTGGAAAAACATAGTCAAGCACTAGAAGTATTAGATGAGATCAAAAAGGGAAAAAAATTTGGTGCAATTGCTAGAGAAATCTCTAAATGCCCAAGTAGAAAAAAAGATGGGAATTTAGGATACTTTACGAAAGGAATGATGGTAAAAGAATTTGACGAAGTAGCGTTTAAACTTCAGATTGGTGAGATTTCAGAGCCAGTAAAAACAGAATTTGGCTATCACGTAATCAAAAGACTTTCGTAACTAAAAAAAGTCATCCATTACCTGTTCAGTCTTTTCAAGATGCTTAGTGAGCTTATCAGCCATGTTATCCGCTGATTTGATTTTTCGCTTACCAATCCAATAATAAGCCTCATCAATAGTATCTTTTGCAATTAACACTATTAATCGACCAGTATTTTTTCTGCCAGTCCTACCTTTTCTTTGGACAAACCTAATTGAGCTAGGTACATTATCATAAAAAACTACTAAATTAACCTCTGAAATGTCCAAGCCCTCTTCACCAACTCTGGTTGCAACAAGTACCTTTGTTATCCCATCTCGAAATCTTTGTACTACGTCAATCTGCTCCTGTTGTTTTAATCCTGTTTGGCCAGCCTTTCCAATTAGAATCTCCGACGAAATACCCATTTCAACAAGTTTTTTGCAGATCACATCAACAGAATCACGATAACTAGAAAAAACTAAAACTTTGGATTCAACATCACGTAAAATCTCTACGAGTTTGTTAATTTTAGGGTGTTCAATATCATTATTCTGCGCACTTTTTGCCAAATTAACTGCAGTTGTAAAGTTTGGGTCAGTTTCAAAAAGCTCCTTAATCCCAGCACCCTTTTTATTTTTTGTTCTCTGGCAAAATTTCAAAAATGATGTAATTCCGTGTGCCTCAAAAATATTTAGCGCGTATGTAATTCTAATTGCTGTGAATAACGGTTTTGCAGACCTGAGATTTTGTTTCAGTACAAATTGTCTGGCATTTAGCAATTGTGAAAGTGATTTATTATCAGAGAGTCTAAGTCCGTTTCTCCTAAGTTCGGTATAGCGTTGATCTAATGCAAGTTTGATATATCTTTGAATAATTTTCATATCTGGCGAAAGATCAACTTGAACCCATTCTGTGTCGGTTTCTTGGATGTATGGTTTTACATCAGGGCTAGAATCGTTCCTCTGTGCTATGCCCTTAATGTGTAAATTATCGCAGATTTCTTTCGCTTTTTCTTTTTCACTGGGCAATGTAGCGGTAAGCCCTAGTATTCTAGAATTTATAGCACGAAATTGTTCTGCTATTGGCACGTAAGCATAATCGCCCACTGCCCTATGCACCTCATCAAAAATAATTAAATTGAATTGGTCAATGTCAACTATTTTTCGTATAATATCATTTTTGGTTATTTCCGGTGTTGCACATATCACACTATTAATCCAAAGTTTTTTTCTTTTTGCTAATAGGTCTTCGCCAGTTATTAATGCAATATCATCTATTGTAAGCGTGTTTTTTAAAAATTCATAATGCTGATTTACCAGCACTCTAGTAGGTGCCAAGAACAAAACACCGCCATTGCCCTTTGACAGATAATCAGCAATCACGTGTAATGCTACGGTTGTTTTTCCCAGTCCAGTTGGCAATACAACTATACAGTTTTCATTTTTTGCTTGGTTAGCAAGATTGATCTGATAATCCCTATATTCAACCAAGTCTGGAACAATGAATTTATGTTCAACATTTTTTATCGACAATACTTTGCACCTTAGAATAATAACTTATTTCAATTTTATACTTTTGAATAATATATTTTTGACACAATATAGTCAATTTTGTGATGATAATTGACCTACAAATATGATAAATAATTGAAAGCAATTTTTCTATAACATAATTATAGCACATTCTCCTGCTTAGTATATGAAAGATGATTATGATGGAAGCCATTTTACTCCTGATATAATGTGCCCATTTTGTAATCAGAATGTAAAAAAACATGCCAAAGATTGTATTGGAAAACGATTTCCGTTCACATCTAAGGATAAAGCTGAAAATTCTGAAAGATTAAGGAAACTTTACAAAAAACGATAGTATTATGGACTCTGTAAATAGATGGTGTGAAAAGTGTTTTAGCAATACGCCGCATGTCACCCTAGATTCTGACAAAATTATGATCGGAAAAAAAACAAATTTTGAATATAAATGTGAGATTTGTGGAAGGAAAAAACGTATGCCTAAATTTAGAGGTATGGCCGAGTCCACATATTAAAACTTGAAAATATTTCTGTGTGGATAAACTAAACTTTCTCTTATATTAGAGAAAGGAAAAATACTTTCAATGAGTGAATCATTTGAAAGACCATCATGGGATGAATACTTTATGCTGCAAGCTGAACTGGCTAAACTACGCTCAAATTGCATGACCAGACAAGTTGGTGCAGTTATAGTAAGAGAACATAGACAAATTGCTACTGGTTATAATGGAACACCACCTGGAATCAAAAACTGTTTTGAAGGTGGATGCAAAAGATGTCAAGATAGGATTGATGGTAAGATAAAATCAGGTGAATCACTTGATCGTTGCCTTTGTAATCATGCTGAGGCTAATGCGATAATGCACTGTGCAATATTAGGTATTGAAACTGGTGTAAAAGATGCAATTTTGTACTCAACGTATGTTCCATGTTTAGAATGCAGTAAAATGGCAATCACAACAGGGATTAAAAAAATAATATGTCTTAATACATATCCTGAAACAGATTATAATTTAATGAATGATGCTGGTATCAGCATTCAACTATTAGACAGAAATAAAATTCAATACTGGGCGAAACTACTAATAAATTCTTAAAATGTCAAACCAATCTCAGGAAAATAGTGTTAAAAATTCAGATAGATTGTTACTAATTTCAGCAACGTATGATAGCAAAAAAAAGGCTACAGTTTTAAAATTCTATGATTCAGCGGCACAAAAGATTATTTTATGGGTAGATAAAACGGGCCACAAGCCATATTGTTTTTCTAAGCTATCACTTGATGAGATACCACCCAACATTTCCGAACGAGATGATGTTATTGAAGTAAAACAAGTTGAACGACTGGACAGTTTAGAGGATAAAATGATAACAGTGTCAAAAATTATAGTTAAGGATCCATTAGCAATTGGTGGAACGCAATCTGACAAAAGTATTAGAAACCTAATTGATACATGGGAATCTGATATCAAATATTATGAAAATTATCTATATGATAATTCATTAATTGTAGGTAAGCACTACAGAATAGAAAACGACAGAATAATACCAGATGATATGGAAATTTCTGATGAAACAAGACTATCATTGAAGAGTATGTTATTGGATAAACTGGGTGGAAACAATTTACCTGACCCCAGGCAATTTGACGAACACGTATCTCGATGGGCGGAACTACTTAACCAGCCTATACCACAAATCAAAAGAATTAGTTTGGACATTGAAGTTGAATCAGATATTGGTAGAATTCCTGATCCAAAAATAGCCGAAAAAAGAATTACTGCAATAGGTTTTGAAGCTAGTGACGGCTTAAAGCAAGTGTTTGTTTTACGACGAAGTGATGCTCAAGAAGGTGTGAATGAATTGTTGCCTGGTGTTGACATAATATTTTATGATGAAACAAAAGAAAAGGAAATGATTTTAGATGTATTTGAATTGGTACAAAAATATCCCTTATTGATAACATACAACGGTGATGGTTTTGATCTACCATATTTGTATAATCGTGCAGATAAACTAGGAATTGAAAGAGAAAAGAATCCATTTTACATGATGAGGGATTCGGCAACTCTGAGAAAAGGCGTGCATCTTGACTTGTATCGAACAATGTCTAATCGCGCTTTTCAAATTTACGTATTCGGTCAGAAATATACTGATTTTTCATTGGACAGTGTTGCAAATGGGGTGTTAAATGAAAAGAAAATAGATTATGGTGTTGAACTTAATGATTTATCGCTCTATCAAACTGCAAAATATTGCCAAAATGATGCCAGACTGACTTACAATTTAACAAGCTTCAACAATGATTTACTGATGAATTTACTCATCGTTATCAGTAGAATTGCAAGAATGCCAATAGATGATATATCCAGAATGGGTGTATCCCAATGGATTCGTAGCTTATTATATTATGAACATAGAAAAAATGGAATTTTAATTCCGAAAAGAGATGAACTTGAAAAACGATCGTCAAAAGTTGCAAATGAATCCATAATCAAAGATAAAAAATTTCGTGGTGGCTTAGTTATAGAGCCAAAAGAGGGAGTTCACTTTGATGTTACTGTGATGGATTTTGCAAGTCTATATCCCAGTATAATGAAAGTAAGAAACTTGTCATATGAAACTGTCAGATGTTCACATGATGAGTGTAAAAAAAATACTGTGCCACAAACAAATCATTGGGTATGCACCAAAAAAAATGGTTTGACATCTGTTATCATTGGTTCACTAAGAGACCTGAGAGTTAATTATTACAAAACGATGACAAAAAAAACTTCTCTCACAGATGAAGAAAGACAACTTTTTACCGTTGTCAGCCAGGCGCTGAAGGTCATTCTTAATGCAAGTTATGGTGTTATGGGAGCAGAAATTTTTCCATTATACTTTTTGCCTGCAGCAGAAGCAACAACTGCGACAGGAAGACATATTATTTTAGATACAATTGATATGTGTGAAAAGGTTGGAATTAATGTCCTTTATGGTGATACGGATTCATTATTTGTAAAAAACCTATCACAAGATCAAATTCAAGAAATAATTGTAAAGGCGAAATCAAAGCATAACGTAGAGTTGGAAGTTGAGAAAGAGTACAGGTACGTAGTGCTAAGTAACAGAAAAAAGAATTACCTTGGAGTAACAAAAAATGGTAAGGTAGATGTAAAAGGCCTAACAGGAAAAAAATCACACACACCAAAATTTATCAAAACATTATTTTTTGAACTTTTGGATATTTTATCTAAAGTTAAAAGCGTGGAAGAATTTAACGATGCTAAAAATAAGGTTAGCGACAAAATTGCAAATTGTGCAAGAAAAGTACAGGCAAAGGAAGTACCACTAACAGAACTTGCTTTTAATGTAATGACAAGTAAGGCGCCACATGAATATACAAAAACCATACCACAGCACATACGTGCAGCGTTACAATTACAAACTATACGTGAGATAAAAAGAGGAGACATAATTTCATATGTTAAAATTTTAAACAAGCCTGGAGTAAAACCTGTTGAGCTGGCAAAGCAAAGTGAAATTGATGCAGGAAAATATATGGAATTTATGCAAAGCACACTGGACCAAATCACATCATCAATGGATTTAGATTTTGATAGCATATTAGGAAAACCAAAGCAAACAGGCTTGGATCAATTCTTTTGGAATTAGGTTAAAATGGAATTAGATGAAACAACGATGGGAGTTATTGGTATATTAGCTGGCATCTTAATCTTGTCTGGATGGGTCCCACAAATTGTAAAGGGCTATAGAACCAAAAAATTGACTGACGTATCATCATACCTAATGATTTTAATTTTTGCTGGTGCAGTCCTGTGGTTAGTATATGGAATGATACTGGATGATGTCTATATCATGGGTGTAAACTTAGCTGCAATGGTTCTTACAATGATCGTATTATCTATGAAATTAAAATATGAGAGAAACCTCAAGCCAACAAGTGAATAATATGTTTCGAGTTTATATGGATGATAAAGAAAAAATGATTGAAAATGACTGACACACAAAGACATTATTGTAAAAAATGTGGATTGAAACTTAGTAGCAAATGCAAATGTAAGGAATTAAAATGACTGAAAAACTGGAAGATATTGAAAAATATTTTGAAAACTCAAAATGTAAAATATGTGGAGATGTAGTCCAACCACATTTCCAGGGCAATACCAAACTCCCAAAAGAAGAACATTTAGCTAAAAAGCATCAGGATTTAGAATAATGTTTATAATTAATTGTAAAAACTATAATGAAATTGCTGGTGAAAAGATTAACAAACTTGCATCTATTGCAGAAAAAATTTCAAAAAAGCATAAAATTCAGATTGCGCTAGCCCCTCCCCATCATCAACTTGCATCAATAAAGAAATCAAAGTTGCTTGTGTTTGCACAACATCTTGATGATGCCAAAGTGGGTAGTACTACTGGATACATGATTCCCGAGATTGTAAAGAAATCAAAGATTGGTGGTGCATTGATCAATCATAGTGAACATAGAATTCACCCAAATGAGATTAGAAGCCTAGTTAAGAGACTAAAAAAATTAAAAATGAAAACAGTTGTTTGTGTAAAAAATGTACGTGAAGCGGAAACATATGCAAAACTAAACCCGACATATATTGCAATTGAGCCGCCTGAATTAATTGGCACAGGTAGAGCAATTTCAAATGAAAGACCTCAGCTAATTACAAAATCATTAATGGCTGTGAAAAAAGCAAAAAATTCAACAAAGCTTCTTTGTGGTGCTGGAATTGTAACAACTGAGGATGTTAAACGTGCAATAGAACTTGGCTCACGTGGTATACTAGTAGCAAGTGGAATTGTAAAATCTAGAAATTGGCAAAGAGATATTGAAGGCTTCGCAAAGGCAATCCTTTAAAAACGGCTAGTTCTGATTTGATAATCTGAGTGATATCAATGAAGGCAATCTATGCGTTTGAAGATGCAGACAGTAAAAACAGATCACTTCTAGGGGGCAAGGGAGCTGGTCTAAGTGAAATGACAAAGCTCAAACTTCCTGTTCCACCTGGATTCACGATTACTACCGAAGTCTGTAATGAATATTATAAAAATAAAATGCAACTGCCAAAAAATCTAATGAGTCAAGTAATTAAAAATATTTCAAAAATTGAAAAAAAGACTGGCAAAAAATGGAATTCTAGTAATAACCCATTACTAATTTCTGTTAGATCTGGTGCAGCAATTTCAATGCCTGGAATGATGGATACTATACTTAATTTGGGCTTGAATGATCAAACCGTCCTTGGTTTAGCAAAAATGACAGGTAATCCAAGATTTGCTTGGGATTCCTACCGAAGATTTATTCAACTATTTGGAAAGGTAGTATTTGGAGTAACCGATGAAAAATTTGATAGTATACTAAAAGCGTCAAAGAAAAAACAAGGTGTCACAGATGACAGCAAGCTAAATGTGGATTCCTTAAAAAAAATTGTTGAGAAATACAAAAAGATTTGTGAAGAAATTTGTCCAAGGCAGAAATTCCCAACAAATCCTAATGAACAGATACAACTAGCCATTGATGCTGTGTTTAGAAGTTGGATGGGAGAAAGGGCTGTAGTCTATAGAGAAAAAAATAATATTACAAAAGATATTGCAAATGGAACTGCTGTAAATTGCCAAACTATGGTTTTTGGAAACATGGGAAACGATAGTGCAACAGGTGTAGTCTTTACAAGAAATGGTCATAATGGTATTAAAGAAATTGAAGGAGAGTATTTGCTAAATGCCCAGGGTGAGGATGTAGTTGCAGGTGTAAGAACTGGAAAGGATATATCAAGGCTGCAAAAAGAAATGCCAAAGTCATACAAGGAATTATTTACTACCTGTAAAAAATTAGAAAAACATTTCAGAGAACCACAAGACATTGAATTTACAACTGAACAGGGAAAATTCTATATTTTACAAACAAGGACAGCAAAAATGAGTGCATCTGCATTAATTAAAACATCTGTAGATATGGTCAAAGAAAAATTAATCGATAAAAATAGAGCTTTGACTAGAATACCTGCACAACAATTGGAAGCATTACTACACAAAACAATTGATTATAGTAAAACAAAAGATTTCAAGCAGTTAGCAAAAGGTATTGCTGCATCACCAGGCGCTGCGAGTGGCGTTGCTGTGTTTGACGTTAAAAGAGCAATAGCCATGGGCGAAAATAATACAAAAGTCATTCTAATTAGAATAGAAACAAAACCAGAAGATGTACCAGCATTCTTCTCTTCTGAGGGAATTTTAACAAGCCTTGGTGGAAAATCATCACATGCAGCAATAGTTTCTAGAGGAATGGGAAAACCATGCATAGTTGGGTGCACTGAGCTGAAAGTTGATTATGACAAAAGAAAATGCATTGCCAATGGAATTACAATCCTAGAAGGTGATACAATAACAATTGATGGCAGTACAGGAACAGTATACGATGGAATTGTACCAACAGTAGCACCCCAAGTTACAAAAGACTTTGAAACTATTCTAACATGGGCACAAAAAGCAAAACGACTTGGAATCCGTGCAAATGCCGATACACCAGATGCTGCAAAACTTGCAAGAAAATATGGTGCAGAAGGTATTGGTCTCTGTAGAACTGAAAGGATGTTTAATGCAAATGATAGATTATCTATTTTTGTTGATATGATTATGGCAAAAACAAAAAACCAAAGAAAAAATATCCTAAAAAAATTGGGTTTGCTGCAAAAAAGTGATTTTGTTAAAATATTAAAAGCGATGGAAGGTTACAAAGTAACAATACGATTACTTGATCCCCCACTAAATGAATTTCTACCAAACCCAGAAGAATTATTGGATAAAATTTACAAAAATAAGAGTGGTAAAAAACTTTCAGATACAAAAAAAGTTTTAGAAAGAGCGAAAGAACTAGCAGAAGTAAATCCTATGATGGGCCACCGTGGTGTTAGACTAGGAATTACTTATCCCGAGATTTATGAAATGCAAATAAGATCTGTCTTTGAGGCAACAGCAGAACTTGTTAAGAAAAAAGTGAATGCAAGACCACAGATTATGATACCACAAATTTCAAGTATTTCAGAACTTAATCATATTAAAAAAATTTATGATGTGATAAGATCAGAAATGGAGAAAAAACATAAAGTTAAACTTGAGATAAATTTTGGAACGATGCTAGAAGTTGTTCGTGCATGCCTTACGTCAGACCAGTTGGTAAAAACTGCAGAATTCTTTAGCTTTGGTACAAATGACTTAACACAAGCTGTATTTAGCTTTAGTAGAGAAGATGCAGAAGGCAAATTCCTTCCTGAATATATGGAAAAAGATCTTTTAGAGACTAGTCCATTCCAGTCAATTGATGAAAACGGTGTTGGAGACCTTATGAAAATAGCCATTTCACAAGGACGAAAACACAAAAAAGATTTGGAAATTGGAATATGCGGTGAACATGGTGGTGACCCAAACTCGATCAAATTCTGTCATTCCGCGAACATTTCATATGTTAGCGCATCACCTCATAGAATTCCAATTGCACTTGTTGCGGCTGCACAGGCTGCAATAAACCAAAAATCAGTCAGTCAAAATAAAAATTAATTAAGTAATACTAAACTTTTTATAATTAGAATTAAGTCATTATTGCATGTTGCTACCAAACCTGGACTTAATCAAGCGAGAACGTGAAAGGCTTGGCTTAAGCCAGAAGGAATTAGCAAAAATGGTAGGTGTAAGTACATCTATGATAAATCAAATAGAATCAGGTAGATGTAAACCCTCATATGAAACTGGAGCAACAATTTTTGAAAAACTAACAAACTATGAGGAATCAAAATCAGAAACAGCTGAAGATATCTGTACATGGAATATTGTAAAACTAAAGATTACTAACACAATTGATGATGCTAAAAAGAAAATGAATTCTGTCGGAATTAGCCAAATTCCTATTTTTGATGGAAAAGATCCAAAAGGTGTTATAACTGAACAAGGAATTTTATCAAGATTAGCTGATGCAGATGATAAATCTAATTATAAAAAAACAGAGTTAAAGTATATAATGGAAACAATTCCAGCGATTCAAAAGATACAAAATATGGAATAATAACTGCAACAGATGCGCTAAATATAATGGATAAAACCTAGGTTTTTCTAATACTAGTAAAATTTGCATTAAGAATTTCTTTTCTTGCAACCCTAACAATACTATAAATTTCAGTTTTAATTAATTCAGAAGAATTACACAACATTCTAACCAGTATGCCAGAATCATCTGGAAGTATGCTAGAGCCACCGTAAATCTCATCGTTGTTTTTTAACATAGAATTAATTTTCTGATTTAATACATCCACATATTTTTTCTTGGATAAAATATACACAGAAGCTAATACAGTGTTTTTTGCTCAGTGCCACGTCCTATTGTCTTAAGATAACAAATATCATATGAAAATAACTCACCCATTGCTGCCCTGCCTGGTACAATTATTTCAGAATAAATCAATGATGCAGAAGGATGCACGTCTAGTAATACTTTTTGATAATACCTAGAATTTTGATATGGTATTATTTGATCAGGGATGAATTCCAAATAGGAATCCTTGCCAACGTTAATGTTGAGCAATTGTGTTGCATAATTAGAATCCATTTTATAGATTCTTGTAGCACCCTGTGTAGTGATGTGACTAACAGCATTATTTGCTAACGAGATGTCCATTCTATAACGATCCCCCTGTAACACACCTCCTGATGGTGACATGATAAACAAATGGGCCATGTTTGAAATCGATTCGTCATAATATAGTGCCTTTTGTATATAGAGTGGAACTTTAGAATATTGTTCAGTAACTACTGTCTTGTTCTTTTTTGAGTCATTTTCCAGTTTTAATTTTAAAAGACCAACTTTTCCTGTTTTACCAACTTCTAGCTGGGTGATTTCTTTGTTGTATTTCAAAAATTCTGACGGAATATCGTCAGGTTCGCAAAATTTTAGATTAGTCATTTCACATTCGTAATTAGTTTTTTTGGCGGTTGCTCAAATAGTACATCCTCTATGATATGCTGTGCTACTGCATCAACACCCTCATCAGTTTTACAGTTAACTAGGACATATGGCTTGTTTTTTCTAACAATTTTTGCATCCCGTTCCATCACATCCAAATTAGCATCAACTAAAGGTGCAAGATCAATTTTGTTTATAACCAAAAGATCAGATGTTTCAATGCCCAATCCCCTCTTTCGTGGATATTTATCACCGCCAGAAACATCAATGATATAGATAAAGTAATCAGCAAGTGCGGGACTAAATGTTGTTGTAATATTATCTCCACCACTTTCAATTATGATTAAATCTAGATCGTTGTGCTCACTTTCTATTTCTTCAATTACAGACAAGTTAATTGATGGATCTTCACGTACAGCTGTATGGGGACAACCACCAGTAGCAAGACCAATTACCAAATTCTCAGGTAATAGACCCTGATTGGTTGCCAAATTTTGGCGCATTCTATCAGCATCTTCTTGAGAAATGACATCATTGGAAATAATACTGATGCGATAATTTTTTTTTGCTAAAATTGGCACTACTCTTTCAATTAACATACTCTTTCCGCATCCTACAGGTCCGCCAATTCCAATTCGTGGTATTCTTTTGGTCATATTATCAAACCCATTTTATGTAATAAACATCTTGGAAAATTGTTGTTCATGCGTTATCTGTATGACATCACACTCGGGTGCAAATTGCCACATATCACTTAATGATTTTGAAATGTATTTATCACAAGTTTCTGCAATGACAGGTTTTAATTTATGCAATATTTTTTGGCTTTGAATATGTTCGATAATTCCCAATCTTAGTGCTGCCCCTACCATACTAACAGAAAATCCGTAAAGAAAATGTAATACAGCCTTTTGTTTTTCAATTCCCAGTATATTAGATACAACACCTATGCCTACAGCATGTGTGCCTGGTGCCTGTGAGTTTTTTATCATATCATAATATTTGGACAGGATATCATTAGCAACAAAAGAATTAACGCATTTTATCATCTGTGTTCCTGATCTGCACGTGGACTCTCGTAATTCCTTGACAAGTTTCATTGTAAACAATGATCTGTCACATATGATTATTTTTTCAAGATCGTTAGAGCTAGTGTGATCATAGGCATTTGAAAGTGCAACACAATCACACGGACCAATTTGTTGTACAATGTTTGTCTGAATCAGTTCATAAAGTTCATCCATTCCTGTTATTCTTTTTTCGGAAAATAATGTTTCAAGACCGTTGGACATTGTATAGAGTCCAGTAGGAAAAAATGAGTCAGAAATCTGCATTAAGCTCAAATCGCTAAAGTCAGTGCTCATGTACATCCATGCCATCATGTGGGATAAAACGTTGCTCATCTATTGATAAATCAATTTTATCAATTACTTGATGAAATAACCTTTCAAATAATTCCATCTCGGAATCATCATGAATTGGAAAAGAAATAGTTTCGTTTTTTATTGAAATCGGTCTGTGCCTATTTCCAATTATGTGACCTACGAGTAAAAACAAATTCTTATCATTCTCCATAAATTTCACAGTAAGCGTTTTTTCAGGTAGTTGCTCTATTAGAATAATTTCATCAGATTCTGAAATAACATCGCCGTGGTTTAGTTTCGTGCCAGGTTCTAGTGCGAATCCTACATCAAGCCCATCAGCAGTTTTTTTTCTTAATCGTGATTTTTCCATCTCGGTTCTAGACAGTTCTAGATGCCTGAATTTTCCCTGCTGTTTTTCTTCTTCAATCTTTTTTGCCAGTTGGCTATCTTTGTACACATTCCCTAAAATAGAATTAATAATTATCATGAATTACTTGGTAAAGTTGCGGAATTATATTTTGTGTTTCGAGCTTGGCATAAATCGTTGACCGTAGCCTGAAAACTTTTCTAAGCTTCTTCTAAGATTTTTTTGATTTTATTTAATGCCTTTTCAAAATCATTCTGCAGTGCGTACTGTGGCGTATCATCAATCACTTTCTTAATCTCTTCAATTTTGCCTTCCCAGTAATTGTCGTGTCCTGCAATCATATCACATCTCTTTTTTGGTTGCTGTTCATCATACCACTCCTTAAAATTCTTGGCGATTTTTTTTACCTCATCAGGCTTCGTTTTCAGGTCCTTAAAGTCCATTCTAGCATTCCAAGATTAAACTCATTCAAAAATCTAGTGCAAAATCTTAGTAAATCGAATTATAACTTAGATTATCATGTAAGTCAGATGTTTTTAATTTAACATAAATACCGGATTGGAGAAATTTGAACATGAACCTTACCCCAAGGGAGATTGACAAATTACATGTTTTTATGGCTGCTGAGCTTGCAAGAAAAAGAAAAGCCAGAGGCTTAAAATTAAATCATCCGGAAGCTGTTGCGCTTATTGCTGATCATATTTTAGAGGGTGCCCGAGATGGAAAATCAGTTTCTGATTTGATGAGTTCTGGAAAAAAAGTTTTAACTGCTAATGATGTTCTACCTGGTGTGACAGATATTATTCATACAATTCAAGTTGAGGCAACATTTGAGGATGGCACAAAACTAGTCACTGTCCATGACCCAATTGTGTGATAGATATGTTAGCTAGATGGAGATCTGAAACACCACATGTTGGTGAGTACATACCAACTGAAGGAAACATTATCGCACACAAAGGCAAAAAGACAATCAAACTAAAAGTTTCAAACACTGGAGATAGGCCAATTCAAGTCGGTTCTCACACACATTTCTCTGAAGCAAACAAGGCACTAGAATTTGACAGAGAAAAAGCACTGGGATATCATCTAAACATTCCATCTGGTACATCAGTTAGGTTTGAGCCAGGAGAATCAAAGCATGTAGAAGTTGTAGAGTATGGTGGTTCCAAAACAATCTTTGGTTTTAGCGGATTGGTAAGCGGTGACCTAGAATCCAAGAAACAGGAAGCAATTAAAAATATCAATAAAAATAATTTTAAAAATATTTCAGAAAATGCAGAAGAAGAATCAAATGCACTTGAAATTTCACGCAGTCGCTATGTTGCACTGTTTGGACCAACCGTAGGTGACAAAGTCAGATTAGCAGACACCGAATTAGTCATGGAGATTGAAAAGGATATGATCAAGTAC
>LUMK01000713.1_pt1 | contig 13883 bp, 12 predicted proteins | sample 729981 | NCBI WGS metagenome assembly LUMK01 (sample SAMN03860265, study PRJNA289734) | marine metagenome | biome: seawater column; feature: ocean; material: water; isolation source: Red Sea water column Station 22 - depth 200m | place: Saudi Arabia: Red Sea | collected 2011-10-15 | depth 200 m
TAGTAGCCGAACCAGTTTTCACCACGCTCAACGGCTTTAGCCATAGAACCGTCCAGGCCTGCGGCTGAACCCGGATCAATCAGCAGCCAACCCTTCTTTTCCATCTCGAAAGCACGGAACAAGTTGGCATTGGCCAGTTGACAACCCCAACCGGAAGGACAGCCGACAAATCCACCTTTGGACGAATCTTCAGGATGCGGAAATAAATCTGGTCTTTCGAGAATATCCAAAGCTGTTTTCAGCTCTGGGTACTTTTTGGCTGTATGAGGCGGAATCCACCACCCCTCACCCAAACCAGTGATCGGAGCTTTGTTTACACGGTGCAATCGACCTTCCGCGACCGCCTGTTTCAGCGGTTCAAAAACAGCATTGGCCCACAGTTCACCTGCCACGTCAGGCTGGCCTTTTTCGTTCATTGAGGTGAAAGTTGGCATGGTGGAACCGGCGACCAACTCTACATCACAACCATAGCCTTTTTCGAGGATAATCTTATCCACATGAGCCATTAGTTCACCTGAAGCCCAGTTCCATTCCGCGATAGTTATGGAACCACAAGCCGCGTAAGAGGTAACTGAGATCACCATCGAGGCTGTGGCAGCAATTAATACCATCAGAGCACGTTGAATCATACGTTTCATAAAACTCTGTTTAACATGAGTTGTTAGATAGTCTATAGACATAAACATCTCCTTTTTTCAGTTAAAGAACAACTTTTTCAGTACCAAAGCAGTTCTATGGAATACTCAGAAAATCCTGATGATTCACTGATTAGTCTGCATATTTCCACCGCGAGTAATCGCAGTAATCACATAGTAACGTACTGAATGCTATGAGAGCAGAATTATGATTTCATCTAATATTCAAATAATAAATGCAATTCAATAAAATTACATTTATCAGGAATAGTGAAATGAAAATGAAGTTTAAAGTTTAGATACAACAATATAAATGTCAACATTTGTTTTTAATTATTAAAGTATCGATTAGTGACTGAGCAAGTAATTATTAATTTTTGTAACATTATTTGTGTTCATGACAGAAGCATCGAATCTTGCAACTACTCAATTGTTGGTGTTTATGACCTGAATTTGAGTCATGAATTGCAGCAGTAACAGTTAATCGGAACTGTCTGTTCTTATTATCATTGATTAGGAACTGAAAGTTCCGTTTTAAATTCACTTTATTATTTTGCATTTTTCAGCAGTATTATGTTTTAACTAATTGATATTTATACTATTTTGAATCCTGCATTGTAGTTGGATATTTTTTTGGGGCCAAACCTGCAATCTGAAACCCACATGAGTATTTAATAACGGAACTTGACGTTCTCATTTTATTTGTTTCTTGAGAATTATTGAATAATATCAATTATTTATATAATGGCATTGTGTATGCAGAACAGCACTGGACTGAATTCCAAAGCAGACTTCTACAAACAGTGAACTTTAAAAAAAAAATGAGAACGGAAATGGATAAACTGAGTACCGGCAATCAATCTTATGAAGACGATTATTATATGGAACCAATTGACGATCTTCAAAAAAACGTTGAACATAAAACAAACTGGTCAATGGAAATACTTCCACACAATATTTCTGACATCAGTTTTATTCCGGATTTTGTAAAAGAAGTTTATATCACCATGATTCCGGGAGCAGGGTGCTGGGAAACCATCGAAGCTGCTCAACAAATTCATGCTGCCGGGAAACAGGCCGTGCCGCATATTTCCGCTAGGACCTTTCCGGGAACAGAAGAACTCCGAGCATGTCTCTCCGGACTTCAAGCAGTTGGAATTGAACGGGCCTTGCTGATCGGGGGAGGAGTTCCGCAGCCTTGTGGTAGTTTTTCTTCTGTGATGGATATGCTGAAAACCGGTTTGTTTGCTGAATACGGAATTAAATCCTTTGACTTTGCCGGACATCCGGAGGGTAACCCCGATGATCCAGACTCCGAGTTTCATCTTCTGGAAAAATTACACTGGGCAGAAGACCGTGGAATACCGGCTCGAATCGTCACTCAATGGTCACTTGAGGCTGAAAAAACCAACAACTGGATTGACAGACTACGGAAAAAGGGCGTACAGAACCCGATTCACATTGGAATTCCCGGACCATCTACATTGAAAACTCTCATGCGATTTGCCAAAGTTTGTGGAGTTAAGGCTTCAACTCAGGTTTTACGCAAACAGGGTTTGAATCTCAGCAAATTGATGTTTGTCAATAAACCGGACAAAATCATTTCCGAACTCCACGGATACGATCAGCTCCATCTGTATCCCTTCGGAGGTATCGAAAAATCTGCTGCATGGCTGACTGAGTGGCAAAAAAAGTTTTGAAATTAAAATTTTGAGTTTTTTTGTTTAAACTCAACATTTGATATGTGATAGGCTCAACTTATCACTTCAGTCACCAGACTGATTTCAAAGGTATTTGAAACCAAACTCGATATATGTCTCTTAGTACCACAGTTACAGACGCGAGAGTTGTTTTCACACCTTCCGGAAAGCGTGGTTATTTCCCGGTGGGAACACCTGTTTTGCAGGCCGCGCAGGCACTTGGTGTAGACGTTGATTCTGTCTGCGGTGGCCGTGGAATCTGCGGACGCTGTCAGGTTGTACAATCCACAGGTAACTTTCCCAAGCACTCAATAAACTCAAAATCTGAAAACATCTCACAACTCAGTGAAGTTGAAAAAGCTTACGCCGACCGTCCTAAAAAAAACCTGAAGGATGGCCGAAGACTAAGCTGCGCCACCCAGATTCTTGGCGATTGCGTCATAGACGTCCCGCCAGACAGTCAGGTACATCAGCAAATTGTCAGGAAAGAAGCCGATGCATTTGACATAGAAATCATTCCTCCGGTACAGCTGCATTACGTCGAAGTCTGGAAACCAAACATGCACGATCCATCCGGTGATTTACGCCGGCTGCGTGAGGCTCTGGAGCGTGAATGGCAGCTTACAGATTTACGCTTTGGTCCTGGAATGCTGCTTTCACTGCAAAGAGAGCTAAGGAAAGGAGACTGGAAAGTAACTGTCGCGGTAGATTACCTTGGTCAGGTAATCGCGGTCAATCCAGGCTTCAAAGAGTCATTGTGCGGTTTGGCAATTGATGTCGGTTCTACCACAGTTGCCGCACACCTCTGTAATCTCAGGACCGGTAAAGTACTGGCATCCGCAGGAATGATGAATCCTCAAATACGATTTGGTGAGGATTTGATGAGCCGTGTGTCATACGTGATGATGCATCCTGATGGTGATAAGGAAATGACAAAAGCAATTCGCGAGACTATCAATGAACTTGCTGAGAATGTTGCCAAACAAGCTAATCGTGAATTGGATGAAATCGTAGAAGTTACTTTTGTGGGCAATCCCATCATGCACCATCTTCTACTCGGCATTAATCCTGTTGAACTTGGGGGTGCGCCTTTCGCCCTGGCCACAGATGAAAGCGTAAGGATTCGCGCTCGTGATTTAAAATTATTACTGCACACCAACACACGCTGCTACGTTTTGCCTTGCATCGCCGGACATGTCGGCGCAGATACAGCAGGAATGATATTGTCAGAGGCACCGCACAAACGTGAAGCAATGTCATTGCTGGTTGATATCGGCACAAACGCAGAAATTGTTCTGGGCAACAATGAACGTCTTTTGGCAGCCTCAAGCCCTACGGGACCTGCCTTTGAAGGTGCGCAAATTTCTTCCGGACAACGTGCCGCCCCCGGAGCAATTGAACGGGTACGCATTGATCGTCAAACTCTGGAACCTAAATTCAAAATCATCGGCAGTGATTTATGGTCTGACGAGTCTGGATTTTCTGCTGAAAACAAAAAAATCGGCACTACAGGAATATGCGGTTCCGGAATTATAGAAGCTATTGCTGAAATGTATTTAGCAGTCAAAACATTGTAGCGGAGGGACGCACATTTTCCTATATTCTTCATGATGGCAGTCAGCACATAAACATCACTCAAAATGATGTAAGAGCTGTACAGCTGGCCAAAGCGGCACTCTACGCGGGAATCCGTCTGCTGATGGAGCGCATGGGAATTGAGACTGTTGATCGTATACGGCTGGCTGGAGCATTCGGTAATCATATTGAACCAAAATACGCCATGGTTCTGGGACTGATTCCGGACTGTGATTTGGAACAGGTCAGTTCCGCTGGAAACGCCGCCGGAACAGGCGCAAGAATCGCTTTGCTTAATCATGAATCCAGAAATGAGATTGAAGAAGTCGTACGTCAGGTTGAAAAAGTGGAAACTGCTGTTGAATCCAGATTTCAGCAGCATTTTGTGAGTGCCATGGCTTTTCCACACAAAACAGACAATTTCCCAAATCTTGCTAAAGAAGTTGACCTGCCTGTCGAAAATGTTGATCAGAATAGTTATGAAATTGCTTCTCCCGCGAGTAAACGCAGACGCAGAAAGAAGTGATATTTAGATTTAGTAAAATGTGGTTTTTGAGAGATTAATAATGGAACAGACTGTAAGTGGCCGAATGGGAGGGAGAAATGCCCGTAAAGCAAAACGGGCCGCGGCGCTTCCTGAAAATATGAAACCGGTACATCCAGGCGAGCAAGGAGGGCGCTTCAAGCCTTTGGATGAAAAAGATCTACCACGAATACATGAAACTGCCTTAAAAGCGCTGGAAACAATCGGACTGGCAAATGCTATTCCTTCCTGTATTGAAGCCTGCACATCCATAGGATGTACAATTAGCCCTGAGGGACGCCTTTTGATTCCTCCCTCAGTTGTCAATGAATGTCTGGAAAAGGCCGGACGAGACATAACATTGTATGGATCATCTCCGGAACACGATATCCACTTGAGTGGTGAAAAAGTCTATTTCGGCACAGCCGGAGCCGCGGTTCACATGCTTAATCCGATAAGCCGGGAATACCGTGAATCGACGGCTGCTGATCTTTTTGATATTGCCCGCGTCTGCGACACTTTAGAACATATCCATTTTTTTCAGCGGTCAATCGTTTGTCGAGATTTGGAAGACATAAGAGAGATGGATATCACCACTTGCTATGCCTCGATTGCCGGTACAAAGAAGCATGTGGGTACCAGTTTTTCCTTTGCTGATAATGTGAATGAAACCCTGCGAATGCTGCATTTGATTGCGGGCAGTGAAGAAGCATGGCGTAAGCGTCCTTTTGTAAGCATGTCCTGCTGTCATGTTGTACCGCCAATGAAATTTGCTGAAGACGCCAGCGCCTGCCTGGAAGCGGCAGTAAGAGGAGGAATGCCTGTTTTACTGCTTTCCGCGGGACAGGCTGGGGCAACATCACCCGCTACGCTTGCGTGCTGTGTTGTGCAGGCTGTGGCAGAGGTATTAGCCGGACTTGTTTATGTGAATGCTGTCAAGGAAGGTGCACCGGCAATGTTCGGTACCTGGCCTTTTGTTTCTGATTTGCGTACAGGCGCCATGAGCGGCGGAAGTGGAGAGCAGGCAATACTGATGGCCGCCTGTGGTCAAATGGCACAGTATTATAACCTGCCTTCAGGAATTGCCGCCGGCATGACAGACTCCAAAGTTCCTGACGCGCAGTCCGGATATGAAAAGGGTTACACTGTTTCATTAGCAGCTCATTCCGGAGCAAACCTTATATATGAATCGGCAGGGATGCATGCAAGTCTGTTGGGTTGCTGCCTGGAAAGTTATGTGATTGATAACGATATGCTGGGCGCGATTAACCGCACTGTAAGAGGAGTTGAGGTCAATGATGAAACACTCTCAATTGAACCTATTAGGGATGTGTGTCTGGAAGGTCCGGGGCATTATCTGGGGCACGAACAAACATTAAATAGAATGCAAAAAGATTATCTTTATCCAACCATCGGAGATCGTGAAAATATCAACAACTGGATTGACCAGGGTTCAACAGATGCTGTTCAGCGTGCTCATTTAAAAGTGCAGGAAATTCTTAACAATCATTACCCGGAAAACTGGGATGAAGAAACGGATCTAAAAATCAGGGAACAATTTCCTGTACGTTTAGAAAAACATCGTATGCGTCCTTTGGAGATATCATGAAAACACATGCGCGGGTAGTAATTATCGGAGGCGGCGCAATGGGTGTTGGCCTGTTGTATCACCTCGCAAAAGAAGGCTGGAAAGATGTGGTTCTGGTGGAAAAGGGTGAACTGACTTCCGGATCAACATGGCATGCAGCTGGTCTAATCCCGCATTTCATCGGTTCCCTTAACATGGCCAAATTACATTTCTATGGCGCGGATTTATACACGAAACTTGAAAAGGAAACCGGTCAGGCCACCGGTTGGCACGGATGCGGTGCGATAAGGCTGGCAGTAGATCAGGATCAGGTGGACTGGTTCCATTATGTGAAAGGCGTGCTGGACCAGGTAGGAGCAGAGTGTCATTTGCTGGGACCAAATGAGATCAAGGAAGTTCATCCCCTGCTGGAGACTGACGGTTTTCTGATGGGAGCCTATACCACCGGAGATGGACATACAGATCCCAGTGGTGTTACCCATGCAATGGCTGCAGGCGCAAAAAATAGCGGGGCTGAAATATATCTCAATAACCGAGTCACGGACACAAATTTACTGCCTTCCGGAGAATGGGAAGTGGTCACTGAGAAAGGCACAATAGTTTGCGAACATCTGGTCAATGCTGCCGGTTCGTTTTGCGAACAGGTTGGCATGATGGCCGGCATCAAAGTGCCGATGGTCAACATGGTACATCAATATCTGATGACGGAATCCATTCCGGAAGTTGCCGCCCTGCAGCAAGAACTTCCGGTGGTTCGTGACCCACGTTCGTCCTGCTATTACCGTCAGGAACAAAGCGGATTGATCATCGGCCCCTATGAAATGAATGCAAAAGCCTGGGGACTTGATGGCATTGACTGGAGTTTTGACAACGCGCTGCTGCCTCCTGACATGGAAAGACTTGAAACTCACCTGGAGTTGACAGCAAAGAGTATCCCTGTGTTTGAAACCGCGGGGATCAAGAAAGTTGTCAGCGGTCCTATTACTCATACTCCGGATGGAAATTTTCTGCTTGGGCCTGCTCCCGGACTGAAAAATTACTGGATGTGCTGCGCGGCCAGCATAGGTATCACCCAGGGTCCCGGCTGCGGTAAATACCTGGCACAGTGGATGGTACATGGCCAGACTGAAATTAACGTACGTGAAATGGATCCCCGTCGTTACGGGGACTGGTCTTGTGGGAAATACGCCCTTGAAAAATCCATTGATGAATACGAACACATGTATGCCACACACTATCCCGGAGAGTTCCGTGATGCCGGACGTCCGGTACGAACCACTCAGATTTATGATAAACTCAAAGCACAAGGGGCTGTTTTTGCTGAAACATTCGGCTGGGAACGTGCCAAATGGTTTAACAAGAGTGGTGATGGGGAAAAATACAGTTTTCGACGTAACAACTCTTTTGACAGTGTGGCAGCAGAATGCAGGGCTGTACGTGAAAGAGTCGGCCTTATGGATATGACCTGCTTTGCCAAATTCGAGATCAGCGGGAGTGACGCGGAAAATTTCCTGAAACGTGTCAGCGCAAACCGCATACCAAAACGTGAAGGTGGAGTTGCTCTGGTTCATATGCTAACTGAATTGGGGGGCATAGAGTGTGAGGCAACCATTACAAGGATTGATGAAAATAAATACTACGCGCTCTCCGCGGCAGTCGCCGAAATACATGATTATGACTGGCTGGTTCAGCACATTCTTCCGGATGAAAATGTGACTGTCCGGAATGTAACTGATGAATATGCTGTGCTGGTTCTTGCAGGCCCACGATCCCGTGATGTGCTTTCAAAACTTACTGATACAGATTTGAGCAATGATTCTTATCCATGGCTGTCCGGAAAGACCATCGATGTGTCCGGAATACAGACATTGGCATTAAGGGTTTCTTATGCCGGGGAATTAGGTTGGGAACTGCATTTCCCGATGGAAAACATGTCCGCGCTTTATGACATCTTGATGGAAGAAGGCTCTGTATTTGGCATTGCCAATTTTGGCACATACGCAATGAATTCATTACGAATGGAAAAAGCCTACAAAGGCTGGGGCAGCGAGCTCACCACAGAAATTACACCTATTGAAGCAGGATTGGAGCGATTTGTTGATTTCAGCAAGACATTCATCGGACGTGAATCCACACTTTCCCGTAAACTGCTGGGAATAAACACAAAACTGGTTTATCTTGAAGTTGATGTCGATGATTCAGACTGTCTTGGGAATGAACCGGTTTTGGATGGTGAAAAAATAATTGGTGTGACAACAAGCGGCGCTTACGGACACACTGTTGGTAAAAGCCTGGCTTTTGCCTACGTCCAGCCTCAGTATACCCATTCCGGAACTGAATTTGAAATCAGAATTCTGGGCCGGAATTGTTCTGCGATTGTGCTCAAAGAAGCAGCCTATGATCCGGAGAATTCCCACCTGAGGGATGTGTGAGCTGCATGATAATATTAAGAAGATTCTGAAAATCAGCAGCAGAATAAAATAAACTAAAGCCAAAACCAGCCTTGGCATGCATGAATATCAAGTTCCGTCCTGCCACTCCAGAAGACCTTGCTTTGCTGAGACATTGGGACAATCAGCCGCATGTGATTGAATCAGACCCCAATGATGACTGGGAATGGGAAACTGAGCTGCATCGGAATCCAGACTGGAGAGAGCAGCTGATTGCCGAGAAAGATGGTCGTCCGCCAATTGATATTTGGATTGGTGAAGCTTCTGATCTTGGCAAAGGTTACGGAACCGAAATGATGAAGCAAGCACTAGAAATGTGTTTTGCAGTTCCGTCTGTTACCGCCGTCCTGATTGACCCTCTGCAAAACAACACACGAGCCCACAAATTTTATGAAAAGTTCGGCTTCAAATTTTTAGAGAACCGCCGTTTCGGAAAAGATGATTGCCGAATTTATCGTTTGTACCGTCAGAATTGGTACAAGGTTATGAATATGGCATGACTAAACCGGTTAGTGTACTATACTTAAGTTAAACCTCTTTTCACCAATATACCTCTCAGATATTATTGCTTGTGTCTCTGCATTGTTGAAAATAATTCCATACTCATTACCTATTACATACCATCAAAGCGTTTTCCGGTTCATTGCGATCCAGATACCCATATTGTCTGTGGCCGCCCCGACAACCACGCCGACAGCCACGCCGATCCCCGCTCCCAGGACTAAAGAAACGCCCAGACTCCACCGTTTATTCGACCCCTCTTGTCCATCCTGTACCTCCATTCGAATCTGATAGCGTGATCACGCCATCTAACGCCGCAAAACACCGGCTCTCCGTGGCATCAAGCCGCCCAACGATCAAGCTCACCGGCGGCAATGAAACGAAGCGGAATTGCCGTACAGTGCAGCGCCTTATTAGCCCTTCTTACCCGCATTTGTGACTGTCCAGCATACAATCATTTTCACCCATGGATGTTTCTATCTGAATTGTCGAATGTTCTATTCCGAAATGATCGTGAAGATGCTGCTGGAGTTTTCGTAGGAAATTATTATCTAACGAATCATGGTTAACCAATATATGAACAGACAGTGCGATTTCGGTTGTGCTCAACGGCCAAACATGCAAATCGTGAATGCGACTGACATGTTCGATACTGTTCAAGTACTCTCTGATGCCGGCAATATCTATGTCCTTTGGCACTGCATCGATAGAATAGTTGATGGATTCACGAAGTAATCCCCATGTTCCAATAAAGATAACCGCTACGATTACAAGACTAACGACAGGATCAATCCACAGCCAGCCTTTGGCAAGAACGAATATCCCAGCAATCACTACACCCAAAGATACCCCGGCATCAGCAGCCATATGAAGGAAAGCGCCTCGAATATTTAGATCATGCTTTTGACCTTTGACAAAAAGTAACGCAGTCAAAGTATTGATCACGACGCCTATTCCAGCCACGATAATAACCGTCATGCCTTCAACAGGCTGCGGGTTGAGAAATCGTCCTATGGCTTCCCAAGTAATACCTCCAAGTACAAAAAGTAAAAGTATTGCACTGGCCATAGAGGCCAAAATTGTAACCTTTCGGAGGCCATACGTTCTCTTTTCTGTTGCGGCTTTTCTAGCGAGTAAACTCGCCCCCCAGGCAAGCAATAGACTGACTACATCACTTAAATTATGTCCCGCATCTGCTATCAGCGCGAGTGAGTCAGCAAATACCCCATAACCAGCTTCAATCGCAACGAAGACGATATTGAGTATAACACCAATAGCAAATGAGCGATTGTAATTACCTACCTCATGACTGTGATCGTGACTCATATTATTTCCTCATGTAGGGCTAACGTCCAGGTTGAGTGTTTGAAAAAACGGCAGTTTTTTCAATACACTCCAACCTTTTGTTCTGCAGTCTCAGGATGCCCACTTGATATGGAGCTTCTTGTGGTTCAAGGCGCAGTCCCTGAGGTACAAGTTGATCAGGCTCTGATAGGGCATGCCGAGCTCAGAGGCAAGCGCCTTGAAGTAGGTAACAGTGGATTTGTCCAGTCGCATTGTGACGGGTTGTTTGAGCTGCTTGATGTACGGGTTCTTCTGACCCTTCATCTTGTTGAAGTCGTAATGTTTTCTCATAATCTGATCCAGTAGTCTGATTGTTCCTGTTTGTCCGCTTTGCGAGCAGAGATAATTCGGATCACCGAGTCATCCTGTCGATAACAGTGACATACGACGAGGACCCGTAACGTAAAACTCATGCCGAACATAAGAAAACGGTCCTCGTCCTGCGAGTGGTCCGGATCGAAGTACCGGACGGCGTTTTCATCAAGAAACACGGATTGCGCTTCCTCAAAGGAGACCTTGTGTTTCCGCTGATTCTCTCGATTCTTCCTTTCGTCCCATTCGAATCTAATACCACTCATATGTACAGTGTACGTATAACGAATAGTGAAGTCAAATCAATTATTCTGCAGAACATTATTTATTATCTGTAGTACAGATTCACCGAAATATTTTAAGAAATTTACCATATTTTTGCTTTTGTCTCAAACGAATGTCTGAATATTTGAGTTCAAAAAGTATATAATAATGCTTAGAAGAAACAACAGATCCCGGAGAAGAAGGTGCCGTACTATCTTCGGTAGACGCAGTAAGACTGTATCTGTACTTTTCCGATAAATCTCTCACCGCAAACAGTACTGTGTTGTCGTCCGATCATGAATGGGTCGAGCTGAATGAAAGGATGACAAATGCTCTGCGTCTTCGCCACAGGTCATATCGGACAGAACAAAGCTACAAAGCTTGGGTCAGACGTTTTGGTGCGTTTCTTGACCACAAGTCACCCCAGACTATTGAACAATCTGATCTTCAACGATTTCTCAGCAGCCTTGCGGTCGAGAGAAGAGTTTCGACTTCTACCCAGACTCAGGCGTTTAATGCTCTTCTTTTTCTTTTCCGTCATGTTCTCGAAAAGAAGGTCTCAGGAATGGAAACGCTCTTTCCGAAAAATCTTGCAGAACCGTTGCGAAATCATCAAACTATTGCTGCGCAGCGCATGGCAGGCCTGGCAGGAAATTCAAGTTGTACATGGTAATCTGAAACCCGAAGAAGCACGCTCCTCTGATGAAGTGTTTGCGACAAGCACAGCCGGGGGCATCATACCAATTACCAGAATAGATGGACAAATTATCAATAGCGGACTAATAGGACCGGTTACACAGAAACTGCAAGATGGATACTGGATGCTGCATAATGAGACAAAATATTCTTCAGTAATTAATTACTGATTTTTATGCAATGTTTTATGCACAACCCGGATTTCAACATCTTTAGCGACGAAATTAAGATTATGTTTAATCTACTGCTGTAAATTCTTTACAATTATTTATCTGAATTGTATGATAATCGTATAATATGATTTCGCATGTAACAAAAACTGGAGAAAGTAATGGAACGTATAAGTGTAACACAGGCGGTACGTCAATTTTCAGATCTACTTAATCGAGTTTACTACCACGGAGTGAGTTTAGAATTAGAAAGAGGTAATAAGGTGATTGCTAGAATATCTCCAGTTTCTTCTGAATCCCCTTTAAAAGTAAAAGATCTAAACAAGCTGTTTTCAAATTTTCCCCCACTTGGAGAGGACTCTAAAACCTTTGCAAAAGATTTAGCTAATATCCGCAAAAAGGTTCCCTTGGAGAAGAACCAATGGGATTAATTTTAGACACAAATGTTTTTATATCTTTTGAACGTTCAGGATCACCAATAGATTTTTCTCAATGGAATGAATATGGTGAAGTATTTATTAGTTCAATCACGGTCTCAGAATTATTAGTTGGAGTCCATTTAGCTGATACAGAAACAAGAAAGGTTCGTCGTACTGCCTTTGTAGAGTCAATTCTAGGTAAAATACCTGTCCTGGCATTTGATGCAGAAATTGCAAGAATTCATGCAGGATTATTTGCATCACTTAATGAACGAGGACAAATGATTGGTGCACACGATTTAATTATTGCAGCAACTGCGTTGTTCTATGACTGTGCTTTATTGACAGATAATACCGATGAATTTCAGAGAGTGGCGGGGCTAAATACCATCTCATACCTGATGTCATCATAAAGCATATAGCCAATCCAGTCTGAAAAAAGTAATGAGAAGAATTGTATGGTTATGATAATTAATCATACATTTTTCTAATGGTTAAAGACCACTTCCATAAAAAACTTCACTTTCATTCTATTTTCAACTGCTATTTCAAGAAAGTAAGCTCCTGGGAATTTCTAAAGACAAAATAGTAAATATTGCAGTGGACAATAATTATCGCCACATAAAGGTGCATCCAATCGCCGGTGCGCTTGGCGCTGAAATTTCAGGTGTGGATATTTCTCTGCCTCTGGAAGATGAAGTCATTGCGGAGATTCAGAAAGCCTTCCTTCACAATCTGGTTATTTTCTTCCGAAACCAAAAACTTTCCCCAAAGCAGCTGCTTAATTTTGCTTCAAAATTTGGTGCGCCTATGGAATATCCTCAATTGAAGGGGCTCCTGGAAAATCCGCTGGTCACAGAGGTGATAAAACATGAACACGAAAAGGTGAATTTTGGCGGTATATGGCATTCTGACACCACATATTTGGAGCATCCGCCAATGGGAAGCATGCTGTATGCGGTCGAAATCCCCCCTTATGGTGGAGACACACTTTTCGCTAATCAGTACATGGCTTATGAAACCCTCTCAGATGGTCTTAAGAAAACGCTATCTGAACTTGACGCTGTAAACACCTCAACTAAACAGGAGGTTTCAATTACTCGGGAGGATCGCCTGCGTGATGCTGGAATGGAACTGAATGTTTTAAGCGCAACACATCCTGTGGTGCGCACACATCCTGAAACTGGTAGAAAGGCACTTTACGTAAACATCGCTCATACCATAAACTTCGAGAGCTGGTCAGAGCAGGAAAGCCATTCTTTACTGAACTACCTTTTCCAGCACCAGATAAGTCCGGAATTCAGTTGCAGATTTAGCTGGGAGCATGGCTCCCTTGCTTTTTGGGATAATCGTTGTGTCCAGCACAACCCGGTGAATGACTACCAGGGGTTCAGGCGTGTAATGCATCGTGTTACGCTGGCCGGTAACAAACCATGGTAAATTAAATTCTCTGTTCCTCCAGAAAACCCTCCAGACTCGCGGCAATTTGAGCGCCCACAAGCACTACAACCCAGGAAATGAAAACCCAGATAAAAAGCAGTGGTATCACTGCCAGCGCCCCGTAAATCACCTGGTATACAGGGAAGTAGATAAAGTACAGAGCAAAAGCTGATTTTGAAAGTTCAAACAATAATGCCGCAATCAAAGCTCCACATATTGCGCTCCAAAAGTGATCTCGTGTGTACGGCACAAGTATATACATAACC
>LUMK01000542.1_pt1 | contig 13833 bp, 20 predicted proteins | sample 729981 | NCBI WGS metagenome assembly LUMK01 (sample SAMN03860265, study PRJNA289734) | marine metagenome | biome: seawater column; feature: ocean; material: water; isolation source: Red Sea water column Station 22 - depth 200m | place: Saudi Arabia: Red Sea | collected 2011-10-15 | depth 200 m
TAGTCTTAATATTAGAAAAACTGATGTTTTTTGTATGACTATTTACGGTGATGTTTGGAGAAAAGTTCACGGCACAATCACAGGTAAGCCTGATAACTTTTCATGGATATTAGAAGAAAAACTTGCAGGAAGTGCAATACCAACATCTTTTGACGAAGTTCAGTGGGTTATGGAGCAAGGAATCAAATCAATTGTTACTGTTAGGGAGGAACCTCTTGACGAAAGTTGGACAAAAGATGTGAAGTATGTTCATATTTTGTCAAACGATATGGGCGTTCCTGACTTTAATGAGCTTGTTCAAGCAATTGATTTTATTCATAGAAGGATAACTAACAACGAACCTGTTTTGGTGCACTGTCTTGCTGGTATGGGAAGAACTGGAGTTATACTTGCCTGTTATCTTGTAAAATATCAAAACCTATCTGCGGGTGAGGCCACACAAAAGGTACGTGAAGAAAGACCGGGTTCAATTCAATCATACCCGCAAGAAGAGATAATTTTTCAATTTGAAAAGTCTCTATCAAACTAACTATTCTGGAATTGATTCTGTTACAAGTTTTCCATTTTCAATTTTAATATGAAGGAATTTGTTATCTTTGAAAACTAATGTAATACCACCGTCTTTATCTGGGTCTTGCACTTCTATTAGATCAGCCATTCTTATTGCATCAAACTTTGCCATATCATCACTCCGGAATTGAAATAGTAGATAATTTGTTATCCTCTATTTTTATAAACAAAAATCTGTTATCTTTAAAAATCAATGTAATACCACCTTCTTTGTCAGGTTCTTCTACTTCCAAAAGTGGTTGTCCTAACAAGCCATCATATTTTGCCATAGTAATTTTTTCAAATCCTCACTTATATCCTAATTGATATCAATCTCAATTTCTTTTGATTGTGATTTTACTTTATCTCCATCAGTATATTGATGCTTATTCCACGAGGCAAAAACTTCCGCACTAATCTTATGTTTTCCTTTACCCAGCTCAGCCGCGCTTAAAATAATCGGTTCATCAAAATCAAACAATTCTTTTTGAACGTCCTCTTCTGTTAATTTTATATGTGGCTCAAAATTTTTTGCAACTTGAACCCAAATCCTTTTCTCTTTCATAGGATTAACAAGTTTAGGATTTCTAGTCCAAAATATTGATGCTTTTCGGTAAGTATCGATCGGCTTACTAATATTGTGCTTTCTTAATCCTCCAGAGTTTAGCTTTATACCATACTTGAGTTTGAATTGGTTATCATTCTTATTCCATGCATCGGTCCAATTTTTCTCATTAAACGAATTGCGAATGTCCCCGCTTAATGAAAATTTCACATTTATTGTAATATTATCATCTATAGTATACACATCTTTGTCTTTGATTATGTCCAAGCTCGAAATGGAATTAGTCATTAGCGTCACCTGATAATGATTTATATCCACAATAAGTTCCTTTTCGGTGCATGGATGTTCAGTTAGAGAATTTAGCCAAAAATAAAGTAAGATTATCTATTAAAGCAACAAGCTCTGCAATTACTGTAGCTGCTGATTTAAAAAAAATGTTAGCATCTCAGATAAAGGTAAAGTAGATTGGAATTCTGTCCTACTTGTAAGACACTGCTGAAAAAAAGTAATAACAAATTAGTTTGTCCGAAATGTGAATATATTAAAAAAATTGATAAACCCATAAAAGAAAAACCAGTGGAATCAGATCCTGATTTTTTGATTATGGAAGAATCTGATATGAGAAAAGACCAAGGATTAAAATCAACTATCAAGATTGATTGTGAAAAATGTCATAATCAAGAAGGAGTTTGGTGGAGTTTACAAACTCGTAGTGCCGATGAACCTGAAACTCGGTTTTATAGATGTATAAAATGCAATCATACCTGGCGTGATTACACATAACGTTTAACTTTGACATTACAATCATTTGATTAAATTGGAATTTTCAGCAAAGACAACAGGCTCTGATGAATGGAAGGCAGTTATTTCTGCCGTATCAACTTTGGTTGAAGAAGCAACATTTGAAGCAACAATAGAGGGCATTTCATTTAGAGGAATGGATCCTTCTCATGTGGCATTAATAGATATTTCTTGGCCCAATTCTGCGTTTGAGAAATATCAGTGTGATGGAGACATTAAATTTGGTGTTCGTATTGATGAATTTTCTAAATTAATCAAACGAGCTGAAAAAAAAGACAGTATTGAAATCAATATTTCTGAAGATAACATGCTTCATGTATCTATTGGTAAAAATAAAAAATACAAAATGCGATTAATTGAAAGCTCAGCATCCGAAACACCGCTTCCAAAAATTCCTTACGATTCAAAAATTAGTTTATCTTCGTCTATATTTGATAAAATATTGGGCGATATTGAAGTTGTCTCAGATTATTTATCCGTAAAGGCAACATCTAACATGGTAGAATTTTCTGGAAAGGGCGATACTGGAGAGGCTTTTGAAAAATTTGAAAAAGGCATGCAAGAATTGGAGGAGATATCTGTAAGTCAGGAAAGTACAGGAACATACAGCCTTGAATATCTAAATCCCATTGTGAAAGCCATAGGAGGCACATCTGGTTCTATAAATCTTGAATTTTCTAGCTCAAAACCACTTCGTATAGAATTCAAAGTAGCGAACATTGGAAGAATTCACTTCTATTTAGCGCCACGTGTTGAAAGTTAAAGAATTTATGGATTAACTAAAACAGGTATACTGACTTGAAACTAGTGTTAAAATTTGGTGGAACATCACTTGCATCACCTAAGGATATTAAGGATGTTGCAAAAACTATTGCCTCGTTTTCCAAAGATAATCAGATTGTCGTGGTCTGCTCGGCAGTCGATGGTGTGACAGACGATCTGATTTTAATTTCAAAAATGATTGAACAGAAAAAGAAAAAAGATGTTGCAAAAACATTAGATGAGCTAATCAAAAAACACAGAAAACTTGCTATGCAGACAATAAAAAATTCTGAGATAGAAGCACCACTGATGGAAAAACTAAACGCTGATGTTTCTGAACTACAGGAATTAGTACGCGGTCTAACACTATTGAAGGAAGTATCAGTACGTTCGTTAGATTACTTAATCTCTTTCGGCGAACGTCTTTCTGACGATTTAGTATCTTTTGCATTACAGGATATTAAGAAAAAATCAACAGCCCTGAATGGCAAAGAGGTTGGTATAGTTACAGATTCTAATTTTGGTGAATCTAGACCATTGATGGACACAACCAGAATTCGTATTTCTAAGACACTTGGTTCTTTATTATCAAAAAAAATAATACCTGTTGTAGGTGGTTTTGCTGGTGCTGATCAGCATGGTAATATAACTACATTTGGTAGAGGTGGCTCAGATTACACTGCAACAATAATTGCTTCTTGCATAAATGCAGACGAAGTTTGGTTAATGAGTGATGTTGATGGTTTAATGACAGCCGATCCTAAACTTGTAAAAAATGCTAAACTACTCAAAGAAGTTTCATATTCAGAAGCAATAGAAATGGCACAGTTTGGCGCAAAACAAATACATCCTAAAACTTTCGAACCATTATTATCCAAAAAAATCCCTATGCGAATTAGAAGTACTTTTGATATAAAGAATAATGGAACACTTGTAACTCCATCTCCTTCTGCAGCAACCAAAAAAACTGTCAAATGTGTTTCCGCACTTCGAAATATTGGTTTGATGGATCTAAGTGGGGGCATATTGTTTGCTGCACCAGGCTCGGCTGCAAAAATATTCACAATTCTAGCAGAGAAAAATATCAACGTATTGATGGTTTCTTCCAACCCATCCGAGGCAAGCATTTCAATAATTGTCAAAAAACCAGATCTTGTAAAGGCTGTCAACGCACTTGAAATGAATCTGCTGGGAAAGATGGTTAAAAAAATTGAAGTGGCACCAAATGCCTCAATAATAGCAGTCATTGGTTCAGGTATGAAAGGCACAGTAGGCGTAGCCTCTAAAGTATTTACTGCTGCACAAAAAAGAAATGTCAACGTAATGATGATTGCACAGGGTTCCTCAGAACTTAATCTTGCATTTGTTGTTAAGGATTCTGATTGCAAGTCGGTTGTTCAATCCCTTCACAAAGAATTCCAGCTAGACAAAATCAATTAGGTCCTGAAAGAGATAAATTAATTATAAAATCATTGAAATCATGGCAGGAAAATTATACATAGTTGGTGTGGGTCCAGGCCATCATGACCATATGACTTTTCGAGCAAAACAGGTTATTGAAGAAAGTGATACAATTGTTGGTTATACAACATACGTGAATTTGGTTGAGAATCTCATAGACGGGAAGGATGTCTATAGATATGCTATGACTCAAGAAGTTGAAAGGGCACAACAATGCATTGACTTGGCCAAGGAAGGAAAAATTGTTTCACTAGTTTCTAGTGGGGATCCTGGAATTTACGGTATGGCAGGATTAATTTATGAAACGCTTGCTGAATCTGGATGGAATCCTAAAACTGGATTACAAGTAGAGATCGTACCAGGTGTCTCTGCCCTAAATTCTTGTGCATCATTAATTGGTTCACCATTAATGACAGACTTTGCGGTTGTTAGCATGAGTGATCTCCTTGTTCCCTGGGAAATTATAGTAAAAAGAGTAGAAGCTGCTGCACGGGGTGATTATGTTATAGTAATCTACAATCCGTCTAGCAAAAAAAGAATACATCAGCTACAAGATACTAGAAAAATTTTGTTGAAGCATCGTTCACTAAATACTCCTGTGGCAATTATCAAAGGGGCATACAGAGAATCCGAATCTATAGTAATTACTGATCTAGAACACATGGAAGAATATGCTGATAAGCTGGGAATGATAAGCACAGTTATTGTTGGGAACTCTTCGACATACAACTTTAATGATCTGATGATAAATCCAAGAGGCTATAAATCAAAATATAATCTTCAAGCAGAACAAAAAATTCAGAATTAATTTAGTAACTATTTTTAATTAAATCAGACAGTTCATCACTCAGCGTCAATTTTTCCCTAACTGGAGATACTATTTTGACCAAAGATTCTCCAACAGATTGTTTCAAGTCAGTAGGATGAAGTTTCTTCTGTGCAAAATCAGATTCCAAACTTTCAAAATTATCATAACTAACATCACCGCCAAATTTTTCAGGTCGCTCAATAGTTATGGCATCAACTTCCCGAAACACTACGTGCTTTGCAATTTCCAGTATGGGATTATTTTCTGTAATTCCTTCTTCACAAAACCCTTTCTTAATTTTAGTCCTAATTTCATCATCTGAGTTGTGAATGAAAATTCCAGCGTTGGGATCAGACTTACTCATCTTAGCTGCTTCACCACCAGATTTTTCTTCTGTGGGTTTGGTTAGCCCAGGCAATAACTTATGGTGAACAGCTACTGGAACCTTCCATTTCATTTTTGGGAAAACATCTTTAACCAGCATGTGGATTTTTCGTTGGTCCATTCCTGCATGAACAATATCTAAATCAAGAGAATGAATATCAGCTGCCTGCATTGCAGGATAGAGAAGTTTTGCAAGATCAATTTTTTCATCATTCTCTGATCTTCCCATAATGGTAAGCGTTCTCATTGTTCTAGCTAACGACATATGCTTTGCAATTTGTACAAGCTCTGGCCAATACTCCTTTTTAGAATCATAAAGATTAGTTCCTAAAACTATGTTTGCCTCAGGGCAAACTAGTCTAAACGCATCCTCATAATATTTTGAGACCTTCCTTATATTTTCAAAACTACCTCCAAGCTTTTCATTCAACAAAGTGTGCCAATCGGCTAAAAAGACAGTACAGTCAACACCGGCCTTCACAAAGTCATTAATCTTGAAGCCAGTGGTTATGAGGCTACCTAAATGCAAGAACCCAGAAATTTCAATGCCGATGTAGTGTTTTGGCTTTGAATTGATTTTGAAAAGTTCTAACAACTCTTCCTGGGTAACCACTTCTTCTGTTGGGGGTCTTAAGACTAGGTTAACTTTTTCAGTATCATCCATTTTAATTGGATTTTTTTTGAAAGCCTATAAAGTTTGCAGATTGTGGTTTTGTAACACCAAATATCATAAAATCCATAAGCAATCTTACGGTAACCATCAAATTCTTGAAAATATTACTATAGTTATCTTATACTAGTTGTTTCTATGCTTCTGAAAACATTCTCTACAATAGACTGGTCGGCCTTCTTTTGGTTTAAATGGAACTTCACATTCATTACCGCAATCAGAGCAGGTTGTCTTATGCATTTCTCTTTCTCTTCGTTCGTCTGACATTTTATCACTCCTGCAAATCGTCAAAATTTACATATATTAAATGCTGGTATTATTTTTTACTAAGACATGCTATGAAGTTATCATTCTAGCTCTTCTAAGGTCTTTCTTGGTTTTGTACTAAGATAGAATGCATGACCACTAATTATAGTACCAGCAAACCAAATTTTTGTTGCAAAAATTAAATTCCATGGGCGCAGGACGTCTGGATACTCTATTGCAAGCGCATCAATATCTGGTGTAACACCGGTTAAGACTAACTGAGAAGTAATTTCAGCATTCAATATTGTAAAACTCCAAAAAACTTCATACAAGCAGATTATGGTAAACCCTAGTAACATTAGCTGAAGAAGTGCCATTCTATAAGAACGCAAATTGGTTGTTTTCTTCCAACCAATTCTAGAAACACAATACCAACCTATGATTGTAGAGAAGAAAAGCCAGGTTGACAGGTTTGCAAAGTTCTCAAACGGGACTTGTGTCTGTACCAGAACTTCTCCCATCACAAATGTACCATTTTCATTCCATTCTTGAGTCATAGAGTAAACACCGAAGAATGTTATAGAAGCCATCATTACAGCGGATGCATAGAAAACATAAAGAAATACTCTATACTGTCTGTCATGTTCATGCAGATGCCGTCTTTTCATTTATTGCGTAATTGAAATCTATTATAAAAACCTAGAATTTCTTAATGAAACTTATTAAAGAAAAAAACTTATTTCAAAATTTGTCAAATCAAAGTTTACGATAGCTGTAAATTCTGGAACATCAGCACTGCAAGCTTGTCTGTATGCACTTGATATTAAATCAGGTGATGAGGTGCTTGTTCCTTCGTTTACTTTTGTCGCAACTGCAAATTCAGTTAAAGCAGTTGGTGCTAAGCCTGTATTTGTTGATATTGTAAGGGGAAATTATACCATAGATCCTGATGATCTAAGTAAAAAAGTTACAAAACGAACCAAGGCAATCATCCCGGTTCATCTATACGGACATATTGCGTATATGGAAGAGATTATCGAAGTAGCAAAAAAGAATAATCTCAAAATCATTGAAGACGCATCACAATCACTTGGCTCAAAATTCAAGCAAAAACATTCAGGAACTTTTTCTCACCTTGGTTGCTTTAGTTTCTATGGAACTAAGGTGATGACGTCTGGGGAAGGAGGAGCTATTGTAACGGATGAGAAAAACCTATGCGAAAAACTAAAACAGATACGTAACCACGGCTACACAAAAAACAACCTTATGACCAGGCTTGGGCTGAACCTTCGCCTTTCTGAAATTAGTGCTGCCATAGGAAAAATACAAATGAAAAAACTGCCCTCTTTCTTGATACAACGAAGAAAGAATGCAAAAATTCTTACCGAGCTTTTACAAAACTGTGATGTTGTTCTGCCAAAACAGCGCAAACATGAGAGACCAAACTGGTATTTGTACACCATTGCTCATAAAAACAGAAATAAAGTAATGAGAAAACTAAACTCCTTAGGAATAGGGGCTACCGTTTATTATTCTACTTCAATTCACAAAACACCATATTATAAAACCAAAAAGAAATTACCTAACACGGAATGGGCATCATCTCACCTACTTTGTCTACCAATACATCCCAAAGTAAGAACGTCAGATTTAGAAAAGATGCAAAGAGTACTTGGTAATAAAAAATAAATTAATATCCATCATTTTCGCGTTGTCTGTTAATTTCATTCTTTCTTTGGTATTCCTTTAAAATGTCATCAGGTGTTAGACCCAGTTCGATTGAGGCTTGAATTAGAAAATGCCAGATATCTATCAATTCTTCTCGCGCATCATCTTGATTAAAAGGCACAGGTTTTTTCCACCACTTCCAGTTGGTTGTACGCTGAAGCTCTACTGCCTCATGAATTATTGCTGTGCATAAAGCAGAAACCTTTCCTTCAATATCTTCAGGATATCTATCCAGATTCATCATTTCCTCATAACTTTTTTGAAGAGAAAAAATTTCATCCAGTTTATCTTCCATAATTAAACACAGATTATTAACACGTATAACTTTTCAGAAAGAAACCGTTTTTTCATATTGTGACATTCTTTTTTTAATATCTGACTTTTTAACTCGTAATAACCCCTTAGTTCCATAATCCTCAACAGCGAATGAACCCATTACGTTTCCAAAAACCACAGATTTTTTTATAGATGCAAGATCTGTTTTTTTCTTACTAGTCAGATATCCCATCATAGCCCCAGCAAATGAGTCACCAGCGCCTGTAGGATCCACCACATTTTCTAGAGAAACTGCGGGCGAAGAAAAAATGAGATCTTCAAAGAACAAAAGCGAACCATGCTCACCTTTTTTTATTACCACATATTTTGTTCCCCAACTCATAATCTTTTTTGCACATTTGATTAAATTATGTTCTTTAGTTAGCAGCCTTGCCTCTTCATCATTAATTACCACAGCATCCACCTGCTTGAACATCCTAATCACTGATGATCTCTTCGTAGAAATCCAAAAATCAACCGTGTCACACATGGAAAATTTAACATTATCAAATTCTTTTATTAATGCGGAGTTTTGGTCAGGATCATTGTTGGCAAGATACACAAATTCAGATTTTCTATAGCTATCAGGAACAATCGGCTTAAAGTCCTTTAATACATTTAGATCCGTACGAAGCGTTCTTCTGGAGCTTAAAGTCTTATCATAAACACCAGAATACCGAAATGTTTTACCATCTTTTATGACAAGTCCCTTCAAATCAAGTCGATTTGACAAAATTTTGTGATATTCTTTTGGAAAGTCTTTTCCTACTACGGCAATGAGTCCTGGTTTAACAAAAAAACTAGCTGAAATACTAGCAAAAGTGGCCGCTCCCCCCAATACATTTTTTAAAACCTTGGTTGGGGTTCCTATAGTATCAAAAGCGACAGAACCAAACACAGTTAGCATCATTCCTGAAATTATTATTTCGTATAAATCCCTTTCACATACACAATAATGTTTAAAATTTTTGATGCTTTCTTTAAGCTACTTAGATCTAACAGAATAAATGAAAAATAACTACTGGCATATTATTGGCTAAAATAAAATTACGAATAGGTAAAGACGAAATTGAAATAGATTCAAGAGACTTTTATGTAGATAATCAAACTATAGGAAAAGTTATTGAAGATATTGCCTTGCATCTGCACGAATGTGGAGGAAGAATGCTTCCTAACCGCCAGCTAAAACTAACTAATATGGAGGAAACAGATACCCTAAGTTCACTTGAAGACGCAGAGGTTTACGAACCTGAATTTTCTGAGCCAGTTTCTGTTCCGCTAAGCGAATTGCGAGGAAAACTTCTTGTTTTATCAAAAAGCTCTTTTTTTGACCAACCTAGAACAGTATCTGAAACTGTGAGTGAATTGAGAGAACACGGATGGATTGCCAGTTTATTAGATGTGTCAAAAACCCTTGCTAAGATGGCATTTAATAAGGAACTTTTAAAAAATAAGCAAGACGATAGAAGTTTTTACTTTATGAAGGAAGCTTTACTAGCAAACTAGACTGCGTGGTAAAATAGATATTAATCAGAAGTTGTTATCCGAAGCATTTTTGCTTCTTCTAAAGGGCAATCATTACCATCTCTTGGAAGATTAACAATTTTATCTGCTATTTCCAACCCATCCACAACTTCAGCAAACACAGTATATTGTCTATCAAGGAACGTGCTATCAGAGGTTACAATGAAAAATTGTGAACCTGCGCTATCTGGGTCTGATGCTCGTGCCATAGATACAATCCCACGAAGATGAGACCTAGAATTAAATTCGGCTTTCAGATTATATCCAGGACCACCTTGTCCCCATACACTTTTGTTAGATTCCTTAGTATTAGGATCTCCTCCCTGAATCATGAATCCGGGTATCACCCTGTGAAATAATGTCCCGTCATAAAAGCTCGATTTAGTTAATGTCATAAAATTTCTAACTGTTTCCGGAGCAATTTCAGGCAGCAATTTAATTCTTATATTACCAAAATTTGTTTCTATAAGAGCTTCGGTCATTTTTTATGTCCTTTTATTTTATCATAAGAATCTTTTGGGTTTTATAAAAAAACACCAGTTTCAATCTAAATTTTTATTCTTTACTGTAAGAGTCTTCTATAATAAAAAATTATCCGTGGCTTAGTTTTAGAAACTAGTCTTATATAGAACAACAAAAAACCATTTCTGTGAATCACCCAAATCAAAGCACAGAAATTAAAGAAGCAATCAATTCTTTTCTTGACAAGGGCGTTAAAGACAAGCAGGATATTTACACAAAAGTTGTCGATGAGTTAGGAGTTCCAAGACCTACAGTAAGACGCGTTGCCCGAGACTTGAGAAATGAATTAGTTGCAAAAATTGAGATTTTACAATCAGAAACTCATTCATCTATCCCATCATCTAAAACAAAAGAATAGTGTGTTTGGGCTAGTTCCTATTTTATATCATTTAAAATTATCATTACCGTTATATTCATCAGGTTTTTTTGAAATACATGGGACTTTTGTATAATCATTTAGCAACTGTTGTTTGTGCTGTTTTTGCATCAGTTTTGACTTTACTTTGGCCTATGTTTCTTGAGATTGATCAGGTATTTGACCTTGTGTTTATTATGGCGGTGCCTATCATGTGGTTCTTAACTATAGTTTGTTTTGTAGCACAAAGAAGTGCAGATTACATGCATGGACAGGGGCACGATCATAAACCTGCCAAAAAATTAGTTTATACTTCTGATGGAAAACCAACCAACGAAAAAATCTAGTTTAACAATCTTCACATTTGCAAACTTCATGGTGATTTTTTTTACAGCCTGGACAGCTAACAGCACCACCTAGATGACAGTTACAATTACAATCATCAGAAGATTTTTCCATGAAGAATATAGAAACTTTTGTCATATAGGTTTTGAAATTTGTTATAAACTAGCATATAAATTTCATTAAAATACGGGCTTGGAGGGCTTCGATCCCTCGACCTGTAACTTAGGAGGTTACCACGCTGTCCATACTGCGCCACAAGCCCAGCAGAAAAAACACATGTAATAATTTAAGCTTAGTTGCTTTCTTCTCCCTAAAGCGTTAATAATCCGAAATATTTCTTCAAGGACACGGGCCGATGGTCTAGTTGGTTAGGATACCGCCTCGACACGGCGGTGGTCGAGAGTTCAAATCTCTCTCGGCCCATTTTTTATATTAAACTTAATTATTGCACTATACTCAATATCTTCACCATTTGCAATTTTCATATATTCATTTTCAATCTCTTCGGTTAGTTTAATTTTAACTTCAGTAGTAAACGGAATTTCTAGCCCAGTGGTTAACAGTGCTCTACCAGTTAACGGTATGTCTTCTGTTGAATAGTTAGACGTTCCAATAAATTTTCCGTCGGCATAGAACTTGTATGAGATAAGAGGAATAGTAACTGTCTTATCGCCAGAATTCTTTATACCAAATATAGGTTCCAAAATTATATAATTTTCAAACTCATTTACTTCAATTACCTCAACGCTTGATAGTCGGATTTCAGATTTTTCTAATTCAGGAAAATCGAAAGAAGAAAAATATACTATACCACCCATAAATGCAAGCAATGCAACAATTGCTACGTACAGGATCATTTTTGATTGTAATTTCAAGCAATTTTTTCATTTTTCGTATTACTAAAAAACCTTGTCAGAATTCACATAGTTAATAACTAAAACATAAATCAAATTTTTATGGCAATAGAACAAACCATAATTACGTGGATACACCTACTTAGTGCATCAATTTGGGTAGGCGGCTCGATATTTCTCGGTGCTGTTTTGGCTCCACTTTTGAAGAAAATGTCACTTTCTACGGGAGAACGATTACTGCTAATGATAAAGACAGGTAGACGATTCAACAAGATCGCTCTTCCTTCACTTATAATTCTGATTGGTACGGGCATCTACAACTCTCATTTGGTACTGCAAAGCCCTGAAATCTTATTCACAAGTAGTTATGGGGCATTCCTAATTACAAAAATCATTCTTGTCATTGCCTTGATTATCACTTTTGCCGTTCACATTAGAATATTCAGTAAAGATATTGAAGAAAAAATTACCGCAAAACAAATTCCAGACAATGAACTAGGAAAACTAAACAAAAAAGGCATGATCCTGGGTGAAACTACTGTAGTAATTTCGGTAGCAGTACTATTTTTTGCTGCACTACTTGATGTCGGAGTTTGAGAACATCTTTTAAAGAATATTTTAAGTATAGTTTTATGGACGGACTGCTGATCGGTAGATTTCAACCATTCCATTTTGGGCATCTTGATGCTGTTATGTTTGGGTTATCAAAAGTAGAAAATCTTTGGATTGGGATTGGTAGTTCTAACAAGCATAACGAAAGTAGAAATCCTTTTTCAGTTGATGAGAGAAGAGAGATGATTATTTCATCGATTGAACCTTCAATAATTGATAGCACCAAGATTTTCAATATACCTGACGTTGATAACCATAAGAAATGGGTTTTTCATGTTGATAGCATTGTGCCCAAATATGATCTAGTTTTTACAAATGACGAATTTACACAAATTCTTTTTGAGAAACATAAGAGTAAGGTTATACCTGTTCCATTAAAAGAGCGTGAAAAATTTTCGGGAACTAACATTCGTCAACTAATTCTAGATGATAAAAACTGGCAGGATTTGGTTCCAAAAGGGGCACAAAAAGTCCTAGAGAAAATTAAGGCAAAAGAGCGCCTGAAAAATCTTTAATTATAAATAAAGCCCGTTGTGAATCTTATCGGGTAAATTATTTGGAATATTTAGTAATGTTGCCGGGGCCAACAAATGTCCCTGAAAGAGTTATGCGTGCAATGTACGTACCAATGATTAATCATAGAAGTGATGATTTTGTGCAATTATACGAAGATTGTGTTGAAAAAACAAAAAATGTATTCATGACAGATGGCGAAGCTGTGTGTCTTTCTGCATCTGGAACTGGTGCTGTTGAAGCTAGTGTTGTAAATCTTGTAAAAAAAGGCGACAAAGTTATCATCCCAGTAAATGGTGAGTTTAGTAGTAGATTATCACAAATGTTAGAATGGGCTGGGGCAACTACTATAAAACTTGAAACCCCACCCGGAGAAAATGCTAGTTTTGAAGCTGTAAAAGAGGCATTTGATAATAACAAAGATGTAAAGGCATTCTATTGTGTATGGAACGAAACTTCTACTGGAACCATGATAAATTATCTTGACAAAGTAAAAGATCTTACTTCCAGAAATGATTCTTACTATGTTGTAGATGGCGTTTCAATAGTAGGTGGCGAAGAACTCAAAGTGGATAAATGGGGAGTTGACATAGCAATGACTGGTGCACAAAAAGCATTTGCTGCACCACCGGGAATATCACCGATAGTTGTTAACGAGAGAACCAAGAAATACATGATTGAAAACCCACCTAATACAATGTACTTTAACTTGCCCCGTTACTTCAAATATTATGAAGAATCAAAACATACTCCGTTTACTCCTGCATTACCATTGCTTTATGCTTACAGAGAAGCTATGAATATGATTTTAGAGGAAGG
>LUMK01000264.1_pt1 | contig 13706 bp, 19 predicted proteins | sample 729981 | NCBI WGS metagenome assembly LUMK01 (sample SAMN03860265, study PRJNA289734) | marine metagenome | biome: seawater column; feature: ocean; material: water; isolation source: Red Sea water column Station 22 - depth 200m | place: Saudi Arabia: Red Sea | collected 2011-10-15 | depth 200 m
GTAATAACCATCACTAGAACATACCCTGGAATAATCAACCATTGTAAGGGCCAGCCTTTTAAGATTCTTAAAACGCCGAGCATGACAGACAAACCAACAGCCAGTGCAACTGACAACCTTAGTCCAAGTGAATACTTATTGATAGCCAATTCATTATTTTCAATAATGCCACCACTACTAGCAACAATTGCAGCTTCTTGTGATACAGCCATGAGTGCAGGTTCTGCTATGGATGATCCAAAGCCAAGCGCAAAAGCAAACAATAGCAACCAAAACAATGAACCTTTGTTTACAAAAGAATGGGCAAGGTTTTCTCCTATAGGGAAAAGTCCCAACCTAAGACCAGAAACAAAAAAAGTCAAACCAATAAGAATTGACAAGGTTCCTAAAAGTATGATGCCTATTTCAGGAATGGCTTGCTTAAGCACTATGATTTGAAAAAAAGCGACTACTAAAACAATTGGAAGTAAGTCTTTGCAGCTTTCGAGCAAGTTATTCGCAAGCCTTCTAAGCACTTCGTCCATGTCTGTTTTGCTTTCTTAATTGTTTCATCTATTATAAACCTGCTAGAGGTAGTGCGAAGCTCTCTTACACTTTGTTTATAATGGATTGTGTAAGCCACTAACTCTCATGATATGACCCCAATTGTTTTAATTAATGGTGCAAAGCAATCTAAGATTAGCATCTTTAATCGCAACTCGCAATTCGGAGACGGATTGTTTGAAACTTGTTTAGTTGAAAATAAAAAAATACTTTTTTGGATAAATCATTTTGCTCGCCTGAATAGAGGTTGTAAACAGCTAAAAATAAGCAAAGTTGATGAGTTGGTTTGGTTGAGTGATGTTAAAAAAGCGCTATCTTTATGCAGTTACGACCGCTGCGTTGTTAAATTGATTCTATCTCGTGGTGAATCTCAAAGAGGTTATGGATTTAAGGATGATATCAAGCCGGTTCGTGCTGTTATTATCTCAGAATTGCAAAAAGCTACCCTTAACAATTCATTTTCTCTAGAGTATTGCCAAAGTGGCTATGATTCGAATCCAAAATTGGCAGGAATAAAGCACTGCAATCGATTAGAGCAAGTATTAGCTCGGTCAGACTTGAAAAGTGACGAAGGTATTATGATGGATGAAAATCGTAACGTTATATCGGTAACTCAAGGCAATATTTATGCCATTCATGGAAATACACTGATTACTCCGAAATTGGACAAGTGTGGTGTGGAAGGAACAAGACGAGCTGTTATTTTGGATTTGGCTAAACTTCTAGGTATTAAGGTAAAAGTTGAGGCTCTTTCTATAGAGAAATTAGACCAAGCTGATGAAGTTTTTATCTCTAATAGTATTATAGGAATTCAGTCCATTAGCCAGATAGGTGAGATTAGTTTTGGTGAAAGTCCAATAACAAAGAAAATTAAAGATGCCTTTACAGAAAAAAAGGAAGACAGTAATTCTTGGCAATGCATTTAGCAACAATAAATAAAACTTATTCAAGATTATTGGCTTTGGCCATTCTCGTAGTGATTAGTATTTGGGTCTGGACATCAAAGGATATGCAAGTCAAAGAAAAGCAAATCTATCAGGTTACTCATGGCGCATCCATAGGTACTGTTGCTCAAGACTTGAGGAATGAAAAATGGATCAATTCTGAACTTTTTTTTAATTCATTAAGCAAGCTTATTGGGGCCAATAAAAAACTACAATCAGGCCATTATCAAATTTATCCCAATATGAGTGTTATGACTTTTCTTGAGAATATTTCAAGTGGCAATGTGGTTACTACGAAAGTTACACTTATAGAGGGAAAGACACTAAATCACTACTTTGCACAGTTGAGTTCAAATTCAAGTCTGAGATCAGAACATACACTTGAAGAAGTTATGCAATCGCTTGGTATTAAGCCACCCTATGATGGTTGGTTTTATCCCGAAACTTATCAGTTTAATTATGGTGAAAGTGTCAGAAATGTATTAGCTAGGTCGTTTCAAGTTATGCAAGAAAAGGTCAATGAGTTATGGGACAATAGAGCTCAAAATCTTCCTTTTAAGTCTCCTTACGAAGCAATAATTTTAGCCTCGCTGATCGAGAAAGAGACTGCACTTGACCAAGAAAAGTCTTTAATTTCGGGTGTATTTATCCGAAGATTAGAACGAGGGATGCGCCTACAAACGGATCCAACAGTTATTTATGCGTTGGGTGATTCTTACCAAGCACCACTCAAGAAAAGTGATTTAAAAGTTGATAGCTTATATAACACCTACAAATATAATGGCTTGCCACCTGGAGCAATCTCTTCAGTTGGTTATGAGTCCTTATATGCGGCATTTCATCCAGATGATGGCAATGAATTATATTTTGTTTCAAAAAGGGACGGTAGTCATGCATTCGCATCAAATTACGAAGAGCATAAAGACAATATCAAGAGGTATTCAAATAACATCTAGTCTAAAATTAGTATTATGAAAAAAGGGAAATTTATTACCATAGATGGCGTAGAAGGTGCTGGTAAAAGTACTCAAATTGCTTTTATTTGTGACTATTTGCATCGAAAAGGCATCGATGTTGTAAAAACTCGTGAACCGGGCGGGACTGATTTAGGGGAAAAAATACGCTCTCTATTGTTAGGTCTTGATAACGAGGGAATGCATAGCGATACAGAGTTATTATTAATGTTTAGTGCACGCAATGAACTCATACAAAACAAAATCAAGCCTGCATTAGCTGCGGGTCAATGGGTCGTTAGTGACCGCTTTACAGATGCATCATTCGCCTACCAAGGTGGTGGAAGACTTCTCAATATAGATCGTATTTCTGAGCTTGAATCTTGGGTTCAAGGAAAATTTCAAGCGGATTTGACGTTATTGTTGGATGTAGGTGTAGATGTGGGTATGGCTAGAATTGAATCTCGAAAAACAAAAGATCGTATTGAAAAAGAACAGCGTGAATTTTTTGAGCGAGTTAGATCAGCGTTTATTGATAGGTCGAAGCTCTATCCTGAGCGCATTAAATTAATTGACGCGTCTCAGTCAATTGAACAAGTGCAGAAACAAATTCAATTATTCATAGAGGCTCTATGATCTTACCTTGGCATCAAAGTGCTTTTTCAGAGCTCAGAAAAATGATTGATCAAAATCATCTTCCACATGCGCTATTAATTACTGGTGTTGAAAAAATCGGTAAATTTGAACTTGCAGAGCAACTTATTCAAGCCCTACTTTGCAAGGACGATTCTTGTGGAGAATGTAGCTATTGTCGAGCCATAAAAAAAGACAATCCAAGAGAGTTGTTGGATCATAGTACCTTGATTCGAAGATCACATTATCCAAATTTGATATACTGCCGCCTTGAATTAAATGATTCGGGCGCTTTATCAAAAGACATTAGAGTTGATCAAGTACGTTCATTTTGTGAGTCTTTAGGCAAGACAGCAGAAGAGCTCCAGATTGGGATGATTTTCTATGCTGATCAAATGAATACGAATGCAGCCAATAGTCTGCTAAAGACTTTAGAAGAACCGCGTGACAATACTCTTATTATTTTATTGGCCCATAACTCAAATGCGCTTCCAGCTACAATACTTTCTCGTTGTCAGACCGTTCATATTGGTCAAACGTATAGTGAAGAAAGTGTTAAATGGTTGTCGCAACATATTGATGAAACTACTCGAGATGATTTTGATGCAGTTCAATTATTAGAGAGCGCCCATGGCGTTCCATTTAAGGTAGTTGAAGGTCTTCAAGGAGATTATTTTCTTCAGTATCAAAATTGGCAAAATCTTTTATTAGAGATAGCGCTTAATCCATCAAAGGCTAGTGAAACTGAAATATTTGATGGTAATGAATTACAAGTTTTGAGCTGTTTGCAGCAACTTGTGACTGAAGGTATAAGGATAAAAACAATTAAACATGAGGGCGCTCAACTAGAACTGAACAAAATTATCACGAAGACGCCTGTTAGCCACTTATTCAAATTATTGGATGATATTGGTCGTGCGATTTCAATGTCACAAACGACTGTAAATATAAAATTGTTATTGGATAATATCCTCATTGTTTGGTCTCATATCACTCACTTAAAAAAGTATCCAATCATCATTAATTCAAAGGACATTTAATGGATCGATCATCAGCTTTATTCAATGAGGCGAAAAAATATATTCCTGGAGGCGTTAATTCCCCAGTCCGTGCCTTTAAAGGTGTTGGAGGAGAGCCTATTTATTTTGAGCGAGGTGAAGGAGCCTATCTTTATGATGTAGATGGGAATGCATATATTGATTATGTTGGCTCCTGGGGACCAATGATTTTAGGGCATTCCAATCCATTTATTGTTGATGCTGTTAAGACTGAATTGGATAAAGGTTTAGGCTTTGGTGCACCTACTGAGATTGAGACATCACTTGCAAAAAAAATCTGTCAACTGATGCCTTCTATCGAACTGGTTCGTATGGTTAGCTCAGGTACTGAGGCAACAATGAGTGCTATCCGTTTGGCTCGCGGTTATACAAAACGAGACAAAATTGTAAAGTTTGAAGGCTGTTACCATGGCCATTCTGATTCTTTATTGGTCAAAGCTGGCTCAGGTGCGCTCACTTTAGGTGTACCCACCTCGCCAGGTGTTCCAAATGATTTGGCAAAACACACCTTAACTCTTGAATACAACAATTTGGATTCTGTCAAGGCGCTGTTTTCTAGGATGGGTGAGGAGGTTGGGTGTATTATTGTTGAGCCAGTGGCAGGCAATATGAATTGCATACCCCCTAAAGAGGGTTTTCTTCAAGGTCTGCGTACACTATGTGATGATTATGGAAGTTTGCTTATCTTCGATGAGGTGATGACAGGTTTTCGTGTTGCGTTAGGTGGTGCGCAAGCCTACTACGGAGTTAAGCCTGACCTGACTACCTTGGGTAAGGTAATCGGTGGTGGTTTGCCTGTTGCTGCTTTTGGTGGTCGTCGAGAAATTATGGAAGAGATCGCTCCTTTGGGTCCAGTCTATCAGGCAGGAACTCTTTCGGGCAATCCATTATCTATGGCTTCGGGCCTTGCGATGCTTAGTATTTTAGAGGCAGATGATTCGTTTTATCAAAACTTAAGCGATAATACAGAGTATTTGGTCAATGGTATTGTGAATGCTGCTAATACAAGCAATGTTTCCATGACAGCTAACAACGTTGGCGGGATGTTTGGTTTATTCTTTAGTTCCGAAGAAAAGGTAATCAATTTTAGTCAGGTTTCTGAATGTGACATCGATTTGTTTAAAAAGTTTCATCGATCAATGTTAAATCAAGGAATTTATTTTGCCCCTTCGGCTTATGAAGCCGGATTTATTTCTGCAGCTCATAGCAAAGAAGAGTTAGATAAGACTATCCATGCTGCCTCAGTCGCCTTTTCTAAACTATGAATATGAATATTACCAGTGCTGAAATTGAAAGCGCAAATAAACTCTTGTCAGTCTATAAAAATAATATTACCGTTTTTGGTTCTGCCAGAGTTAAAGAAACAGACCCTTTATATGAAAAAGCTTATGAGCTCGGAAAGGCTTTGTCGGATGCTGGTTATAATGTCTTTACTGGAGCTGGTCCAGGCATCATGGAGGCAGTCAACAAGGGAGCTTTTGAAGGCAAATCCAAAAGCGTAGGTATCAATATTGAGTTACCTTTTGAACAAATGCCCAATCCATATCTAGACGATTGCTTAACGTTTAATCATTTTTTCACACGTAAAATAATGCTGGTTAAGAATGCCAGCGCCTGCATTTTCTTGCCTGGAGGTTACGGTACCAGCGATGAATTATTCGAAGTTCTAACACTACTTCAAACAAAAAAAATGCAATCAATTCCAGTAATTTTAAGTGGCTTAAGTTTCTGGCAACCTTTAATGGTATGGCTAGATGATATGGTAAAGAGTGACTATGTAAAGAAAGAAAATTTGGGCTTGATTGCGCTAGTGGAATCTAATGAGGAAGTAATAAAAATATTAAAGGAAAAATTATGTCTCTAGCAATATTTGATTTAGACAACACCCTAATTGGTGGGGATAGTGATTTCTTGTGGGGTGAATTTATAGGTGAAGAGGGCATAGTTGATGCCAGCGCTTATCGTAAAAAAAATGAATATTTCTACCAGCAATACGATTTAGGGATATTGGACATCTATGCTTGGTTAGAGTTTTGTTTAGAACCGCTTACACGTTATTCTATGAAAGAACTACAAGAATTCCATCATCGATTTATGATTCACAAAATCGAACCTATTCTGTTAGAAAAAGCTCAAAATTGTATTAATCAACATAAAGAAAGAGGTGACACTGTTCTTGTCATGACTGCGTCAACCAGTTTTGTTACTGCGCCGATTGTCAAGAAATATGGGATTAACCATTTGCTTGCTACAGAGCCTGAAATTAAAGAGGGTCGTTATACAGGAGGAGTGTCGGGTATACCGTGTTTTCAAGCGGGGAAAATTGATAAACTAATGCCCTGGCTTCAAAAAAATGAAGAGACATTAACCGGATCAACCTTTTATTCTGATTCCCATAACGACCTCCCACTTTTGGAGCTGGTCGACAATCCAGTGGCTGTTAATGCTGACAAAATCTTAACAAAAATTGCCGAAAAGAAAGGTTGGGAGATCTTGAACTGGAGGTAGGTCTAAATAAATAAGTCCTGATTAGAGGTATGAGCGACGTCAAGATAGGTTGCAGCACCGGCAAACTCTATACCCTCAATAAAGTCCTCTCTTGCAAATCCGAACATGCCAATTGTCATCTCGCAGGCGATGAATTTAACACCCATTTCGATGCAAATCTCTCTCAATTCCTCAATTGTGGCGATGCCGTTATTCCTCATGGTTTTTTTCATCATTGAGGTTGCAAATAACTCTAAACCAGGAATATTCCACATAATATTTGGAATTTTTGGTCCAAAGTTAATTCCTTGAAACCATTTAGGTCCAAATGGCATTTTCATAGGCATATCTGGATTTCCTTGAGGTGATATTCGAAGATGCGATAAGTCTTTAAGTAAAAGATTTAAACCATAAAAGGTACAAAAGACAGACACCTCTTTTCCCATTGCAATACCAGTAGAGGCCAGAATTAGTGGAGGATAGGCCCAGTCAAGTGTGCCTTTAGAGGCGATAAGTGTCATTTCATTAGATTCAGACATAAATCTCCATTTTGTTAGTTTTTTTCGATATAAAAAATAAACTTATTCCCTTCATCCTCTTGGGAGACTAATGTATGTCCCAACTGATTACAAAAGGCTACAAAATCTTTTTTTGAACCTTTGTCGGTGCATATAACTTTAATCGTCTCTTTAATATCCATTTTTGCAAGTGCCTGCTTTGTCTTTAAAATAGGCATAGGACAGTTGTACCCGCACATATCTAAAGTTTGATGTGACATACAGCCTCCAAAATCATTTATTTAATTCTTATTCTGAATTGTTTTCTGCAGTAAGTTTTTATTAACTAATATACCGATTGCCATAGAAAATAAAAATATTATTACAATAGGATTGAACATTGCAAAGCCAGATATTCCCGGACTAGTTAAGGCGGATATTGACGGACCAGGACATAATTGCGAAAATTAATATAGCGCCACCCATAACAAATATTAAAGAGGCATCCCAGTTATGTGTAATACTTAAAAAGCCAATTACCTTTGATGGGTTTGTCATGCCGGATACAACAAGTCCTAAGCTAAAAATAACTCCGCATAATAATGAGATTACTTTATCATTCATAAATAAATCCCAAATTGTTGAAGTATTGTCACTGTAATCATTGCAACAACAACAAAGATCACTGTAGCAATCAAAGAGCTAATCGATAGTCTGCCAATGCCACATATGCCATGTCCGGATGTACAGCCGCCGCTAAGTCGAGTTCCAAAGCCTACCAAGAGCCCACCTATAATGACTAATGGGTATGAGTCAGTTATAGTAAAGGAGTGGTCAGGTAGAGCAAATGCAATAGCTATTGGTTCTTTGCTGTAGCAATACAGTAACGGCCCTAATACTAGTCCTAATAGGAAAAGGATATTGGTTCTATTGGCTTTTTTAATGATAGCGTTTTCGACTATACCGCTGACTCCTGCTAGTCTACCTGTAGTGTAGAAATAAAGCACTATTGAGAGTCCTATCAATATTCCGCCTAGTAAGGCACTATATGGTGTGAAGTTATTCATGTCAGTCGTTAGTCGATTTTATTCCTCTAGGACTGAAGAGTCAATTTTCAATTAAAGGGGTTATGGTCTGAACTCCATTGACTGTGCCTAAAAGTAGAACGTCTGCGCCTCGAACAGCAAATAGGCCATTTGTCACTACGCCCACGATGTTATTTAGTTGATTTTCAAGTCTTTTCGGGTCTTCAATTTCAAGGTCATGGATATCCAGTATTAGATTTCCATTGTCAGTGGTAAGACCCTCTCTTAAAATTGGTGAGCCGCCAATCGAATTAAGAATTTGATGTTTAACGTAGCTAGTAGCCATCGGGATAACTTCGACAGGTAAAGGGACTTACAAGTTTAGATTCATCTGCTATACAAACAAACTGGTTGGAAACTGCGGCGACGATTTTCTCACGGGTAAGAGCGCCACCACCACCTTTAATCAAGTTTAACTTTCTGTCTGACTCGTCAGCACCATCAATATAGACTGAAATCTCCTCAACATCGTTCAAGTCCAACACATTAATGCCATGTTCTTCGAGGCGATTTGCTGTCGCTACTGAGCTTGCCACCGCACCTGCGATACTTTGTTTAATTGTTGCTAATTCATCAATGAAAAAATTTGCTGTTGACCCTGTTCCTACGCCTATAATAGAGTCAGGAACGACATATTTGAGTGCAGCCTTTGCCACCTCAATTTTCATTTCGTCTTGGGTCATCTTTTGTTCCATTTTTTCAGTTCAAAAAGATTATACACTATGAAAAAAATAATCCTCGCTACAAGCAATCTTGGTAAAGTGAGAGAGCTTAATTCAATGCTAGAGGGTCACTACAACGTTGTCTCTCAAATTGATATGAAAGTAGAAGAGGTGCCAGAAACTGGCGCTAGTTTTATTGAGAATGCACTCATTAAAGCTAGAAACGCATCTTCTCAAAGCCAACTTCCAGCACTAGCCGATGATTCCGGACTCGTTGTTGATGCATTGAATGGAGAACCAGGGATATATTCTGCTAGATACGCTGGTGAAAATGCATCAGACGAAGACAATATTATTAAGCTACTTTCTCGTATGGATGATGTTGATGATCGTGGTGCAAGTTCTGCACAACTCTCAGCAGAGGAAAAAAACCGCAAATCACATCGTGGTCAAGCGCTACAAGAAATTTTGAAGCACCTTTTATCTCTCGAATAGTTTGTTAGAGCTACCACCAATTTCTTTATATATACACTACCCTTGGTGTGTCAAGAAATGCCCCTATTGTGACTTTAATTCACATGAAGGTGACCCACAAGCCGACTATATTGCTGCATTGATTAGAGACTTGGATTGTGATCTAAAATATCTTCAGAACCGACAGATACATTCGATATTTATTGGTGGCGGCACTCCAAGTTTAATGAGTGTCGATGATGCAAGAGAATTATTCAAAGGATTAAGACAGAAACTGTCCATACCCAATAATATTGAAATCACTCTTGAAGCAAACCCCGGTACATTTGATGCTAACAAGTTCGCCCAGTTTAGAGAGCTTGGTGTTAATCGTTTGTCGATTGGGGTGCAGTCTTTTAATAATAAAAACTTGGAATTCTTGGGTAGGATTCATAGCTCTGAGGAGGCAATTCAAGCTATTAGGGAGGCTCAAAAGGTTGGCTTTGAAAACATCAATATAGATCTCATGTATGGCTTAAAAGATCAAACCACTGAGCTCTGTATGGAAGATTTGAGTTGCGCTATTGAACTTCAACCAAACCATATTTCCTTCTATCAGCTTACACTTGAACCAAACACTTTGTTTGCAAAATATCCTCCTAAACTACCTGCAGAAGGCAATATCTGGGAGATGGGAGAAAAAGGCGCATCTCTGTTACAGAATAGTGGATATCAACTACTGGAAGTTTGGTGACTACCTTGGAATTGGTGCAGGTGCTCACGGAAAAATTACAGACATTAAGACAAAAAAGGTGTTTAGATCATTAAAGCCCAAATCTCCCAGGGACTACTTAAACCAATTTCAACATAATGATATTGAATCATCTATCAAGGTTGTTGATCATCTAATCTTTGAGTTTATGCTCAATAGTCTTAGATTAAAGAATGGTTTTGATGTTGAATTATTTGAGACCAGGACAGGTCAACCATTTCAAGTGTTAACTTCCAGGCTTGACAAGGCGGTTGATTTGGATTTAATAAAAATTCAAAAAAAATGGATTAAACCAACCACGAAGGGTTTCAATTTTTTAAATGATTTGCAGGAAATATTTTTGTAATAATCATTTAAAGATTTCATTACTCTTTCTTGACTATGTATATGTTCTATGGCCTAATGCAACACAAATATAATATTTAAGGTTAGATGGTGAGTGATAATTTTTGGTCCAGTAAACATACTTGGAGAGTAAGTGCTAATAACACCAAGTGGTGTTTGATTGGCTGCGCTATTGGCGATTTTGGCACTATCGCAGTAATGCAAGACACTGGTGTGTCAGTTTTAATAATCTTTGCCTTGGCGATGCTGAATGGCATCATTTTAAGTATTCTTCTAGAAACATACATCTTGATGCGTCAATCGATCAGATTTGGGAATGCCATTAGAACTGCTTCAGGGATGAGTTTGATTTCTATGTTGTCAATGGAGTTGGCAATGAATTTGGTCGATTATTTGATTACTGGGGGAGCTATATTCAAATGGTCAGTATTACCGGTTGCCCTATTTTTTGGATTTATAACCCCATGGCCGTTTAATTATTGGCGATTAAAAAAATTGGGTAAAGCCTGTCATTAGTTGCACTGGCTGTTAAAATACTCGCTAGTTTTTAGATATGTATAGATTATGACATCACATAAAATCGCTGACGTCCTTACAGAGTCTTTGCCCTATATTCAAAAATTTAAAGGCAAAACTATTGTTATTAAATATGGCGGAAACGCCATGGTGGACGAAGAATTAAAGTCTAGTTTCGCACGAGATATTGTGCTTATGAAATCAGTTGGAATGAATCCCATAGTTATTCATGGTGGCGGACCTCAAATCGGAAAAACCCTTGAAAAACTAGGCAAAGACAGCGAATTTGTTGATGGTATGCGTGTCACTGACAGTGAAACCATGGATGTTGTTGAGATGGTGCTCGGTGGCTTGGTCAACAAAGGGATTGTCAACCTGATTCAACAACATGGAGGCAACTCGATTGGCTTAACAGGGAAGGATGGTCGCTTTATTACCGCGAAGAAGTTAAAAAGCAAAATCGAACCCACCTCTGAGATTGTTGACTTAGGTCATGTTGGAGAAGTTAATGAAATAGATGTTTCAGTCATTGATTTATTATTACAGCGTGACTTTATTCCCGTTATAGCCCCCATCGGAGTCGGCAAAGATGGCTTATCATACAATATTAATGCAGACCTAGTGGCTGGTTCAATCGCTGAAGCTCTGAATGCAGAAAAACTCATGCTGCTGACCAATACTCCAGGTTTGTTAGATAATAACGGCGAGCTTGTAACTGGACTGAATTCAACAACAGTGAAAAAACTTATAAAGGATGGCACAATTCATGGAGGCATGTTGCCGAAAATAAGCTGTGCACTCTCAGCGGTCGAGAATGGCGTAGAAAGAAGTCACATTATTGATGGCCGTGTATCTCATGCAGTACTCTTAGAGATTTTCACTAATTCAGGTGTTGGAACCTTGATTACGCGAAATGGCAAGTAGTAATCGAGAAACAATTAGTGTTAATGACTGTCAAGTTCTAGCTCACAATAAATACGATGGCGAGCAATATATCCTAACATTATCATCCTCTGACATTGCCCAAAAAAATCTTCCCGGCCAATTTGTGCATATCACAGTATCAGACGTTATCGCTATGCGCAGACCTATTTCAGTTATGTCAGTCAATAAAAAGAATAACACCTTCGACCTGCTCTACAAGGTTGTGGGTGAAGGTACTCGTCAGTTGGCTGAGTGCAAAGTAGGCGACATGTTGTCCGTGATTGGCCCAATTGGAAATGGTTTTCGTGTAACTGATAAAAAAAATCCACTTCTCATAGGTGGCGGTGTGGGTATGCCACCCATTATTGCGATTGCACAGAAAATTAAAAATAATAATGACTATAACCCTTTTGTTATTTTGGGTTCTGAAGTGCCGTTTCCTTTTACACCTCAATCTAGTGAAATAAGCAATACTTGTCCTTCAAAAACTTACACCATGCCATTATTGGAGGAATGGAATGTGGCATGCGGATTAGCAAGTTTACAAGGTTTTAAAGGTGTCTATAAGGGCTATGTCACTGACTTAGCAAAAGAATATTTAAACACCCTTTCGAAAGATGATTTATCGCAAGTTGAGGTTTATTCTTGCGGACCTCAGCCAATGCTTGAGGCGATAGCCAAATTGGCTAGAGACTATAACTTGCCCTGCCAGGTTTCACTAGAAGAATATATGGCCTGTGCCGTAGGTGGTTGCGCTGGATGTGTAGTGGAGGTGAAAACTGATAACGGTCCAGCCATGAGAAGAGTTTGCGTTGACGGCCCTGTGTTTGATGCACAATCAGTTTTTCAATGATTGCTGAGAACCTTAAAAAGGTCAAGCAACGAATCGATTCGGTTCATCACGGTCAACAAGTACAGTTAATTGCCGTCAGTAAAGCTCGCTCAGTCACTGAAATTAAAGAAGCTATAGACGCAGGACAAATCCATTTTGGAGAAAATTATCTGCAAGAATCTTCGGATAAGATTATATTTTTTAGAGAGAAGAATCTGATTTGGCATTTTATTGGACCTATACAGTCAAACAAAACTGCAGGTATTGCAGAAAAATTTGACTGGGTTCACAGTGTTGAACGATTCAAGATTGCAAAAAGGCTAAGTGACCAAAGACCTCCTAAATTGGGCCAATTGAATATCCTATTACAGGTAAACATCGACCGAGAAAAAACCAAGTCTGGTTTTTTTCTGGAGGATATTGAAGAAATTATTCCAGAAATAAAAAAGTTGCCAAATATTTCCTTGAGAGGTTTTATGTGCATTCCAAATCCAGATAATGCTGCTGCAAGTTTTACTAAAATGGACAAATTGATTTCAAAGTATCCTGATTTGGATGCCCTTTCTATGGGGATGTCTGCTGATTTGGAACTGGCAATAGAGAAGGGAGCCACTTTTGTTAGGGTTGGTACCGATATTTTTGGTGAGAGAGAATATAATTGATATACAAAAGAACACACAAACTACAAACTCTTAATGCTAGATGACGATATGAGAATTAGATTATTTATTACCGGTGGCACCATTGACAAAGTTTACAATCAATCAAACGGTGAACTTGAATTTGATCAAACTCATTTTCCTGAAATACTTTCAAGAGCGAGAATAGAAGTAGATTTGTTAATAGAAGAATTGCTATTAATTGACAGTTTGGACATGGTTGATACTGACAGAGAGTTAATCCTAGATAAGTGTTCTAAGTGTGATGAAAAATTTATTCTTATTACACACGGAACTGACACAATGTGTGAAACTGCTAGACTATTGGGAGAAAACTCTATTG
>LUMK01000392.1_pt1 | contig 13548 bp, 10 predicted proteins | sample 729981 | NCBI WGS metagenome assembly LUMK01 (sample SAMN03860265, study PRJNA289734) | marine metagenome | biome: seawater column; feature: ocean; material: water; isolation source: Red Sea water column Station 22 - depth 200m | place: Saudi Arabia: Red Sea | collected 2011-10-15 | depth 200 m
GTATAGAAGTGTGCAGTAAGCGAATAGTCTTCATAATAAACAATGAAAAAAACACTAATGAAAACCTGATTTAAATTACTAAACCAGGAAAATTATAAATAAAAAATTTAGGGAATTATGTCAGAAGCTGACAGTAAAAGTACTCTGGAAGTAACTTGTGATCACTCAAAAGAACCGTGAAATTTTTCTTTCACTCTCAGCTTTTTGACTATGAAGCCAAGCATAATAAAAAAGAAAAATAACTACAAGTTTTTTATTGTCGGGGACGGTTAGATCCTCGTCTTCTTAGAAAAGTAGGTATGTCCAGATTCTGAAAAAACGCTGGATTATCAATTTGATTTGCCCATTCCGGTATAAGTGGGCTTGTTTCAACTTCGCTGGTCTCAGTTTCATTTTCTTTTTCTGAAAGAAGATCTGGGTAGGAAAGAGAATTTGTTACAGGCATTTCCTTTCCATTGAGTTCTGTTGAATCTCCTGATGGATCATGAATTGAGTATGTTTCAGCATCAATTAAATTAGAGGATGTTATGTCCAGCGGAAGGTCCTGAAATGATGTCTGATCCTCATCATTTTCGTATGATTCCGAAGAGTTTGTACTTTCATCTTCTATTTGGTCAGTCTCGCTTGATTGATTACTAATAAACTTTTCTTGATCATTTTCATTTTTTTGATTTTCTGATGATTCTGATGAAAATTCATTTACCTCATCATTGGCATTTTCTTCATCTTGAACTGGCTGCTCGGAAATAAGTCTCGAATCATCATCATCATCACTTAAAACAAATTCATCGTCTGCTTTTTCTTTATTGAATGTATCTGAATCGGAGTTTGTCGTTGCCTCTGATACTTCAGAAATTTGAACATCTTCAGTAGTTTGAGATTCAACCATATAATTTTTACCACCGTTATAAGGTTCAGATGTAACTTCTGTTTTCTTTTCAAGTTCAATCTTTAATGTACCTACTTCTACTTCATTCTCTGAATTTGAATGTCCTGTTGTTTCTGCCAGAGCTTCAAATGGCATTGCCGGAATGCTTGAGATAGATTTTTTCGCACCGGCATCATCATTTTCATCAAAACCTGTTGCAATAACAGTGATCATCATTTGATCCTCAAAATCCGGATTAATAGCTGCACCCCAGATAATATCAGCGTCTTTGTGACCATGTTCCTTAATGAAAGTTGATGCTTCATCAACTTCCTGCATGCCCATTGATACCCCTCCGACCACATTGATCAATATCCCACGTGCGCCATCAATTCTATTGTCGTTTAACAGAGGACTATGCAGAGCTTGTTCTGCAGCATGTCTTGCTCTATTTTCTCCTGAGGCAAGTCCGGTACCCATTACAGCCTTTCCTTTATTAGCCATTACTGTCCTGACATCCGCAAAGTCTAAATTTACCAGTCCGTCCCTGGTGATCAGGTCTGAGATTCCTTGAACTCCTTGACGCAGCACTTCGTCAGCATAACCAAAGGCTTCTGTCATAGGTGTTCGTCTGTTGATGATACTGAATAAGTTTTCATTTGGTACAACAATCAGTGTGTCAACACGATCTCTCAATTCAAGTACCCCTCCGTTTGCAACCTTTCTCCGTCTTTTTGCCTCAAAGTTAAAAGGCAGTGTAACAACACCTACTGTAAGTGCTTTCATATCTTGTGCTATCTGAGCGACTATCGGAGTTCCCCCGGTACCGGTTCCTCCACCCATACCTGCCGCTAGGAAAACCATATCAGCGCCATGAAGTGAATCTCTGATTTCATCAATGCTTTCCAAAGCCGCATTACGACCAATTTCCGGTTTTGCTCCTGCTCCCAATCCACGTGAACATTGACTGCCGATCTGAAGTTTCTGTGGCGCCAAAGATTTTCTTAAATCCTGCAAATCAGTGTTTGCCGCAATGAACTCCACACCTTGAACACCTGATTGAATCATGCGATTTACGGCGTTACCACCGCCACCGCCAACTCCAACTACTTTAATGCTTGGTGTGTCATCACGAATAGGCTGGATATCAGAAAAATTAAGCATTTTGGCCCCCATTATTTACAATGAATAAGGTTTATTCTTAGAATAAGATTAAATACTAAAAGAAATTTTGCATCCAGTCTTTCATTCTTCTGGATACCTTATGAAAGAGATTTGTATCATCACCCGCAAAGTTCAATTTCCCTTGATTGCTTGTAATTCCATATCGTACAAGTCCTACGCTGGTCGCATATTTGGGTGAATATATCATTTCCCGTAATCCTGTAATATTTTCCGGAAATCCCACACGTACCGGTAAATTTAATACTTGTGATGCAAGTTGGTCTGCCCCGGGCATGATGCATGTGCCTCCTGTAATTACGACTCCTGATGCCATTAAAGTGTGAAAGTGGGTTTTCTCAATTTCATGAGCAATCAATTCAAAAATTTCTCTGAAACGATCCTCGATGATGCTTGCAAGTACACGTTTTTTCATTGTACGGTTATTACGACCTCCAACACTTGGAACGTCAATCATTTCATCTTCATCAACCATGCTGGTCATTGCCACTCCGAAATTATGCTTTATATCTTCTGCTTCATGAAGTGGGGCGCCCAAACCAATTGCAATGTCGTGTGTTAAGTGATTTCCACCCAAAGCCAAAACTGCGGTATGAACAATACTGCCTTCGGAATATATGGTGACATCTGTGGTACCGCCGCCTATGTCAACCAGTACAACACCAACTTCCTGCTCATCCGGACTAAGCACAGCCTGACTGGAGGACAAAGGTTCCAGCACTATATCTTCAACGTCCAGTCCTGACTGGTTACAGCATTTAATAATATTTTGCGCGGAGGTTACTGAACCGGTTACAATGTGAACATTTACCTCTAAACGTGCCGCCGCCATTCCAAGCGGATTTTGTACTCCATCCTGATCATCCACAATGAATTCCTGAGGAAGAATATGTAATACTTCTCTGTCATTCGGAATCAAAACCTGGGCAGCGTCTATTACCCGGCGGATATCTTCATCTGTGACAATACGGTTATGATAAACCGTGACCATACCCCGGCTGTTTTGCCCCCTGATGTGATGCCCCGCGATTCCTGCATATACTGAGCGTATTTGTGCTCCACACATTAATTCACATTCTTCAACCGCCTTCTTAATAGCCCTGACTGTCTTTTCAATGTTGACGACAACTCCTTTACGCAGACCTTCTGATTTTGCCGTGCCCACACCTACGACATTCAATGCTTCAATATCATCGCCCTCAACTGCAATTGCACAGATTTTTGTGGTGCCGATATCCAGCCCCACGATCAGGTTATTGCTTTTAGAGTTCGATGGCATCCATGCTCCTCGACTGAAAATTTCCTGTGCTTATTGCAAAATTTGATAATAAATAAGACGAACTCTTGGTCGAGTGCAATTTACTGTCCATGTTTTGACTACGTTCCGACTGAGCTGAATTAATTATAAAAGGGATTAGATTAAAAAAGAATTTTGTTTGATATTATGTCGTATGGTAAAAAAAATACTTTAATAATATATAAATAATTTCAATACCTTACCTTGAAAAAGAACAAGTTGATTTGTCAATTCTTCTATTATACCCAACAGGGCATGGCGCATTCCTTAAACGATAAGGTCCGCAAAAATACCCTGCGTCTTCCAGTTTTGTGCTAATTTCTTCCAGCGCTGCGGTCCTTCCGTCATTATTCAGGGGGTAAATTTTACCCAATAAAACCATGAATCTATTTGTATTTCTGGCACTTACAGCACGGCATACCCTCTGCAATTCAAGACGTTTATCTGAGGGATATACATACCTGCGCTCCTGGCTGCATCCTCCAGCTGCAATGATTAACAGTACTGTTAGAACATACAACAGTAGTTTCATTGAAACAGTATATACACATTCAATTAATAATGGTAGGATTAATTGAAATAAAAATGAAAAATGGTTTGGCGGGTAAGAAAAGTAATTATTTCAAGTAAATAACTGCCTTACTTTATTGAGGTATTGAGAGGAACATACGGCAACTACCCTGTTCTGCGGCTGAATTTCGGTTGTGCCTACAGCGACTTTCCAAACTCCGTCCTGCTCGACACCTCCGATCAAAATGTTATGCTGGCGAAAGTATCTCGCTAAGTTTTTCAATGGTTTACCTGCAATTTCTGAGCCGGGTGCAGCTATAAGCTCTATGACTTCAGCGTCAACTCCGTGAAGATGCGCCACAGACAAAAGTTCATTACGCCGTACGAATTTGAGAATTTCATTGGCGGCAGATATTTTTGCGTTAAGGGCAATATCCAAGCCGATCGTGGATGCTAAAACAAGGTAATCTTCCTTGTTTACCAAGGCAATAGTTTTTCCATAACCACCTTGAGGATCTCGATTATTCCTGTTCATTAAATGTTTGGCCAATAGACAACTTACAATGTTTGTTTCATTGTCACCGGTGGTGGCAATGAAAGATTCAGTAGTATCCAGTCCGGACATAACCAGCACATTTGCGTCAGTTCCATCACCGTGTATAACCTGGGTGTGTTTCAAATCAGAAGCCAGCTCTTCAGCACGATCCGGATTATTTTCAATAAGTTTTATCTCTACTTCCTTTTCCAACAGCTGTGCAACCCTCCTTCCTACCAAACCACCGCCAAGTATCATCAGGCATTCGATTTTTTTATCATCAACTTGCATCATATCCATTAATGGCTTCATATCTTCTTTACGGGACATGATGAAAACTTGATCGAATGGCCGAATTTGTTCCTCTGCCTGTGGAATTATAGTTGAAATTCCACGGGCGATAGCAACAACCCTGAAAAAAAATTCAGTATGTGTTGTGGATAGTTCTTTGGGTGTTTTGGAAAGCAGCGGGGAGTATTCGTTAATCCTCATAGCAAGAACGTGCATATTACCTTCTCCTACTGGAGTGAGGTCATTACATGAGGCCCTTTTAACCAGTCGGTTTATTTCCTGAGCCACCAGTTCTTCCGGATGAACCATCAAATCAATTTTCAGTTCATCCGGAGAAAAAATGCTTTCGTCCATAAAATCAATCGAGCGTGCCCGGACAATTTTTCGCTCAATACCAAATTTGTCTGCAATCAATGATGACAACATGTTAGTGGAATCATTATTTGTGGCAGCAATCATCAATCCCATATCTTCAGCTTTAGCGTCACGCCAGCTTGAAAGCTGAGTTGCATTTCCACATATCAGACGTGCGTCCAAAGATTCAGAAGCGTTTTCCAGCAGTTCAGAATCAGATTCAATAACTGTCACAGGATATCCTTCATGGACCAAACGCTGTGCCAGGTGCATTCCCACTCCGCCTATTCCCAGGATAAGCGTATTTTCGTCTTTGGCCATGTTTAGATTGTTAGTTCATATTGTTGAACGCGGGATTTATTATGCAGGGGATTTTTTGTGGAGAGATCAACTTCGTAAAGTTCATCAGATTGTGTAACAGAATTAATTCCATAAATGTCTTCCGGAAGTTGTGCTTCTTCCAGACAATGTCTGATTGCGTTAGCAATCCATTTTTCAATTTTCAAAACCACAATTTTTTTTCGGAGACGACCCTGAACATCACGATTCAGCACACCTGGAATGGTGTTGCTGGTTATGAATTGATTCAGGTAAGGAGAATTCAGGTTTTCTCGTGCTTCAGGAGAGATTGATGTATGAGTGCTGTAGAAGAAAATATTTTCCGGATGGCATTGTTTTGACTCCGCAATTGCACTGATATTTGCCGCAATTGTTCCTCCAGTGCGTACCATGTCATCCAGAATGAAAACATCACGGCCTTTCAACTGTTCCACGTCATCACTTATGTCCAGTGAAACGTCACGCTGTCCGCTGCGTGTTTTTCTGAATGTGACCATTACAGAATTATGAAGTCCGCTGAACTCTCTGACACGGCTGACAAAATCCATTGCTCCTTCATCCGGGGCGACAAACCCAACATGTTCACCATAATTCCAGAGTCTTACCAATCCTATTCCCTTCAGGATAGACATTCTGATATATGTTACTCATCACTTCAGGTTTATGGTTATGAACAGTCATCACGCAGTCGACCCCCGATGTTCTTAACAGCTGCGCGTACATTTCCGCAGAACATGGCTGTCCGACAAATTTTTCTCGTGAAGCAAAATCTGTAACCTGCGGATGATCAAGGGTTCTTGGACCACGGTCCTGAGCAGAGTAAAATAAATCAGGTTCAACTAAAGCAACAAATTCTGCTCCATTCTCCTTGGCTGCAGAAGCAATTAAATAATTGCGCATAGCCAGCTCGTTGCGAGAATAATATGCAGAGTGAGAAGAAACGATGTAGACTGACTTGCCCTCCAGTCCATGACCAAGTGTTTCTTCAGTAACATGGTCCTGTAAAAATCTGGGACAAAACTCGTTGTTGATAAACGTTTTAAGAGCAATAATATCGGAAATGTCAGTTTGCTGGGAATGGGCATAGCCTACACCAAGAGCAAAAGGTGCGTCGCTGACGTTGGAGACTATGATGTGATTGTTCACAATTCCGGTTTAATTAAAGATTGATCTTTGGTGAATTGCATTAAATTTAGTACGCAATTGCAAACAAAGCTCTTTGCGAGGATGGTCCGCCGGTTACTATACATTTTCCTGCTTCAGGATTTTTTTCAAGTAGAAGACAGCGTATAGTTGCCTTAGTTTCCTGTTTGATTTTTGCTTCGGTTTCTCTTGATCCGTCCCAGTGTGCCAATATGAATCCGCCATGTTCAGCAAGTATTTCCTTAAATTCAGCATAGGTAGAGGCAGTTCTGGTTTTTTCTTTTTTATATTCAAAAGCCCGTTCAAACAAGTTTTTCTGAATCTTTTCCAACAACTCTACAACATGCTGAGTAATTTGTTCAACCGGAACAGGGTTTTTATCACGAATATCCCGTCTTGCAACCATGGCAGATTGTTTTTTTACATCCCGCGGACCAACTTCAATCCTTACAGGCACTCCCTGCTGAATCCAATAAAAAAACTTATCGGCAGGTCTTAAATTATCAGAGGTATCAATTTTTATCTGAAGCAGATCTATTTTTTCTTTCAGTCGATTTGCAATATTTTCTGCAAACTCCAAGGTTTCGCTGCGTTCCTGTTCATTGTTGAATATTGGAACAATCGCCACTTGAACAGGTGCTATTTTTGGTGGAAGAATCAATCCGTCATCATCACTATGAGTCATTATCAAACCTCCTATCATACGTGTAGAAGCCCCCCAGCTTGTTGTCCAGACATATTTTTGATTGTTATTACGATCAAGAAAATCTATCTCAAAAGCCTTCGCGAAATTTTGGCCTAGATTGTGTGATGTCCCAGCTTGTAGCGCTTTACCATCCTGCATCATTGCTTCAACTGAATATGTTGATAATGCGCCAGGAAATTTTTCTGATTCAGATTTAATACCTGTAATCACAGGAATCGCCAGATATTCTTCCTGAAAAATGCGGTAGATTTCCAGCATCCGCAAGGTTTCTTCCTGTGCTTCTTCAGCTGTTTCATGGGCTGTATGTCCTTCCTGCCAGAGAAATTCAGAGGTACGCAAAAACAGACGAGTCCGCATTTCCCAGCGCAGCACATTGCACCACTGATTGATCAATACCGGCAGGTCCCTGTAACTTTGAATCCATTGGGAATACATGTGCCCGATCACTGTCTCAGACGTTGGCCGAATCATCAAAGGTTCTTCAAGCTCCTTGCCGCCACCATGTGTTACAACAGCACATTCCGGACTGAATCCTTCAACATGCTCTGCTTCACGTTCCATAAAGTGCTTGGGAATCAATAAGGGAAATGATGCATTGACATGACCTGTTTCTTTGAACATGCGGTCCAGACGAGACTGCATTGCTTCCCATATTGCAAAACCAGTTGGTCTGATCACCATACAGCCTTTTACAGGCGCGTAGTCAGCAAGCTCCCCGGCCGCAATTACATCAAGATACCATTGAGAGTAATTATCTTTGCGGGGCGTAATGTTTTTTGCCATTTTGGCAGTAATTGATTGGGAAAAACTACAGGAGGTTTTATTCCATCATTCAATGGAGAAATGTTAGTAAGCCTGAATGGTCTTGATTGGATTGAGCTTTCAAAAATACAAATTTTACAGCGTATTTACAAGACCAATTTGAAATGCATTAAAATAATTTCAAATGTACTAAGGTGATAATGAAGTTCATTGCTTGAGCATGATTAGTCCAGGGTATATCATTGATATGTCTTCTAAACAATTAAATCACATTGAAGTTTTATAGTTTCATAGTTCTCATTTTACTTTTGCAGTTAAAAGGTATGTCATGAAGGCCATGATGCTTCACCGTCCCAGTTTGGTTGAGGAAAAACCGCTTAAAAGTGCAATTCTTGATTTAAGGAAACCGGAAGAATCAGAAGTCCTGATTCGAGTATCCTGTTGTGCTGTTTGCCGTACGGATTTGCATATAGTTGAGGGAGAACTTGTAACACAGGAATTACCCATCATTCCCGGACACCAGGTTGTTGGAATGATTGAGGAGACCGGTAAGGGCGTAGATGAGTTGAAGACAGGTGACCGAGTGGGAGTACCATGGATGAACTCAACATGCTGTCGCTGTGATTATTGCTGTGGAGGCAGAGAAAACCTTTGCGATTCAGCACAGTTTAACGGACTTAATTTTAACGGCGGCTATGCTGAATATGTAACTGTACCAGCACAGTTTGTCTATAAACTTCCGGAAACAATAGCTGACCGACAGGCAGCACCATTACTTTGCGCCGGAATAATTGGATATCGTTCGCTGAAACTTTGTGGAATCAAGTCCGGAGAGAAGTTGGGAATATATGGTTTTGGCGCATCAGCGCACATAACTATACAGGTTGCAGTCCACTTGAATTGTGAGGTTTACGTTTTCACACGAAGTGAAGAACACCAGCTCCATGCTGAGGAATTGGGCGCGGTCTGGTCCGGAGGTCTTTATGATGATCCCGGAGTAGAACTGGACAGCGCGTTGATCTTTGCTCCGGCAGGAAATTTAATGGTTGAAAGCCTGAACTATTTACGCAAAGGAGGAACAGTGGTCTCTGCGGGTATTCACATGAGTGACATTCCCAAGTTTCCTTATCGGTTTCTTTACGGAGAAAGAGCAATGATGAGCGCCACAAATGCCACATATCAGGACGGAATGGAGCTTCTTAAACTTGCCGGTGAAATTCCTATCCGTACAGAAGTGAATCTCTACCGGCTGGAACAAGCAAATCAGGCTCTGCTGGACCTGAAGCAAAGCCGCATAAACGGAGCTGCTGTTTTAACTATTGGTTAATTGGTTGAAGAAAATGTTTTCGTGCTGCTAATCATTTTTTATAGTACAATTTCCTGATATGTTCAAATTGAGCAGAAAATTCTTTATCTCCTCTTATATTACTGATATTACAGTCAATAATTACAAATTGGTCCCATCCTGAAACATCCTGCTTAATCTTTTTTCCATTTTCGTCAAACAAATAGTATTCCTTAATCACAAGAACAAGAGCAGTTTTATTATTTTTTGTTTCGAATCTATAACTGCTGTCAAAATATGAATAACTATTTTCCAACATATCGTAATATTTTCCTTTAATAGAGTTCTCACTTACTTCAGATTTTGCGTATAAAAATAACAACCATTTATCATTTATAAATTTTTGATCCTGGCTAATTTTATATCCATGTTCTTGGATTGCATCTTTATGCATTAGATTGAATTCATTTCCATCACCATCCAGAAGAAAGATGGATGAATTGCAATCATCAAAACTACGCCATTTGTTCAACAACAATTGTTTGTTTCCGGTACTTTGTGTCTTCTTTCGATTTACCAGTTTAGTACCAGCTCCCAGCGACCACTCCAGTTTTGCATTGATGTTGGCATCACCGAATTTAATTTGCCCGCCTTCAATCTTGAAATCCATCAGAACACTTGAATCAGGATAATCTGGGTTAAACCCAGTTTTCCGGAGATGCTGTTTTTTCCATTGTTTTGCTTTTTCACTCGCAGTGGAAGCCAGATCAGGGTGTCTTTTCTGGTTGAGAAACTGCAGCACCATCTGAGCTGGTTCATGTTTTTGCTCGGTAGCAAGATTGAGGTGCATCATACCGATCAGTGGGTCTTGCTTCAGTGAAACCTGCCAGCGTTGCTTGAGGTCTTCGGGAAAAAACACACGAATTATGCCAAGATTAAAATGCGATGAGTGATTGCCTAGTTCCGCCGCACGTGTCAACCTCTTCACGGCTTGTGGTCCATTCTGTTCCGTGCCAAGGCCAAACAACCTCATCATCCCTGTAACATTGAGGGCGTCAGCCCTTCCGGCCTGTGCCGCCTTCTCGTACCAACCGTAAGCCGCCGCAAAATCCTGCTTTGCTTTGGCTAATCCCGGAATCATATTGGCGCTTCCCAGCATCACATACGCAGAAGCAACCTGCTTTTCTGCTGCCTGGTTGAGAAGTTCCAGGCCTAGGTCCGGATCGTGTTCAACGCCAGTTGCGCTGACCGCAGCCATCAGGTGCAGAGTGCCTAATCCGGCTTGTGCCCTTGCATCTCCGGACTTAGCTTTTTGCTGGAGTGCCTCCGCTTTCTGCGAGATGGGCAAGTCCGTATCCTCAAACAAGTCCAGGGCCTCTCCCAATTTTTCGCCCAGTTCACCCAGTTCCGAATTCTCTTCCACCCATGCCAGTGCTTCTGGGATCGTCAGCGGACAGCGGTAGGCAGTCTCAACCTTGTCCACCGTCTGACCGTCCGGCTTAAGCGAGGTCATGTCGTAAACGTTTTCCCGCACTTTCTCGAAGCGAACGAAAAACGGCCCCCCGCCCAGCGACTTTCCACTCGCACTTGCTTCAACTTGGCAGGTCAGTTGGTTGTCCACATAGGTGCAAGGCTGCTTGGAGAGGACGTCCATCGACCCCAGCAGCTTGCCGTCCAGTTTGGGCCGGATATGAATGCCAATGTTCCGGTCAGGATGGAGGATCAGGACTCCCATCCCGCACAGTTCCGAGACCTGAGCTTGGGTGAGATCGTGATTAACCCTGTTTTGCGAGGAAGCCCAAACTCCGACCAAATTTTCATAGGGAATGCTTTCAGCGTAAGCTGAAAGGATGATGATTAAAAACGAGAGGATGCTCAGCAGAAGTTGTCGCATAATGCTACCATGGTTTGGAGTTGGAAGTTATCATGACACAGAACAGGAACCGTTAAATGATGGCGTCATGGGTCGGGTATAGGATTACCAAAAAAAGAACCACCAGGGATAAAACAATTTCCGGATCAGCATTTTGTGTTTGTCAGCAACTACGGACAAAACTGCTGATGATTTTGTGACTTACCGATTAGCCATTAAATTAAGTCAATTGTTCCGGACAAAACTGCTATAGACATAACTCTTCCGGAGCATTACCTGAAATTTAATTTATAATTTAGAATAGAAGCGAAGTCTTATCGATTCAGCGACTTATCTGCTTTTTTTGTTTCGCAGCGACGGTTGTGCCGTTTTTTTCAGTGCTTTGAAGATGTTCTTTCAGTTGCTCAAAAGCGTATCCTGTGACTTGCGCGGCAGCTGAAATATTGGGATAATTCTGACCCTCAACAGTAACAGCCCCACCTTCGCCTCCTTTTTGAGCAGTCTTTGATAAGGAATCGTTTTGAGTATTTTCTAATGGAGTGAGCAGGAGCTTAGCTTTTTCGGAGTCTCCTTGCTGTATAAGAGAAATGTACTGTGCCAGCGAAGGCACCATATCAAACCATCCGTTTCCGCAATGATGAGTTTGAAACAAGCTCTGCAGGGTATTGACAATTGTTTCAGCAGACTCTTCCTGATTTGCTTCGAAACTGGCCAGTATATGAAGCGTCTCAGAAGATCCCTGCTGTAAGTTAGCCAGATCAAGAAAAGGATTACTGCCTGAAGATATTTTAACTCTGTTATTTCTTGAATCATGAATAAAATACACAGACTTCCCTTCAGGATTAAGTTTATGTTTTTGCTTCAGATCATAGTTTGCGTCCATACATTTTTTGCATGATGACGTCTTACCATCCTGTGAATGTGAAGACATGTAGAATTCCCGAATTGTCTTTCGTTCACCACATTCTTCACATTCCTTGACCAGCATATTTTCCTGGGAAAATTGTGTGTCAGTATCTTTTGCAGATAGACGCAGCTGAGTTCTTAGGTGAGCACATTTTCTGCAAAATGATGCCATCCCGTCATTACAGCGCCCATCAGGAAAAAACTCACCGGAACGTGGGAATTCCCCCCTACAGATGCTGCATAAACGAGTATATTGCTCTGAACCGAATAACTCTTCCTGAATAACTGATCTCATGTTTGACTACTGATGATTTGTTTGAAATATTGAAATGAATAATTCATCCAATCGAGGAATACAGATGACTTACCATTCTATGATGAAAATAACAGAATTTTCGCAATTGTCAAATTCTGTATGCAATAACTGTGAAAATATGTTCTTATCTGACACAGTATGCATAATATTTAATGTGATATTTAAAGACAGAATTGAGATAATCCTGCAGTGGTTCCTCTCTGTAAAAAAAATCCATTAATTAAAATTTTTGAATTGCAGGTTAGTCAGCCGGAAAACATGAATTGTAAACAAATAACTTGGAATTGATGGCAAGTTTGATTGTTATAAAACATTACGAGTTTAATTTTTCAGTTTTCTTAAATTCTAACAACCTGAACATTGATAAGTTAAAATATGCTTAATTCAAAATTTTGCAGTATGCTGACCAGACAGTCCGGAGAACCTCTGGCGGGAACAGCTCCTTTTGCGGAGCATTTTGTTTTTATTACATGGCCCAAAAAATACTGGCAATATGAGGCCCTTGATTCAAAAGGAGGTTTTCCGGATGGTTTGAAAGAATGGATGCGGGCTCAAAGTGAAATAAGCGGAAAAATCAGTATTCGTCTGATAAGCCGTAAAGAGTTAAGCAACGAAAATGCGGACATTTTCATTTATCCGGCAAAAATACATTATTCAAAAATCCCTCCGGAAGAAATCCAACAAGTATTGAAATCACATTTCATGCAGGGACATGTTTCTGGATATACCGCTAATATAATTGAAAAAGATCATATTTTAATCTGTACCCACGGGAGGCATGATAAATGCTGTGCCAAATTTGGACAGGAACTTGCTGATAAAATGCGTTATCATCTAAAAGGACAGGAGGATTACATAGAAGTCTGGGAAAGCAGCCATCTTGGCGGGCACAGATTTGCTCCCACAATGATTGATTTTCCAACAGGACGAGCTTATGGACAACTTACTCCTGAAGAAATTCCTGATTATTTAGATAATCGAAAGCAAGGGATGGTTTATGCCCCAGCTTATCGAGGATCAGTTTTTCTTTCTGAACTTGAGCAGGTTGCTGAAGCTTATGCGCAAAGTTTTATTTCTAAAAAGCATTTGAATGGTCAGGTTAAAATTAGAAATGTTGAAAAGTTAACTGAAGAAAAGTTTAGATGCGTTGCCGAATTTGATAGTTCTGAAAAGATGTCTGT
>LUMK01000151.1_pt1 | contig 13512 bp, 21 predicted proteins | sample 729981 | NCBI WGS metagenome assembly LUMK01 (sample SAMN03860265, study PRJNA289734) | marine metagenome | biome: seawater column; feature: ocean; material: water; isolation source: Red Sea water column Station 22 - depth 200m | place: Saudi Arabia: Red Sea | collected 2011-10-15 | depth 200 m
CAGTATTACTGTGTTGGAGCTTCTGGTGTTGGAGCTTCTGGTGTTGGAGCTTCTGGTGTTGGAACAGTTTGTTTTTGTCCTAAAAGTGACAGTACTGGCATGGCATCCCACTGATACATGTATGCGTCAAGAAATGATTTGCATACATCGTTGTAACTATTGAAAAATGTCGAAGCATCTGCTTCACTGGCTTCAATAACTGACATTGCGCTCTTACCATCATTAAATGAGCCAGTCCAAATCATATTTCCTCGTACATTCCATTCATCAATCATTGCAGTAATTTTACCTGCTGCCTGCTCTACGTCTTGTTGATTTGCACTTTCCTTGAATGTGCTGACTATAACATGTGGTGATTTTTGTTCCGATCGGATTGTATCCATGCCAAAATTTTGATCATATATTATTAAAACCAGCCGTAGTTTTCAAGATCATATTCTAATAATTTGAAATTATGATTCCTGTAACTTTGTCTTGTATTTTTGCCACAACAATCCAAGTATTATTGCCTCAGCAATCCAGAATGTTGTAACAGCCATAACTGACATTATTCTAAATTCATTCACCAAATTCATCGGAGCAGTAACTTCATCAGGACTTGGTGGCATGATGAAAAATACAGCTGTGATAAAAACCGCATAACCAACGAATGCAAGATATTTTTTGTTTTCAAGTTTCTTGTACAGTCTGGAAAAACCAACCGCAGAAAAACCAGAGATTGCGATGAATGAAAGATACAATATTCCTCTCAGTACGACAGTATCAGCTTCTCCAACAGTTGGTGGGTTTGCAGGGTATTTCAAAAATGGTATTAAGAAAATTGTAATCCACATGATTGCAGCGAGAACAAATGTTTTCTTGACAGTGTGTCCTTTGGGTAAAGTGTTTCTTGAGTAAGCAAAGACAATTCCAAACAATGCACCTATTGACATTCCTAGGATTCCACCAGCTAGCAGTTGGCCACTTTTTTGCCAATCACGATACGCATTGTACTCAACCCAAAACTGAGGAGTGTCTTCAGCCTCCCCAGATTCAAAGAGAGTCTGGTTCTCAATACCAATAGCCTCATCAAGATATGGTTCTACAATTACCAGATTTACAGCTCCATGTATTGTGCCTGCAACAAATCCAGAAACTAGGACAATTGCTATGAAATACCCAGCATTCATTTCTTCAAATAGTCTTTCAGGTTTGTTTTAGCTTTTGGAATCTTGCCTAGTGTGAATCCGTCTAGTCTCTTTGAGGCTGGTATTGTCGCATCTATTCCCATTTTTGCTGTTCGGAGTTTCTTCTGGTCACTTGAAGGATCAAGGCTGGAGCCCCTCACGTTCTTAATTATTACCAGATCCTTGTCAGCTTGGAATCTAGTAGCCATGGCAAATTCTACAGCTACTGCATCAGTCGGATCAATATCATCATCTACCACGGTCACCATCTTCAACGATCTGTGGCTTGCGAATGTCTCTTTGATGATTTTCTTAACATTGGTTGATCTGGTTTTAGAGATTTGAACTACAGCATGAAGCCAGTTGGCTCCACCGCTTGTCAGAATCACCTGCCTTGTCTGGGAAAATTTCTTTTTCATTATGCCGTTCAGTTTAGCCTCAATAGGCATACCCATGAGCAATCTTGCCTCGCTGTATCCAGATAGTATATCATGGTAAATTGGATTATTTCTGAAATACAGTTTTTCGATTTTAATTACTGGTGCAGGTCTTGGCATGTCATATGTTCGAAGCATTTCAACCATCCATTCTTTGTGGGTTTTGTTTCGCAGGATTTTTCCTTCCATAACAATTTCTGCAGTTGATGGTACCATCAAACCAGTGCTAGGACATTTCGTCAAAGTAAGTTTATTGTTCAAAAGTGAGTTAGCTATCTCAAGTTCATTTTTTCCCCATTTTGCTTGGAATGCACAAGCAATGGTAATAGCAGGATGAACACCAACAGTGATTGCAACTGGTAGGTCTTCTCCACGGTTTTTTGCAAACATGAATGTTCTATGAAGATCTCTACCTTCCACCATCCTGATTGAGAAGTGGTTTTTCCCAATTGGCATTAACCTATGTATAGAAGAGTTTTGGGATTTCTTTTCCTGATTTCTTGTATATAGTATGGATGATGTGATGAAAGGACCTGATTCATTTTGAAAGTGTGTGACAATTGGAAGAATGGAAATATCATTAGAACTGTTTTCAAAAAACTTGGCAGTTTTTGAAATTTTTGGTTTTTTTGCAGAGGAAATTGCTTTGACAATTTTTTTGTTAATATCAGATTTTTTGGCGCCTATAGCCTGAGCAAATCTATCTCTGGTTCCTATCAGATTTGAAACCAGCTTGAATTTGCTTCCCTGGACATTTTCAAACAAGGCAGCCTTTGAGCCATCAAGCTTTTCGGTAACAGCAGCGATCTCATATTTTGTAGAAACCTTCTTCTTCACAGTAAATACATCATTGGTCTTTTTGATTTGCTGTAGGTAACTTCTCATATCAACTGTCATTTCTCAACTATCTCCTTTATTTTGGCAATCAAAGTTTTAGCAGTTTTGTTTTCCAGCTCTTTTGGAATAAATGTGGATATGATGTTAATACCAGATATGATTGAAGATAATTGTTCAGAAATTAATTTTAAAAAAAGAGATTCTGATTTTGCCGGTATGATTGAAGTGGTGACTGGTACAGAGCCTGTACCTATAGATGCTGTCAATCCACCAATCTTTTCTTGACCTTCAGTTATAGAAACAAAACTTCCATTTTCGAAGAGTAATACTTGAACAGTAAAACTTCGATTATCAACATCGATAACTGTCTTCGAAAAACGTGATTCGGATGGCAATAAGCTTAAGGATGATTTTAAGCCTTTATTGCTATCGATTCGTCTGCTGCGTCTGCCTGAACACGTGCGCGTAGTTTTGCTTTGTATTTCAAGTTTCGTGGTTTGGTTCTTAATCTATATCCACAGCATGGACACCAAAGACCTTCCCATTTAATGAAAATCTCACAAATCTGACACCTACGTTGGCCAGAAGCATATCTTCCAGTGCCTACAGGCTTTTGCGCCTTGTATCTGCTACAAATTCCTTTACATGTCATTTTTATTACATATATTATAGGAATAATAATTATTTAAGCGTGGATCTGCGAAAATTTTCAATATTATAGGAAAAACTTGGAATAATTTTATTGATTTATATAATCTAATGAAGCATTTTCAAAAAAAATAATAAAAAGGTATATTAATAACATCTTTTTGCGAAATTTGCAAAAAAAAAATTAGAAAAAATTTGAATTTTAACCAATTCTTGACAGTGGTAGGACTAGATGTCTTGGTCCTTCGCGCCGTGTAATGTATTTTGCAGATTGCATGTCTCGCTTTCCACGTTGGTTGTAGTTTTTAGTTTTAACAGTTGTTCTCTGCTCATCAACAAATTCAATTTCAAAATCTGAACAATATCTTAGGTTAAGCAAATTGGTAATCTTCGTTGCCATTCTCATATTTCCATTACCAATTTTGATAATTTTCTTTTTAGCTCGTAGCCCAGCAAGTATTCTTACCAGATGTGACACTAAATCTTCTACAGATGTATGGAGTGAATGTTCAACCTCCCTACCATAATAATAGATGGAGAGACCTATCCGTTTACCAGGATCTATGCCAATAAGCAATTCATCCGAAGAATGCGCCGAGTCAAGTTTTTGCATTATTAGCCCTTCAATCACTGTTGGTTCAAAATCTAGGATATCCTCATACAGGGCTGGAATTTTGATGGATTTTGGTGCTTCTGATGATGTGGTCAGGATTATATCTCCATGATAATCATGAATCTGTTCTGGGATCAATGAATCATAGTCTAATTTGAGAGATTTCAATGCTTGAGAAAATTCGAAATATATCTTTCCAGATGTGGTTGCAATCCCAATACGAGCAGATTTCAGCGGGTCGATAAATTACATTAGGTAAATAGGGATTTAGAGTTTTTGTTTATCAGCCACTGGTTAGCCTCAGAATTGCTTGTGCTATATCACCCTTAGTCTCAGCCAAGGCATCCTTAGCCTTCTCTTCATCACAATTTGCCTGCTGGCATACTAACATTATATCATCCTCTGAAAATATGGGCACTTCAAGTTCTTTTTCTTCAAAGCTTTCTGCAATTACCTGAAAGATTGAATTTTCCTTTGATTTCATTTCAGTAACAGATGGTTTTGGAATGATTATCTCTTTTTTATCAGTCTTAATGATTACTTCTTGTACATTTGGGACTTCTTCCATATCAAGACCCATCTTGTCCATCATCCTTCGCATTTGGCGATTGCCTCCACGCATCATGCTCATCTACCCTCTGGCTGACTTTTTAAACTATCTCTGACTTTTACCGCGACACCAATTGCTTGCCCCTTCATCATCTGCGAAGATAGAACAGCTTTGCCAACCGCGATAACTTTCTTCTTGTACAAGACTGGAACTTCACTTTGGATCTTGATGTTTTTACCGCACCAAACAACATGACCGCAAAATACAGATTTTCCGTCTTCTACAAATGGCTTTGATTCTTCATCAATCTCAAGACAGTTTTCTTTGAATTTCTTACTCTTCATGAGAATTTGGGCAAAATATGGTGTTATTGCTAATCCTCCATCAATGCGTAATGTACAGAGAAGATTTTGTTTATGATATACCTCACGAATTCGGCCAGTCCTCTTTGAGAAGAAAATTTCTATTTGTTTAGGAAGATGTCTAGATACCCCAGAGCCAAATAGTGCATCTATTGTATGTTTTAGCTTTAGAATTGGATCCACTCAGATGATTAGTTGGATTTCTAAATATTCGTTGATACCATACTATAGAATTCAGTTCATCTATATAGAACAAAAAAATGACTATAGTTATGTCATCTGGTGAAGAAACTAGGAAAATCCAGTTTACAGGTAAATCTACCTACATTATTTCTCTGCCAAAACAATGGATTACTGATCTAGGTCTAAAGCAGGGAGATCAAGTTTCAGTAGGTCGAAAAGGAATTTCCAGCTTGCATGTTACACCATATAATACTAGAAAAAAAGATCAGGAACAAACTGCTACAATAGAAATTGAACCAAAGGAAGAAACATCAACTGTAGTAAGAAAATTAGTTTCATTATACTTTCTTCATTTTAAAACAATTACCATAAAACCTAAGGTAGGACGAATTACACCATCACAAAGAATTGGAATTCGAAATGCCGTTAAGAAAATTTTAATGGGTACTGAGATAACTGCAGATTCTTCAGATGGTATAACTGTTCAAATTCTAATTAATTTGGTTGAACTATCAGTTGATGCTGCCTTCAAAAGAATGATGCTGTTAGCAAAATCAATGCTGGATGATGCACTACTTGCAGTAAAGGAAGGAAATGAAGAGCTTGCAAAAGAAGTGATCAATAGTGATGATGATGTAGATAGATTTGGATTTTACATCACTAGACAACTGGCAATTGCAATTGAAAACGACCACATGTTAAAGGAAATGGGATTTGATAATGCGCGTGATTGCCTTGGTTACAGGGTAGTTGTCAAAAATGTGGAAAGAATGGGCGATTATGCAGTAAGACTATCGCAAGATGTTTTGGATTATAAAACTCCAATACAAGGCAAGAATTTTGATAGAATACAGGAAATGAATAGTTATGCAATTTCAGTAATGGATGATGCATGTCTAGCCTTATTCAAAAAAGATTATGACCAAGCAGAGAAATCAATTGGAAGTGCAAATAATATACAAAAATATGAAAAAAGAATATTGGATAATTTGAAAACAAGTAAAGATGAGGAGGAAATTTTTAGAGTTAGAAGAATTGTGGAAAATGTAAAAAGAGTTGCAGAATATGCAAGCGATATAGGTGAAATTGTTCTAAACATGAATATAGAAAAAATACTCAAAAAGCCAAAGATGTAGAGTTTTTGTGATGAACACGGCGGTTTTAGTTACATATGAACAAGATGACATAATTGATGAGGCAGTTGCACTTTGTGAATCAGCTAACTACAAAGTAAAGCATGTTATGAAACAGGGTTTTCTGCAGAAACAAAAATACGGATTAAGCAGTGGAAAAATTGAGGACCTTAAAGAGATCACATCTAAAGTAAAACCAGATGTAGTAGTTTTTGATGAGGTGCTAAAACCTAGTCAGAACTATAATCTAGCATCTGAGTTGAAAATGGAAATATTGGATAGAGAAGCCTTGATTTTACAAATATTTGAGAAAAGATGCTCCAGTGCAGAGTCCAAACTTCAAGTCCAACTAGCACAAGCGCGTTATGAAATGTCTAGAGCCAGAGAAAGAGTAAGGCTTGCGAGAGAGGGAGAACAACCAGGGTTTATGGGTCTTGGAACATTTGAGGTTGATGTATACTATAACGAAATCAAAAGAAGGATGGTTAACATAAAATCAAAATTAGCAAAATCTGGAAAACAACGCCAACTTCATAGACAAGCAAGAAAGCGGCTTGGTTTTAAAACAATCTCACTGGCGGGATATACTTCTGCCGGTAAAACTACATTATTCAACACATTAACGGGAGAACAACAAGAAAAAAATGATGAGTTGTTCACGACTCTTTCAACCACTGTACGAAGAATGACAATAAACCAAGAAGTTGTATTGATTTCAGATACTGTAGGGTTTATCAGCAAATTACCCGCATATATGATTGAAGCATTCAAATCAACATTAGAAGAACTGCTGTATACTGATACAGTAATAGTTGTTATTGATGCTAGTGATCATTTTGATGAACTACGAAAAAAATTCAAAAGTTGCTATACGACACTAAATGAAATTGGTGTAGAGGCAGATAAGATGATTTTCGCTTTAAATAAATCTGAATTGTTAGATGAGGATGAAATTTTAGATATAGTTGATTTGCTAGAGTTGAATAGTAAAAAATGGATTGATATTTCTGCATCCACACAAAAAAATATGGACAAACTTAAAGAAATAGTTGGTAATGTTTTTCGAAATGATATCTCACATAAGAAAGATGAAGTTGGAGTGAAAACTTATGAAAATTGAAGTTTTAAGGATTGGGCAACGTGTTGTTAGGGATGATCGTGTCACTACCCATGTCGCATTGGTTGCAAGATCATTTGGTGCACATAAAATCTATATGAATGAAGTAAATCCGGATATCGAGAAAACTATTTCTGATATTAACAAAACTTGGGGTGGAGATTTCAAAATTGAAATTATTTCTGATTGGAAGAAAATTATTAGAGAAAGAAAAAACACGGGGGTAAAAATTGTCCATCTTACAATGTATGGTCAAAATATCAATAATATTGAAGCCAAAATTAGAAACGAAGATAAAATTTTGATTATAGTTGGGGCTGAAAAAGTTCCACGGGAGATATACGAATTAGCGGATTATAATATCGCGCTGGGAAATCAACCACACTCTGAAGTAAGTGCATTGGGTGTATTATTGGACCGTATTCAACAGGGAAAACAGTTTGAATCAAAGTTTGAGAATTCTGAGAGAGTGATAATTCCTCAAGAGCATGGCAAAAATGTTATGGTGAATAAAACAACTGATTAATAATGGAAAATGAGGATTATTCATGTTGATTGATAAATACGAGGATCCGTTTGTGAAAATTTCCTATATGATTGGCGGTGATGAATATCTTAAGGTTGCAAGATCATTATTAAAATCACAAGATGCAACCGATGAGGAGATTGCTAGTTCAACAGGTTTAAGAATTAATATGGTCCGAAAAGTTCTCTATGATCTTTTTGGCAAGGCACTGATTACTGGAGTTAGAGTGAAAGACGAAAGAAAAGGTTGGTTTGTTTATCGTTGGCGTTCTAGACGGGATGAGGTTGAAAATTTTATCGAGAATCAGAAAAAAAAGATTGGTGATAGATTACAACAAAGATTAGACTATGAAAACTCGTCACAATTTTATCATTGTGGAAACAATGATTGCCCAAGAGTAACTTTTGAAGATGCACTTGAAGAATTTTTTAAATGTACGTCGTGTGGGGGGGTTTTAAATCTGAAGAAAAATGAGAAACTGCAGAAGGCGTTTGCTAAGCAGATTGATAAAATAAGAAAAGAAACGCAAGTCTAGTTTTCATAGTGCAGTATAATTTCATTGTTCATTCTTCTAGTACTTTTTAATTTCAGTTTTGTTGATTTCGCGATTGTTGAAAATCCATCACCATCTACCAAGGTTGTAGAGGTTATACCACCTACAAGATAAGGTGTGATAGTAATCATAGCCTCATCAACTAGATTTTCTTTAACAAATGACCAGTTTGTTTCACCACCACCCTCAACTAGAATTTTTTTTATGCCTTGTTTTCTTAGTACAGCAAGTAATTTTTTTATGTTTACGTGCTTTTTCCCACAAATTATAATCTTAACAGGAAGTTTTTCTAACCTTTGTAAATTTTTTTTGGATGCACTCTCTCCTACTGCAATAATTGTAGGTATTTTTGAACTAGTTCTTAAAATTCTAGAATTGTTTTTGATTGTCGCATTTGAATCAAGAACTATACGTATTGGGTTTGTTTTCTTCTGATGATGCACAGACAAAATTGGATCATCAAATTCAGCGGTATTTTTTCCTATAAGAATTGCATCAACTTTTCCTCTTAGTTTGTGAACTCGATTTTTATCCGCCTTTGAGGAAAGCTTTGAATCACCAGTACGTGTTGCTAATTTTCCATCTAAAGTGATTGCAGCACTAAATATTACATGTGGTCTAAATCTTCCCATGAACTATATCGCCTCCAATCATTACAGCCTGAATTGAATTTTCATTTGCCCTATGAACAATAGATGCGTGTGGGTTTCGCAAGGGATCAAGATCTAGGTCATTCTTTTTAATAAAAACGGCATCAGCCAAGTATCCTTCTTTGATACATCCAATTTTTTTGTCTAGTATTTTTCCTGCATTAACAGTAGCCATTTTTAGAATATTTTTTGGTTCAATGCGTTTTTGATGAATACCCATAGTTATTTTCCATAAAAAGTCCATTTCCCTGAATAAATCAGGGGAATTAATCATTACGTTATCAGTTCCAATTGCTACATTACAATTCATTTCCATCATTTGAAGGACATTTGGAATTCCCTCAGCTAAAGACGCGTTCGCACGAGGACAAACAACTATGCCTCTTGTTTTTTTGGATGCCATGTTTAGATCACTTTTTGATGCGTATGTCATATGCACAAGAAAATCTGGTTTTAATAACATGGAACGCACTGGCTCGGTTTTTCTTGTAGCTTGCTTTGATTTCAAGTAACTCTGTTTTGTTTCTGCGCAGTGTATGGCACGAATCTTTTTTGTTTTAGAAAAATGTCTCAGAGAGGAATCACTATTTTCATTTGAACCACTGATTCCTATTCCATCGCAATTTTTTAACAATATATCCATCTGGTATTGATATGATTGTGGGATTGGTGTGTTCCTTTTGATCTTTGCATAAGCAAAACACCATCTAATCCACCTTCTCTAAAATCAACAAATGTTGTAATTCCTTTTTTTAGCATAGATTTCACAGTTTTTCTCATATAGTGAATAAGTTCTCGTGGTTCAGTTTCTTTGAGAATTTTTTGTTTAATTCCAAAAATAGGATTGATTTTAGCATCTGGATCCTTATCCAGAGCTATATCTTTTGCAATTGAATCACCAAGATGTGTATGTGAATTAATTAAACCTGGAATCAGTAAAAGACCATTACAGTTTACAACTTTTTGTTTAGTAGATTTAATTTTAGAACTAATTTTTTGAAATTTACCATTGCTAATCAGCACATTTGTTTTTTCTATAAATTTTAAATTATTTCCATACAGTATGCTGATATTTTGTAATATCATTTAAGCTCGTAGATTTCTGGTTTCTCTTTCCCTGAATCACGAATCTCTCTAATCGTATCTAGTGACTTTGTTGCAAGCTTTACTGCATTTCTAGCAGTTTTTCCTGTTCCTATTCCGCAATTTAGTTCAATTCCAAGTTCATTTTTAATTACATCAATAAATTCTTCTGCGCTCTCCTTATAGTTTGAATTAGCAACAACCATGAAGTTATCGCCGCCCATGAAAAATGAAAGTGCTTTTTTTGATAAGAAAAACTCTGACATCTTTGCATAGAGTTTGAACATTAATGATGAAATTTCATATGGTGATATTGTTTTTCCTCTAGAAGTTAGATTGTCAACATCTAGGTGCATGATTGTAATCTTTGGCTCTACTTTACCATCTATGAACCCAAAAATATTATGTTCTTCATTTAGTTTTATTCCAGATTTTTTTCCATCATATGCACTAAGATTAGCATCAAAAGGTGAATCGCCATAACCTATTGACATTGATAACTTCAAATCAAAGGATGATTCTAGTTTCTTCTGGATTTCTATATGATCTTCCAGTGTAATGCCGCTTGTAATTGCAAAAAATTCATCAGATCTATTTGAAAAAACTAGACCATTCTTTTCAGAAAATAATTTCTGTATTTGAAGATAAAGTGATGCCTGGAGCATCTGTATTTCATGTTCTCGGTCACTTCCTAATGTAAGAGTCCAAGGGCCATAACCTGTAATTTTGATAATTGTGATCTGAATCATTATTTTATCCTCTTCAACTCTTCTGCTACCTTCAAAATAGCCTCAACTGCCCTTTCTGATACAGGTCGAATTCTTGCAAACGCCTGCCTTTCAGACATTCCTGGACCAGAAATTCCCAAGGAAATTGGTTTTTGGTATTTAATTGATAATTTGGAAATTCGTGCTGCAACAACATCTGCAATCACTTCATCATGCTTAGTTTGTCCCTTAATGACTGCGCCTAATGTAACAATGGCATCAATGTCTTTCTTTTGCAGCAATGTATCAATAACTAATGGCATATCAAAAATGCCAGGGACTTTACACTCGTATTTTACATTCAACTTTAGCCCTTTAGCCTTTTCAAGTGCAACCTTATGCATTCTAGATGTCACTTCGTTGTTAAATTCCGAAACTACTATTGCAATATTCAAAATTAACGCACCTTAGAAAATTCATAGAGTTTCTTGCCATCGATAAAGGGAATGGCATTCTCTTTTGCATATTTTTTTGCCTTTTCAACAGACAATGCAGCATAAGTTTCTGCATCCATCATTTCACATATGGCAGAAACTGGCTGTAATTTTGCCAATTTTGTTAGGTAAATTGACATCTCAGTGTGGCCCTTTCGAGATGAAAGAAGACCATCTGAAGCAAGCAATAGTGGAACATGTCCAGGTGTTTTGAATGAGGAAGTGAATTGTTTTTTTGGATTATCTGAATCATACAAATGTGCCATTTCTTTTATGGTCAAAGCTCTATCAGTGTCAGTGATTCCTGTGTATGTCCGTTTGTGGTTTACAGATATTGAAAAAGTTGGATGATCTCCATATGGTGCCGTCCCCATTACCATGTTTTTTGAATCTGAATCAAGATCATCAGAGTTTGCAAGTATGTTGTGCATGTATTCTAGATCTAATTTTTTTGCCAAGTCATTTGAAATTGCGTTGTCGCATTCTTGCAACATGTTCCGGTGTACAAAATTCAGCTGCAACCATCAGATCCACTTCACTTTCTCGTCCGTCTGAATCATAGATCATAACAAACTCTCCCTGTTTTAGAGAAGCAATTGCCGTATCGAATGTCATCACTAAAAATTGATTTTGAAGATGTTATAAAACTTACTAAAAATATGGTAATTACTAATTTTGTGGTAATAGATTAGCCTTATTTTTTTATGTATTTCCCAAGAATGTCTGTTTCAATATTGAGTTTGTCTCCAACTTTTTTTGATTTAAAGTTAGTAACTTTAATCGTATGTGGTATCAAACAAACAGACGCAAGATCTTTTTTTGCATCAACTACTGTTAAACTGATTCCATCAAGTGCAATCGAGCCTTTTTTCACAACATATTTTACTAATTTTTTTGGAACCCTGAACCAAAACTTTACCTCTTTTGGTTTCTTTTCAATTTTTGTCAGTGTTGCTACTCCATCAATATGACCTAACACAAAGTGGCCTTCTAGTCTGTCACCAACTTTTAGGCTACGTTCTATGTTAACAGTACTTCCCGCTTTTACATTACCTAAATCAGTCTTCTTTGTTGTTTCATCAATCATTTCGAAGATGCATTTGTTCTTTGAAATTTTTGTAGCACTGAGACAAACTCCATTTATAGCAACACTCTGACCAACTTTTAATCCCCTAGCAAATTTACCAAGATCAATGGTCATTTGTATAGCACTTCTACTTTTTGGTTTTGGATTAAGTTTGGTAACTTTTCCTTCTCCAACAATTATACCAGTAAACATGATTGTTGGTTTTACATGATCATTATAAATTAAAACTCAAATTTTCAAAAGTGCCTTTGCTCGCTTATAGTGAACTTCGTCTATCATTTTTCCCTCAACAACAGTAGCACCCTTTCCTTTCTTTGTTGATTTTTTATAGACATTACAAACTTTCTTGGCCCATGCAATTTCGGGCTTACTAGGATGAAAAATTTTATGAACCGTCTTAATTTGATCTGGGTGAATTACACTTTTTCCAGCATAGCCTAAACTTTTGCCAACTTGGCAATCCTTAACAAAACCACTCTTATCTTTCAAGTCTTGCCATATTCCATCTATTGCAGTAACACCTGCTGCAGTGGCTGCTACTGGAACCTTATACCTAGAATATTTTGCACCACGTGGATTTCCTTTTGTATATTCTATTCCCATATCATTCAATAAATCAAATATGCCAAATACCAAAGCGTCAATACGTTTGCTTGATGAGGCTATTTCGTAACAATTCACAACTCCAAGTGCAGATTCTATTGAAGGCATCAAACGAATTCCTTTAATCTTTCTTTTTTTCTCTAGAGACGAGATTATTTTTTCAATTTTCTTGAGTTCCTTAGTAGAATTTACCTTTGGAATTACAACTCCATCAATTCCCTTTTGGATAATCTCTTTGAGATCTGCTTCAACCAAACCTGATTCTGGTGAGTTTGTTCTAACAAAAACATCTGGCGAGTACTTGTTTCTTTGCTTAAGTGTGTTTTTTATCAATACTCTTGCCTTTTTCTTCTCTTTGTCTGGTACTGAATCTTCAAGATCAAAACAAACAATGTCAGCTGGAAGTGATCTTGCTTTTTCTAAAAATCTTGGATTATTCCCCGGAACAAAAACTAGACTACGAAATAGGTTTAACATTAATGATTAAGCGCCTTCAGGCTTCATTAAGATTTTGCCAAACTGTTTAGCAGTTAACATTTTTGTGTGAGCTTCTGCGGCTTGCTCAAATGTGTGAATTGAGTCAATTGCTGCTTTAATTTTGCCCTTACCCATCCAGTAAAGTCCTTCATCAAGTTCTGCCTTTGTTCCTTGAGTTGAACCTAGGATGTTTGTGCCCTTGAAAAACACATGTCGCAAATCCATTTTTGCATCATAGCCTGTTGTTGCACCACATGAAACTAGTGTACCTCCAAACTTTAGCATA
>LUMK01000052.1_pt1 | contig 13459 bp, 11 predicted proteins | sample 729981 | NCBI WGS metagenome assembly LUMK01 (sample SAMN03860265, study PRJNA289734) | marine metagenome | biome: seawater column; feature: ocean; material: water; isolation source: Red Sea water column Station 22 - depth 200m | place: Saudi Arabia: Red Sea | collected 2011-10-15 | depth 200 m
CCTTCATCGATGTGATGAATTCTTAAATCAGAGTCATCATGAGTTTTTATAGTTGTGTAATGCGGCTCAAAAGGGTAGCCCTTAATGTTTTCGAAACGCTCATCGGGTGTTCTTAATATTTCCATTTAAAATTTCCTTAATATATTAGTTAGGCCAGTATATATATTCGTCTCCCTCTTCGTATTCCTGACCTCCGTGTTTATCAATCAGCTGCGGAGATTCCCAGATACTTGGCCATAATGGTTCTACTTGTTCTTGGTTGTGTCGGGCCAATAAATTTTCTAACTCAGAAACTATATCTTTGTTTTCTTCAACTAGGTTTATTCTTTCCAAGGGATCTTTATTTAGATTAAACAACCATCTTTTGTTTATACGACCAGATTTTATTAACTTCCAGCCCTCATGCAAGACAGTTTGATGATCTCCTTCTCTCCAAAAAAGAGTTTTATGGGGAGGGTTCTTGTTTTCTCCTCTTACAAAAGGTAACAAATCAACCCCGTCTAGCTTTCTGTCATCAGGAACCTTGGCTTTTGCCGCTGCTGCTATGGTATGAAATATATCCGTGTGATGTATTGGATTTGAATATCTAGTGCCTTTTTTAATTTGAGAAGGCCATTTAGCGAGAAAAGGCACATGCATGCCTCCTTCAAAATGGGTTAACTTCCATCCTCTATAAGGTTTATTGATATCAGGCAGTTCAATGTATCCAGCTCCACCGTTGTCACTTGTAAAAATTATTAAAGTATTATCAGAAAGTCCATTTTCTTCTAATGTTTTTACTATTTTTCCTACACTTCTATCCAGCGCCTCAATCATTCCAGAATAAACACTCAAGGTATGATTACCGCTATGAGAATGCAGGTCGTAATCGCTTTTAAGAGACTGTAAAGGGTTGTGGATAGCCCAGTGACCTAAATAAAGAAAGAAGGGTCTATTTTTATTTTTTTCAATTACTTCGATTGCATTTTTAGTGTAGTAGTCAGTTAAATACTCATCCGGTTCAAAATCATCGCTTCCATTAAATGAAGCACTGTATCTTCCAACTGTCCAAACCATATTGTCTATCGGGTCATTAAGATTTCTAGAATTCACTACATCAGGATGGTCTTCTGGCAGGTATAAAGTTCCTATCATTGAAAGGCTATCATCGAAGCCTTGATCATTTGGATGACTTCCTTCTAATTGGCCTAAATGCCATTTACCGATATGAGCTGAGTAATACCCTTGGTCCCTTAAGACCTCAGCTATAGTAATTTGCTCACTAGGCATCCCTAGATCAGTAACCTCCGGTCTTTCATCAAATCCATCTAAATGCATAAAAGTTTCTAACTTTGGTTTTTCTTCCGCAGTATCTTGCATCCATTGAAAGATAGTGGCACCGATTTTTGGAAAAGGCGTGAACTCAAAACCAAAACGAGTGGAATATCTGCCAGTCAAAATTGAAGCTCTTGATGGAGCACAAACGGCATTTGCGGCGTAACCGTTATCAAAGATAACTCCTTCAAGCCCCAAGGCATCGATATTCGGAGTCATTAAAGAACCGTCCCCAGCACCGCCGTTATATAAAGAGAGGTCATTAAATCCCATATCATCAGCAAGTATTAAGATAATGTTAGGAGGTCTTTTTGATGGATCGGAAGCTTCTTTAGGTCCTTCAGGCCAGTTAACTTCGCCTTCTTCTGCAACAGGATCCACTATGTTATAAAGAATTGGTATACCAAACATTAGGAGGCTAACCCTGTTTTGCCACGCTATAAATGACATACAGCCTATGACAATTATCCCAATGATTAGCTTCTTCATATTTCCGATAGATTTACTTAGTATTTTCTTTTTTTGCTTTAGTTAATCTAATATAAACATTAACAGATGAAGTGTGTGATAAAAAGGGGAGTTATTTATGCCGGCATTGACACAAAAAGAACAAACAGATTTTTTAGAGGAAGACGGCATATTAATGCGCATTGGAGTAGTTAGGGACGATGGATCTCCATTAGTTACCCCCATTTGGTTCATTTATGAAGAAAATTGCATTCTGTTTACCCCAAGAGCCAAATCAGAGTGGTTCAGCTGTTTAAAACGGGATTCTCGAGTTTCTCTTTGTATTGATGAACAGACTCTTCCTTACCGCAAGGTGATTATCGAGGGTAATGCTGAACTCTTACATGATTTAGGAAATGATGACACTTGGCGGGAGCTGTATCTAAACATAGCTAAGAGATATGGTCCTGAAGAAATGGCCGAGGCTTATGTTGAAAACACCATAGACCAAGAGAGAGCGTTATATTCTGTTAAATTGGAAGAATCAAAAGTTAAAACTTGGAGAATGCCTGTAACAGGAGAGGCTCCCGAGGGAATATGGCATGATCGATATTATGCACCTGGAACTAAATTTTCTAAGAGTTAGGAAATTATGGTTAAGTTATTAGATAATAAATTAAAAAGGAGTAAAAGATGAGTGTAATGATAACTTTAGAAATGCCTGTGAAGCCGGACATGTTAGAAGACTATCTAAATATTCTTAAAGGGGCTTTGGTAGAAACAAGGGCCTATAAAGGGTGCAGAAGTGTAACCACTCTAGTTGATCAAGAGACTTCTAGCGTCGTACTAGTGGAGGAATGGGATAGTGCTGAAGACCAGCAAGCTTATATGGCTTGGAGAGTTGAAACTGGACTTATTGAGGCTGTCGGCCCCTTTATGCAGGGAGAGCTGGTCACTAGAACATATGATCCGAAACCAGAAGTTTAGTAGATGAGTGATGCAAGAGATAAATTAACTTTAGAACAGAAGCAAGATTTCTATCGCGACGGTTTTTTGGTACTAAAAAAAGTCATTCCCGACGAATTAGTTGAAGCTTCACTAGGTCGAATTAAAAGGGCAAAAAAAGGCGAAAATCTAGGCGGAGAAAAAGAAATGATAGATTTAGTCAATGCCTCGCCACTGACTCCTATATTGCATGAGGCTATGGGTTATTTTGATCCACCAGTGCATTGTCAGGTAGGAGTCATGAAGCAATCCCAACCAGGAGAGCACTTTAATAGCCTTGGGTATAAGGATAAAGATATGCCTTATTACGGTGCTCAAATTCATATGGACGGTAGCCAAACGATAAATGCACCTCAGGAGGTTCAAGAGGGGTCAGAAGAAGAAATTTATTACAGGTATATTGCCTCTGGTCCAAAAGGAGATCTAGGAAGGAGTCCAGATGTCATGGGGCATAATATGGTTCCATTATTTCAAGATCCTGAAATGACCTTGGCCTTAGGCAGCTTTACAGCCTTTGTTTTTGTCTGCCTTAATGATCAGACAGAAGATGGCAGAGGGCAGACTAATTTATTGAAGGGGGCTCATCATGAAATGGAGAAGTTTTTTAAATGGCAGTATGAAACTAACGGACACCTAGGACCAGAAGGTCCAGATTGGCCCAGAATCAATTACGAAGCACCAAACCGTTGCGGTTTATTCTATATCCCTGACTCCGTGCAACAGAAATTTGTTGACGACTCCTCGGAATCAACTCCGGATGGTAAAAAGTGGGCTAGACCAACACCAGTTAAAATGGATAAAGGAGACGCTTGCATAGCTATGTATCACATCCCGCATTCTGGTTCACGAAATGAGAACGGAACTGAATCTAGAAAAAATATAATTTTCAGACTAAGAAACAAAAAAAGACAACCTGACAAGATGGTAAATGGAGTTTCAGACCATCCAGATCGAGGACAAATGGGTGAATGGCTTGAATACGAAGAGGGTAATGACCCTTGGGAAAGATCCAAACAAGCTATGTGCAATATGTGGGATGAATGGGAAGGAATGCAAGAGGTTGTAAAGGAACAGAGAGCAAAAGTTAACTAAATGGTAAAATAGGTCATAAACATGAAGGTTATAACACTATTCTTTGAACACATAACCACCTGGGGATTGGTTTGGTTTGGACTTATCTTCTGGGGAAGCATATTTAATGCAATATTCAATTATTTCTTGGGTGACAGTCACAGTTTAGCTTTTGCTTTAACAGCTTATTTATTAGGGCTCATTTTGGGCCTATTAGGTAAATACAAGGGTTGGTCATGGATCAATTAGCAGGAGATTCTCAAACAAATTTATCCATTGAAGAAGAAAGGAAAGTGGCGCGTACTTTCATGGGTAGAATCGAGTGGGAAATGATAGTCGTTGGACTCGGACAATGTATTGTCTGGGTAATTACTTGGGGTCTAGTTGTAAATGATGTAATTCCACTATGGGCTGGACTACTTATCTCAACTATTTCAACGGCTTGTTCTTACCTCCCTTCTCATGCAGGGCAGCATGGCCATCTATCAGGAAAACACAAACAACTTAACTGGCTCAATACTGTTGTTGGCCAAATATCTCTTATTCCATTAGCTCAGTCTCACCATATTCTTAAGGCTACCCACATGAAACATCATGCTCATACTAATGATCCGGAAAGAGATCCAGATTACCGCCACACACATGTTGATAACTGGTTTCAATCAGCAATACAAATTCAAAACCAAACTGGAGAGGGTGGGCTCATTGAAGTCGTAGAGAAGCTTAGTGAAGAAGATCCTAAATTTGCAAAAACTCTAGAAACAGGGAGTCTTGTAGGTCTTGTATTTTTCTTTGCGCAAATGGCTGTTGCAGTAATTTATCCGCTAGAAACACTCTTATTGTGGTGGATACCCAGAAAAATAGCTGTGTCTTATCTTGGCATTATTTTTTCTCATGAACCTCATAAAAATTTGCCAGTAGGCCGATACAAAGATTCTCGATTTTGGTCTAATGCTATGCCTAGATATTTGAATCATTCGATGCAGATTCACGCTATGCACCACATGTACCCAAATATTTGTCATTATGATGAACCTAAAGCAATAGAAGCCTTAAAACCTTTCATGGTAGCAAGAGGCATTCCAGGTGCAGAAGAAATTCCAGAGAAAATTAAGCTAAATCCTCTAATCAGAGCTTTTTCTTAATTGGATACTTTTACAGCCCTTTATCTACTCATTCTAATTATCATCCTTTCTGCCGGTGCTGTTGATATTTATAGAAATAGAGAAGACTATAAAACTTGGCAAAGCTTTGTTTGGATTTTCCTATTAGCACTAATTCCAATAGGAGTTTTAATCTTCTATACGCCGTAAACCGAATAAATAAGCTAATTATTTATTAGGGTTGATTAAGTATTTTTCTCCAGTGGCTTGCTTGGCATACACCTCTATGTTCTCAGGTTGTAAAACTTCAGCCAGAGAAATTTCCTTGGTGTAGTGGCTTGCAAAAGTAGTTTTAATCTCATCAGCAACTTTTTGTTTAAGTTCTTCAAACCTTTCAGGCCCTATACGTCCAATGAAAGGAGTTAATAGCCAGCCTCCCAAACTCCAAGAGAACCCAAACGCTCTGTTTAGAGTAGTAGGGGACCGGTCCAGACCACCGTAAATGTAGACTTGCTTAAAGGTATTTGATCCGTATCGATTGTATTCCGTTGCCGTTTGGTTCGCTGCTACTTCCATGGCAGTAAGGATTTGTCCTGCAAGTTTTCCTCCGCCGGTTGCATCAAAACCAATGGTTGCCCCAGTTTCAACTAACGCCTTTACTAAATCTTGCATAAAGGTTTCCTTGCTTGAATTGCATACATACTTAGCACCTAGACCAGTAAGCATGGTTACATGCTCTTCTTTACGAACTATATTCACTAAGGGGACATCCTCGTCTAGGCATATCTTTATCAACATTTGACCTAAGTTAGAAGCTGCAGCGGTATGGACAAGACCAGAATGGTTTTCCAATCTCATGGTTTCTACCATCCCAAGTGCGGTCAGTGGGTTAACAAAGCAAGATGCACTTTCTGCTGAAGTTACGCCTTCATTCATCACGAAACAAGACGCTGCGTTTACGCAACGGTATTGTGAATACATTGAACCGCCGGCAACACCGACTGTTTTCCCGACTAGATCTTCTAACTCACTACTACCGGCTTTAACGACCACACCTCCGCCTTCATTACCCACAGGAAGGGATTGATCTAATCGTGTATCTAACATCCTTAAAAGGCCTTCAGGTATATCCATAGTAACCACAGCTGCTTCACCTTCTCCAGAAACGGACATGGAGGATACATCGGCTGGGCCTATTAAAAGCCCTAAGTCAGAAGGGTTTATAGGTGAAGCTTCAATTTTTATTAGAACTTCATCTTCTTTAGGTTCAGGGATTTCAGTACTTTCTATGTAAATTAATAACTTACCCTCTTTAGTTACCTCAGATCTAATTTGTTTTGAAATATTTTCACTCATTTTTTTCTCCTTTATTTTGAAATGGGAAATTCGTTTCCGGCCCAGCTACTGAATCCTCCGCTCATGGAATAAACATTCTTATATCCCATTTTCTTTAGACTTTCAGCAGCTAATGCCGACCTAAAACCACCCTGACAGTAAAGTATTAATTCCATTTCCCTATTTTTGGCCACAGATTCTATGTCTCTTTCGATTATCCCTTTACCTAAGTGTATCGCTGTTGGGATTCTGCCTAAATCCCATTCATTATCTTCCCTAACGTCAATCAGATTTACGTTGTCTCCTTTATCCAGTCTGCCCTTTATTTGGTATACATCCACCTCAGGGATGTCTTTCAGAGCTTCTTCAACGAGACCTAGGAATCCTTTAGCGTGATCTTTCATAATTCTGTGACTATAAAGGTCTAGGCTTTAGTTATAAATACTTTTTTTATCTTTTACAAAGCCGATCTAATTAGCTGGGGTACGTTTGTTGTTATCGAAGATAAACCCAACTCTTTATAAGTTTTAGCCTCTTCAATGTCGTCCACGGTCCACACATGAACTTTTTTGTTTGCTTTTAGGATAGGAGCGACGAAAGTATGTGAGAGCTTAGAATGATTTTCAGCGCCAACACCATCCAGTTTGAACTCCGTAAGTCTTTGGAGTACTTCTTCATTCGAGATTTCCTTTGGACCGCTAAACGCAATGAGCAGATTGACGTTAAGAGATTCCCTGGATCGCTTTACTTGTTTAACAACTTCCTGATGAAATGAGATAACCGTAATGCAATTGCTCTCTACCTTACTTTTTTGTATATCTTCAATAAGGGGATCGATGGATTCAGTGCCTGTTTTGATTTCTATGAAAATCTTTTTATCCTTTGGTATCTCTTCTAGAACTTCTTCTAAAGTAGGAATGGTCTCACCTTTCCATTGCTTACCCTTCCATAGCCCAACGTCCAGAGACTTTAATTCTTTCAGAGTACTTTCTTTAATGACTAGTTCTTGGCCAGCTGTTCTAAGTGTATTTTTATCGTGCATGCACACGAGCTTTTGGTCTTTAGTCAATCTGACATCGACCTCAATACCATCAGCGCTTTGCTGAAAGGCTAGACGATTCGCGGCTAAAGTATTTTCTGGTGCTTCTGAGGATGCGCCTCTGTGTCCTATGACCTCAACCATTAATCCCAGTTGAGTGCGCCTCCCGTTTGATACTCGATCACACGTGTTTCAAAGAAATTCTTCTCTTTCCTGAGGTCCATTATTTCAGACATCCAAGGGAAAGGGTTCTCTGCTTTAGGGAATTCTTCCGGTAACCCTAGTTGGACCAATCTTCTGTTGGCTATGTAGTTCAAATACTCTTCCATCATGCTGGCGTTCATACCCAAAACCCCTCTAGGCATTGTGTCCCTGGCATATTCAATTTCTAACTCCATGCCTTGCAGAATCATTCCTGCTGCTTGGTCTTGCATCTCTTCATCCCATAAATGCGGATTTTCTAATTTAATTTGGTTGATCATATCTATACCAAAATTTAAATGCATGGACTCATCCCTGAGAATATATTGAAACTGTTCTGATGTACCAGTCATTTTATTTCTTCTTCCCATGGAGAGGATTTGAGTAAAGCCGCAGTAGAAGAAAATACCTTCAAGCACACAATAAAAGGCTATCAAGTTCCTTAAAAGTTTTTTGTCTTGTTCTGCTTCCCCCGTTTCGAAGTTGGGGTCGTCTAGTTCCTTAGTAAAGTCCAGAGCCCACGAAGCTTTTCTTGCCACCGAAGGAACTTCTCTGTACATATTAAAAAGTTCTGCTTCATCCATTCCCAGTGATTGAATGACATATTGATAGGCATGCGTGTGTATTGCTTCTTCGAAGCTTTGTCGCAATAGGTACTGTCTACATTCAGGGTTTGTTATATGTCTGTATATAGAAAGAACTAGATTATTTGCTACTAAAGAATCAGCGGTTGAGAAGAAACCTAGGCTTCTCATAACTATTTTTCTCTCGTCTTCTGATAACCCGTCTTCGTTTTTCCATAAAGCGACATCAGGAGTCATGTTAATTTCCTGGGGCATCCAATGATTAGCACACCCATCTAAGTATTTTTGCCACGCCCAATCGTACTTGAAGGGTACCAATTGGTTTACGTCCGCCCTGCAGTTGATCATGGCCTTTTGGTCTACGTCCACTCTTGATCCCATTCCTTCTAGAGCTTCTTCTCCGGTTTGTTTATCAAAATCAGCTACTGCTTTTTTTGCTCTTTCCAATCTGTCAGAAAGGCTTCCTGTCTGGAGAGCTACCTTTGGCTGTTCAACCTGCTTTGCTTGAGGTTGTGGTGCCGGCTTTGCTTGCGTTTCCGCTTTTACAGGCTTTGCTTCTTTTTCTTCTAATTCTTCCCAACTTAACATAATTCCCCCTATTTCTATTTATTGGCAGGCCTCACAGTCTGGATCCAGGACAGAGCAAGCATCTGGTGCTTCTCCGGTCATGGGCTCCTGTGAAGCTGAAACCGCATTTAATTCACCAGTTGCTATGGTAGATTTTTCAGTTGTCGTAGCTCCTCTAGACCTCAAATAGTAGGTCGTTTTTAAACCTCTTAACCAGGCCATCCTGTACATAACATCTAATTTCTTACCATTTGGTTCATCTATATAAAGATTCAGTGACTGACTTTGATCTATCCATTTTTGTCTTCGACTCGCAGCATCAACTAACCATTTGGGTTCAACTTCAAATGCAGTGGCATAGACTGATTTAATTTGCTCCGGGACTCTAGACACTTCTTTAACGCTTCCGTCGTAGTATTTAAGATCATTTACCATGACGGAATCCCACAAACCTTCTTCCTTGAGAGCATTGACCAAATGTAAATTGGTTACGGTAAATTCACCTGAAAGATTAGATTTAACGTAAAGGTTTTGATAAGTGGGTTCTATTGATTGTGAGACACCGGTTATGTTGGCTATGGTAGCTGTTGGCGCTATTGCCATAACATTGGAGTTTCTCATTCCTTGGCTTAAAACCAACTCCCTTAAAGAGTCCCAATCCAAAGAAGTGCTTTGGTCAACTTCTGCATAGCTATCTCCTCGATTTTCTTTCAAATAGGCTACGGAATCTATCGGCAGAACCCCCTTGCTCCAGAGAGAACCTTCATAAGACGAATAGGTTCCTCTTTCTTTAGCTAGATTGCTTGAAGCCTTTATTGCGTAGTAGCTCACAGCCTCCATTGACCGGTCTGCGAATTCTACTGCTTCATCTGAAGCATAAGGAACCTTCAGCATGTATAGAGAGTCATGAAAACCCATAATTCCTAAGCCAATTGGTCTATGCTTCATATTAGAATTTTCTGCAGCTCCCACGGCGTAGTAGTTGATATTGATCACGTTGTCTAACATCCTAATTGCAGTGTTTATCGTCTGTTCCAGTTTCTCTTGATCCAGTTTTCCATCTTTTAGGTGGTGCGTAAGATTTACGGAACCAAGGTTACAGACGGCTATTTCTTCTTGGCTTGTATTCAGAGTTATCTCTGTACATAGGTTAGAAGAATGCACCACACCCGTGTGCTGTTGAGGTGATCTTAAGTTACAAGCATCTTTGAAGGTCACCCATGGATGTCCTGTCTCAAAAAGCATAGAGAGCATTTTTTTCCATAGTTCGCCTGCATCAACTTTCTTAAAGAACTCAATTTCTCCACTTTGAGTTAAGCTTTCATAATGCTCGTACCTTTCCTCAAAAGCTTTTCCAAACAGATCGTGTAAGTCTGGGGTGTCATTAGGAGAAAAGAGAGTCCAAGGTTTTCCTTCGAATACTCTTTTCATAAATAAGTCCGGCACCCAGTTAGCCGTATTCATGTCGTGGGTCCTTCTTCTGTCATCACCGGTATTCTTTCTCAACTCTAAAAATTCTTCGATGTCTACGTGCCAAGTCTCGAGGTATGAGCAAACTGCACCCTTTCTTTTTCCGCCTTGATTAACTGCCACCGCTGTGTCATTTACCACTTTAAGGAAAGGAACCACTCCTTGAGATTTACCATTAGTTCCTTTAATGTGTGAGCCTAATCCTCGCACGGGCGTCCAGTCATTACCTAGTCCGCCAGCCCATTTAGAAAGCATTGCGTTATCTTGTATGGCCCCATAAATACCGTGCAGGTCATCAGGTACCGTTGTTAGGTAACAGGAAGAAAGTTGCGAGTGTATTGTTCCTGAGTTGAATAGAGTAGGGGTAGAGCTCATGTAGTCGAAGGAAGATAATAGGTTGTAGAATTCTATTGCCTTTTCTTCTCTATTTTCCTCATTTATAGACAGCCCCATAGCTACTCTCATAAAGAATACTTGTGGCAGTTCATACCTAACGTTCTCTTTATGTATAAAGTATCTATCGTATAAAGTTTGTAGGCCCAGGTAAGTGAAGTTTCTATCTCTCTCTGGTTTAAGGGCTGCTCCTAATTTTTTGATATCCATATTTAGGAGTTCCGGGTTTACTATTTCATTCTCTATCCCTTTTCGTATAAATGTTTCTAATACTTCGGGGTAGAGCTTTTCCATTTCTTCTTGGGTGGCTTCTCCTTTTACCTCTAAAAAAGTAAGGGCCTCTGTTCTCAGGTTATCGAGCAAGATTCTTGCTGTAACAAAAGTGTAGTTGGGTTCCTCTTCTACTAGGGTTCTGGCAGTCATAACAAGAGAGGTACGAACGTCTTCCATTGTTACACCGTCATAGAGGTTCTTCTTTGCTTCTTCTATTATTTCTTCTGCTGAGACATCTTTAAGTCCATCACAGGCTTCCTCAACAATTGTGTTAATTCTTCGGATATCCAAAGTTGCTTCGGTACCATCATCAAGAATTACCTTTATGCCTAGTTCTGCTTGTTGTGGTTCTTCTTCCGCTGTCTCTTCTTTTCTTACCCTTGTTCTTTCCTCTCTGTAAAGAACATAAGATCTAGCAACTGTTCTTTCTTCTGAGCGCATGAGTTCAAGTTCTACTTGGTCTTGTATTTCTTCTATGTGCAATGTTCCTCCGGAAGGCATTCTTCTGGAGAAAGTCATTGTTACTGCATTTGCAAGTTCGTTGACTTTATTATGTATTCTGGTTGAGGCAGCAGCTGCCCCGCCTTCCACCGCAAGGAAAGCTTTTGTTATGGCTATTCCTATTTTTTCCTGGTCGTAAGGTACAACCGATCCATTTCTTTTGATTACTCTCATTTGTCCTGGAGTTATAGCTGCGGTTTCTTTTTCCCTTTCGGGTGTCTTTGTTTGCTCTGTTGGCTGTGTTTCTCTTAAATTTTCCATTTTTTTGGCGCTCTTCGCTCGTATCTTTATTTTACTAAAAATCTATATATAGTGGTATTTTCTCCCCAGAGACACAAGATACTGTGTTTTAGTGCAAATTACAAGACAACAAATACTAAAAAGTTTTGTGGATTTCTTGTGGATAACAAGTTACTGAATAAGCAGTTTCCTTTATGATTATTTGTTTCAAGTTTCATATATTAATTGATGTCAAAAAAAGTCATAGCTATAGACCAAGGAACCACTAGTTCTAGGGCTGTACTTTTTGACGAGGAAAACAATTTATTGGATTTTGAACAAAAGGAATTCAAGCAATATTTTCCAAATGATGGTTGGGTTGAGCATGACCCAGAGGAATTATGGAAGTCAGTATTTGATGTTACAGATAAACTTATTAAGAAACATACGCTTAAACCTTCTGATATAGCTGGTATTGGTATAACGAATCAAAGGGAGACCACTGTGGTATGGGATAAGAATTCTGGCAAGGCTATTTATCCAGCAATAGTCTGGCAAGATCGAAGGACTTCTGAGCTTTGTGATGGGTTAAGGAAAGAAACGGGCACTGAACAAAAAATACAACAGAAAACGGGTTTGTTAATCGACCCATATTTTTCTGCGACTAAGCTAGCTTGGATTTTGGACAATGTTACAGGCGCGAGAAAAAAAGCAGAAAACGGAGAATTGGCATTTGGAACAATAGACTCTTTCTTAGTTTGGAGGCTTACACAAGGAAAGAATCACAAGACTGATGCAACTAATGCTTCGAGAACCATGCTGTTTAACATTGACAGTAATTGTTGGGACGATGAGTTATTAGATTTTTTAAAAATACCTAAAAAAATATTACCGGAGGTTTGTGATAGCGTTCATGACTATGGCGATACCTCTCTGTTTGGAGGTAATCTCAAGATAGGCGGTATAGCGGGAGACCAACAATCAGCTCTAATAGGACAGTGTTGTTTTAGTCCAGGAGAAGCAAAGAGTACTTACGGGACAGGTTGTTTCCTGTTATTGAATACAGGAGATAAAAGGATTTCTTCAGAAAATAGGCTCCTATCTACCATAGCTTATAGGCTGGATGGAAAAACTACTTATGGATTAGAGGGGAGTATTTTTGTTGCCGGCTCCGCGGTTCAATGGCTTAGAGATGAGCTAAATTTCTTTGAGTCAGCTAGGGATTCTGAAGAGATAATTGATCAAAGAAATGTTAAATCTAAAGTTTTAGTTGTACCTGCCTTTACTGGCTTAGGAGCTCCACATTGGGATCCAGACAGCAGGGGTTCAATTTTCGGTTTAACACGTGATACCAGCATTGCTGATTTGACAGCTGCCACTTTGGAATCTGTAGCTTTTCAAACCAAAGATTTAATAGGTGCAATGCAAAATGATGGGGCTAATTTCTCAGAACTAAGAGTAGATGGTGGAATGGTCGCGAATAATTGGTTTTCTCAACAGCTAGCGAATATTTTGAATATCGATGTTTTGAGACCTAAAGTCATCGAAACAACAGCACTGGGAGCATCTTACTTAGCCAGCATGAAAGCTGGCTTGTGTCCTAACATAGAATCATTAAATTCAAGCTGGGTAAGTGAAAAGACATTCTGTTCTGAGAAAAAAGAAACCAAGGACCTTCAAGAAAAGTATCAAATATGGCTTTCCGCTGTTGAGAGAACTAAGGGTCTTTATTAATGATTCAGAAGCTTAAGAAGTAAAGCTTTTTGAGCGTGTAGTCTATTCTCGGCTTGAACCCATACTTTGCTCCTGGGGTCTTCCAACATGTCCTCTGAGACCTCTTGTCCTCTGATTGCAGGTAGACAATGAAGAAAGATAGCTTCTGCCTTGGCAAGATCCATCACTGCAGGAGAAACTTGGTATGGATTGAATTCTTTTAT